>Ga0222712_10005847_pt1 | contig 12305 bp, 9 predicted proteins | sample C33_657DmetaG_FD_165043 | JGI IMG/M metagenome (GOLD analysis project Ga0222712, IMG submission 165043) | Estuarine water microbial communities from San Francisco Bay, California, United States - C33_657D | ecosystem: Environmental > Aquatic > Marine > Unclassified | place: USA: California...
CGCAGTTCGGAAAGTGGGGAGTTTTTGTTCACGTAGCCGCGAACCCCTTCCTTGACCAATCCACGCGCGATTTGCTTTTCCGACTTGCCCGAGAAGACCAGGACACTGAGGCCGGGGATCGCATTGCGGAGGCGGTGGAGCACCTCGACCCCGCTGATGTCCGGTAGCAGGATGTCCAAGATCAGGATATCCGGTTTGAGGCGCAGCGCCATTTCGACCCCGGCGGAACCATCGGCGGAGGTGCCGATTACCCGGAACTTGCCTTTCGCTTGGAGCATTTCGGAGACGAGCTCGCGGATGGCGGTTTGGTCTTCGATGATGACGACGGTCTTCGCTTTGACCGAACTGGGCTTCATGGTGATTTGCATGGTGGTTGTTTGGTTGGGCTGAGCGATAATAAATGAATAGAACCCACTAAGGGGAATGCCTTTATGATAGGGTCTTTAGCCCAGACACCTATTCCGTGGCGGGGTCAACGAGCCCGTGCCTGATGGCGAAACGGACCAAGCCGGCGACGTCATGAACCCCAAGTTTACGCATCAAATTCGCGCGATGGTTCTCGGACGTCTTGATGCTGATGTTGAGTTTGGCGGCGACCTCTTTGCTGCTGTTGCTTTGGGCGATCAGGACCGCGATCTCACGTTCCCGGGGTGTCAGCAGGTCGATCATCGAGTCCGCCTGCGTGGTGGGTTTGGCCAGCGCATCGCGGACCGTCTTGCTGAAGTGATCATTGAACCAAGTGTTGCCCTTGGCGACCTCATCGAGCGCCTTCCGGAGTTCGGAGAGGGGCGAATTCTTGTTCACGAAACCATGGACGCCTTCCTGGATGAGCCCCCGCACGACTTGGGGCTCCTGCTTGGCGGAGAAAACCAAAATACGCATCTTCGGGAGGTTTCGGCCAATGCGGCGCAAGACCTCGATGCCGCTGAGTCCCGGCATCATGACGTCGAGGATCAGGATGTCTGGGCGGAGGTTGAGGACCATGTCGAGGCCTTGATTGCCGTCGGCCGCCGCCCCGACGATGCGATACATGCCGCGGGTTTGGAGCATCTCGGTGGTCAGTTCGCGGATCGCGGTCTGGTCTTCGACGATGACGACCGTCTTGCGCGTGTCAGGTGGCGGCAGGGGAATCGGCGGTATCAGCGGACGGGGAGCGGCGGGCGTGCTGGTCGGAGCCGGCGTCGGCAATTTTTTCTTGGATGAAGTCTTCATACGATGTGTACGAAGGGGGTCTCCTAGATTGAGAAATAATCTGCAAATGAAAGAGTGTGGGCTTTGTCTACTATGAAAACACGTGATGGGTTTACCCTATTGATAAGTTTGTTGGCGCTGGCTGCCGCCTTGCTGACGGCGCTCACGCTCGCGTCTTTGCTGGTCGTTGGCGGTCGTGAGTCCGCGCAGGCCACCACCTTGGCCCGACTGCGTTCGGCCGCCCTCGTGGGGGCCCAGGCAGCGTTGGGCGAGTTGGCCTCGGTGGCGGGTGGCGATGTGGGCTTCACGCATGTCGATGCGGCGGGCGTCGTCACCTTCGGTCGCGGTGCCGAGCGCTTCCGCTTGCGCGCATCCTTGCCGGCCGAAGACAGCGCGGTTCAAGTGACCGTACAGATCGAAGACCGGTCGCAGCGTTGGGATGAGCAAGCCGCCGCGGCGTCGGTGGGGCGTGCTTCGCCATGGATGCAGTCGCGCTTGGGGCGGCAGGCCCTCTCCGTCGGGCCGATGGGAGCGCCGCCCGCCGTCGCGACGGCCCTGGCTTTGGAAATGGGCGACAAGGACTTCTATTACGCGTCGGTGGGTCGCCAGCCTGCACCCGGGGCGGGGTGGGCGTCGTGGGGCCTGCTCACGGATGCCGTGCGCGGTGGGTGGCGGCGTAACCTTTCTGACCCCGCGACCTTGGCGGGCGTGGTCGGTTGGGGGCTGGCGCCGCGCCTATTGGCGCCCGAGCCGGTCTTTGCGGCCAATCCGGCCAAGGGTTTGCCGCCCTCGACGTTGGAGTCGCCGCCGTACGCGCTGACCCACGCTCCCATCCTCGTCGATTTTGCCTTGAGTCTGGGATGCTTCAACGCCCGTTCCGATGGTCGGCATCGGGTGCGATTCCATGGTTCGGGGCGTTGGTGGAATCCATCGGCGGCTCCGTTGCTCGCGGATACGAATCATAACCTCATGTTGATCGAAATCGATGGCGCCCCGGAGGTGGAAGTGCGCAACATCACTTCGGGCGCGAACTTCACGGCTTCGCTGGACGATTGCCTCCAGGCGGATTTCGGCCTCTTCGCGCAAGGCCTCCGGGAACAGGGGCTCTGGTTGTGGGGACCGGTCGCCGATGCCCAGACCCATGGCATGTCTCGGCGCGGGTTGTTGCCCGGCGAGGTCTATGGATTCGTCTCGCCAGACCCAGCCCAGCAACCGCAGGGCCTCTCGCGGGTTTTGACGAAGACCACGTGGCGATTGGATGACGCGCCGCATCCGGCGACCTGGCGGCGGCCGTCCCCCGAGGTGTTCACGCCCACCGATCGGATCGAAATCGCCGTGCGCTTCCGTGGTCCGATGACCTTGAAGCTCCGGCCGGCGAATGGCCCGGCGCCGGTTGACCAAGCGATCGGCGAGTACCCTTCGCCACCTCAGGTCGTCATCGCGAATGTCGCGTTCCCCGATTTCCTGATCGAAACCACGGGAGCGGATTATTCCCGCGAGGATAGCGCAGGCTATACCATCGCGGAGCGGCGGGCTTGTCTGCGGTTGAAACTTCGGGAGCGGTCGCTGGCCGCTTGGTTGGCCGGGGTCCGGGGCGGAGCGCTTTCGAAGCCCTCGTGGGATCTTGCCGTCCCCGCGGACGCCGCCGAGTGGGAGGTCAGTCACCCGCTCTTGGCGGTCTTCGATAAGCAGGAAGGACCGACGTCTCCCCGTGAGTCGGTCCTCTGGGACAAGTACGACAACGCGCATGCCGGCAATGAAGCTGGGGCCTTCGCCCGGATCGTGGTCAGGGATGTTCCCGCCTCCCCGCTGAGCTCGGTGGCCGGCTTGCAGGCCTTGGTGCCGGAGTCCGACCGGAACTGGGGTTTTTGGCTCGATGCCGCGTTTGTGGCCGCCCCCGGTGCCGCGACGCGCCCGCAGGGAGCTTCCGACAATCCCCGGCTCGTGGCGGGGGACGAGCGGCTACCCCTGCGGAGGGCTGAGCTGCTTGTGCCTGAGGCGGCCAGCAGTTTGGTCGTCGCTGGGGCCTTCAACGTGAACTCGCGCGATGTCGATGCGTGGGAACGTTTGCTGACTTCCGCGACTTCCTCCTGGTCGGCCGATGTGGGCGGCCCTTGGGAGGTACGCCCATTGACGGGGGTCTGGTGGGCGACCTTACCCTCGGGGGCGCAGTTGGCGCCCTTCGGCTCGTCCGCTCCGGTGAACCTCCCGGATGAAGCGTTGGCCGCTTTAGCACCGGAGGTCTTGGAGGTTGTCGGCGCTCAGCAGGGCATTCGCCAGTTGCCGGCCGCCGTCAGTCGCCGGTGGGCGGAGGCTATTGTGGCAAGACAATCGGACCACGGCTGGCCCTATCCCTCGCTCGAGGCTTGGGTCCGCTCGGGGATCTTGGAGAAGTCACTGCATGAATCGGGGGTGAATCAAGTCCTGGGGGTGGGACTGGCTGATGGTCCGACTGCTTTGCGGGCGGGGCATTTCCTCCGAGCCTTTGCCCCCATCCTTACCGTTCGAGGGGACACATTCGTGATCCGCTCCCGGGCGGTCAGTGCCAAGGAGGGGGCGGCCATCGAAGTCGAATGGACCGTGCAGCGCGTGCCGGAGACGCAAGGCTTACCTGTTTTGGGTCGGCGCTTTCGGGTAATTCGCGCCCGAATTCGTAACGGATGAAGGGGGGCGTGGGCTTGACTGGAGGGCAAAAGAGCTAAAATTAGCCACATGGAAAACAATCCGTTCATCGTCGACGTCGCCCCCGTGGAGGAGCGCGTCAGTTTCTACCGCCGCACCTATGCACACGTCGCCGGGGCTTTGCTCGGCTTCGCCGCGCTGTTGGCGCTTTTCTTCGCCGGCTTTGACCAGCAAACCGGCATCGCCTTTGTTTTGGCGAAGAGCCTCTTCGGTATGATGCAGTCCCTCGGCGCTTGGAGCTGGTTGCTCGTGATGGTCGCCTTCTGGGTTGGCACCATGGTGGCCCAAGGCTTGGCCACCAACCGCGCTTCCGTGGCTGCTCAGTATTCCGGTCTCGGTCTTTACGTCCTCCTGCAGGCTTTGATCTTCATCCCTCTCCTCGCGATCGTGCACATGAAGACCGGCGGTCATATGGCGCAGATCCTCTTGCCCGCCTGCAGCTTGACCGGCGCCTTGGTCGTCGGCCTGACCTTGTCGGTGTACATGACCAGCACGGACTTCTCCTTCCTGCGCACCATCATCGTCATCGGTTCGGTGGTCGCCCTGGCGCTCGTGTTGCTGTCGGCCTTCGGTCTCTTCGCCCTCGGGACGTGGTTCGCCTTGGCGATGATCCTGCTCATGGCCACGGCCATTCTCTACCAGACCTGGGTCATCAAGACGCAGCTCACGACGGGCGACCATATCATCGCCGCGTTCATGCTCTTCTCTTCGATCGTCACGCTCCTCTGGTACGTGATCTCGTTCTTCCTCGGTCGTCGCGAAGACTAAGCGTTTAGAGAAGCGCAAAGCAAACGGCCCCGTGGAGTCATCTCCGCGGGGCCGTTTCGTTGGGGGGTGCCTTAACGGTTCGGATCCGTCGTGGTGAGGGTGAGTTGATCGAGGAAGAAGGCGGTCGGCTCGTTGGCGTTGCTGATGAAGCCTATCCAGTTGACCGTGCGCAGGGCTTTGTGGCGGAAGGGTAGGTTGGGGAAGGCCTTCGTGGCGCCGCCCGTGGGCGTGACTTTGAGCGTCCAGGTGCCGGTGGCCTCGGCGCCGATGGGTGCGGACACTTCATAGCGCACCCACTGGCCCGTGGGGATGTCCATGAGCGGACCCGCCGGACCGATGAGCTTTCCGTCCTTGAGGGTGAAGGTAGGCCCGGCGTGGTAAGGGGAGGCTTGGTCGCGCCATTCATGGATGAAGTAAGCCTTCGGTTCGAGCCAGACGTCGAAGCTGCACGTCGTTATGCCCGTCGCATGGTTGGGCGAGAGATGCAGCATCGGGAAGTAATGGGCCGGCAGGCCGGCGGCATCGGTGAACTTCAGGCTCTGCTGACCCTGGCTGCGCTGTTCTTTGGAGAAGGTCAGGCTATCGCCTTGGCCGCTGAGCGAACCCTTGGTGTGGGCCGTAGGTGCCTTGGGATTCCGAAGGGTGCCTTCAAAACCCGTACCGAAGGCTAAGGCGGGCGGCGTCGGTTGCTCGGGGCGGGGGCCTTCCGGTGGGCGTCGGAACGTGCGGGCCAACGTCCGCCAAGTCTCATCGCCGGTCACGCCCATGACGCTGGTGTCGATGGGTTTGAAGCCCAGCGCCAACGCGGGTGAATCCGAGCGAAGGCTGAAGTCGCGTTTGGTCGGATCGGCAAAGAGCGGGTCGGCGATGACGGAGCCGACGTCTTGGCCGGTTTTTTGCCAGTCCGCCAAGGTCAGCTTCTTGGCGGTGAACGTCACCGGTCGGCCGGAGTAGTCCCAGTAGAGGTTCCCCTTTAGCAGGTAGTTGGCGGTCGTGCCCGTCCAGACGCCGCCGAGGGTGTCGCCGCGTTCGAAGACGACGAGGTTCTGTGCGAACGTGAAGGAGCGGTGTTCTTCGGCGCGGCTGCGCTTGAATTGATAGAGGTCGGCGAAGGCGAAGATATTATTCCGGACGACATTATCTTTGCCGTAGTGCTGGTGGTAGCCGCCATCGGTCGTGTCGTGGCACACGTTGCCTTCCATGGTGATGCCAGTGCTCCCTTCGTCATTGTAGAGGCCCCAGCCGCCGTAGCTGAAGCAACGGACGTGGTGGATGTGGTTGTGGCTGACGCTCGTCCCTTCGGACGGCCCGAGCGTGTAGACGCCACCCATGTCGCTGAGCAGTCCTTTGCCCAGGTGGTGGAGATGATTGTACTCGATGCGGTTACGCTTGGCGGAACTGGCAGCGTAGCCCCAGCGCCAGCCGACGGAGATGGCCGAATAGAAGAAGTCGGAAACCTCGTTGTGCGTCACGGTATTGTCGGATGAGACCCCGATCCAGATCCCCACGGCGCAAGGGTAGATGTGGCCGCCGTCGCGCAGGATGGAGTTGTGCACCGTATTGTCGGACGTCAGGTCGGCGGGGTTGGTCGGCTCCGCCAGGTTGCCGATGCGGATGGCGCCGGCGCCCATGTCGGTGAGGAGGCAACGATCGATGCGGATTTGGTGGCAGCCCTTCCGGAGGGATACGCCGTAGCTACCGAAGCGGGCAAACTCGCAGTCGAAGAACGTCACCGACTGGGCGTGGTCGAGCGTGACGACCCCGTCCACGGTGGCGACCGCCGCTTGGTTGGGGTTGAAGAGGTCGGTGTTCTCGACGCCTTTGGCGTGACGGAATTTCAGCCCTTGGAAGCGCAGATGGCTCACGGGTCGCTGCGGTTCGCCCTCGAAGGTCAGGAACTTCATCGTCACCGGAACGACGGCGATGGTCCGCCCGGGCGTTTCGCCAGGTCGGGGTAGGTAGGTCATTTGGCCGGTGCGGTTGAGGAACCATTCCCCGGGGGCGTCCAGGAATGCCGGGAGATTTTCGAGGACGAAGCCCGTGTTATGATCGAGCGTGTTCCAAGGCTTGGTGGGGCCTCCAACGACCGTGATGGTGCCTTCGGCGGTGTCGACGGATTCGATGCGGCGGCGGGTGTTATCCCACTTATGGTAAAAATTGATGACGGCATCGGAGACCTCGGTCGCGCCGGCCTTTGAGAGGAGCGCCAAATCAGCGGGGGCGAGGCGTACCTTTTGGCGGAACAGGCCTGGGCCGACGGGGGTTTCTTCTTCAAGTTGCCGGACGAAGTGGTAGCCTTCGTTGAAGGACTTTGCCCGCTGGGCGCGTTGGCCACCGACCCAGAGTTGTTGGGCCCGTCCGCCCTTGGTGGGCGCCGTCGTGGTCCAGCTTCCGTTTGCGTTCACGGTAAATGGCGGCAGCGGTTCTCCGCCATCGAGGACGACCTCGGCCCCGGGAGCGGCTTGGTAGGTGATGGGTGCATTCGCTTCGCCCGAATCTTCGCCGGTGAAGGGGATGGCCTCGGTGAGGCGGTAGGTGCCTGCGGCGAGCGTCACTTGGATGGGCTCTTGCAGCGGTCGGGACAGTTTTCGAATCGCGCGGCGCGCGCCGTTGAGCGTGGCGAAGGGACCATCGGTGTGCGCGGCGTTCGGTTGGGTCAGCTTACCCGACCAGTCGTCGTTGCCGTTCGGGGCGACGTGGAGTTCGAGTGACCACGCCAGAGGGCAGGCGAGGCCAACGCAGATCCAGGCCGTGATGGCGGAAAGTCTCATGGGAGCAGGACAATGCTCCGCCTAGGGTGGTTCCCTCAAACCCTTTCCGCCAAGTAGAAGCGGGTTTCGCCCGCGAAGGCCCGCACCGCGGCGTTCTCGGCCGCGACTTCCGAGCGCAATGGACACTTCCGGACGGCGAAGCCCGCCGCCGTCAGTTCCGCCCGCGTCTCCGCTTCGGTGCTGCTATGCATGAAGACCGGCGTCGAATCCGTCTCATGCCAACGATCGCCGGGCTGGCAGTCGGGCAAGGTTGGCTCCTGGGCCCAGAGCGCGCGGTGTTCGCCGGCCGCCCGGTCATTGGCCGTGAAAAGAAAAAGGCCGCCCGGTTGCAGTACCCGGCGGATTTCCGGCAAGGCCCGGTCGCGGTCCGCCCGGCCACGCATGCACATCAGACCGTTGAAGGCGAAGACGACCCCGGCGAACGTCTCATCGGCATAGGGAAGGGCGCAGGCATCGGCGACTTCCACCTGCTCCGCCCAAGCCGGCTCAACCTGGCCCAGCACGCCTTTCGCCATGTCGACCATCGTGGGGGAGAAGTCCGTGACCGTGAGTCGGCGGTAACCCAGTCGCAGCATGCCGAGGCCCACGCGGCCGGCGCCGCAGCCGAGTTCGAGCAGGCGCGCGTCTTTCGTCCAAGTTTCTTCGAGCAACCGCCGCTCGGAAGCCCAGAGCCCGACCTGGACGGCCGCCCGGGCGTAGTGCAGGGCCGTGCCGGGGTGGCGCCAGTGGGCTTGGCGGTCGGTTTCCATGGTGCCCCATCCTCAAGCGAAACTTGCCTTGGGCGCAACAGCGGGAACACTGCCCGCATGCTTCGTTTCAGCCTCTTGCTCGGCGTATTCGCCTTGGCCGCGTGCGATCGCCAGTCCCAGCCCGCGCCGGTGGCCAAGAGCGATGAAGCCGGTATCGAGGTGCGTTTCCCGGTGCGCCAAGGATCGGTCGACACCCGCCTGCGCTTCGCCGTGACCGACCTCGAGAAGGCGCGCGGACTCATGGGGACCCCGAAGTTGCCCGAGAATGAAGGCATGGCGTTCATGTATGAGTCCGACACGCAGATGCGTTTTTGGATGAAGGACACCCCGCTGGATCTCGATATCGCGTTCGTCTCCGCCGAAGGCGTGATTTTGGAGGTCAAGACCATGCGCTCGGGTGATACCGAGACTACCACCTCCAGCTCGGACAAAGTCCGCTTCACCGTCGAGATGGCGTCCGGCTGGTATGCGCGTGCCGGCGTGAAGGTCGGCGACAAGGTGGACCTCGCCGCCTTGCGTGCCGCCCTGACCGCCCGCGGCTTCCAGGCGCAGCGTTATCTCCGCTAGGCATATGGAAGTATCCATCTAGTTTCCTCTGGGTATTCAATGATGTGACCCGTCATTGAGCCTCGTGGGCCTGTGTTTATTCAGGTGGCGTGCGATTCGCCCCTTTATTCCTGTTCGGCCTGACCTGGTCTGCGTCGCTGCATGCGCTACGGATTAACCTGATCGAGGATAATTCCAATGGGTTGATCACGGAGGAAGTCCGCGCCGGATACGCCCAAGCGGCCGGCTTCTGGGAGCGCGTCTCGGCTGCGGACGTCACCATCAACCTTGGTGTCTCGATGGATAGCCTCAGCGCCGGCGTCATTGGTCAGACCGATGCCGGGCTCGTGGGTATTCAGTACACCCAGTTCCGTAATTATTATGATGCCTTGGCGTCGACGCCGACGACGCTGGCCGTCAAAAACGCTTTACCCGCCGGCTCAAGCGTTTCTTTCCTCGTCAACAATACCTCCGATGCACCCGCCGGTGGTGGTAAGTTCCTCGCCACCACGAGCGTGGTTGGGGTGACCAAGGCGCAACTGAAGGCTTTGGGCGGCGGCCAGGTGCAAGCCACGGATGCGTCGCTTATGTTCAGTTCGACCTTCGCCTTTGATTTCAATCCCAACGACGGCATCGAGGCGGGCAAGATGGATTTTGTCGGCGTCGCCGTTCACGAGATCGGCCATGCCTTTGGCTTCATCAGCGCGGTCGACTACGTCGACCTCGGCATCTTCCCTTCAAGCCTGATTACGCCGACGACCTTGGACATGTTGCGTTACTCGGATGAAAGCCTTGCCCAAGGGGTGCCTGATTTATCGGTGGGATTGGAGCCCAAATACCTGAAAATCGGTGAGCTCCAGATCGGCGTATCGACGGGCACGTCCAACGGTAACGGTAGTCAAGCTTCGCACTTCTTGCCGGGCGTTGGGCTGATGCGGCCTTCCGTCGGTTTTGGGCAACGGCTTGTCCTCGATCCGGAGGACTATCTGGCGTTCGAGGCCTTGGGCTGGCAGATCGTGCCGGAACCCTCGACCTATGGGCTGGGCTTAGGTGGAATGGCAATCGCCGCGGTGGCCGTCAGCCGTCGGCGCAGGTCACAACGACCACCAAAACCACGTCAAGGTGGTGACTGAACCTAGCACGCTCAAAATCAGGGCCAAGGCCAGGCGTTCGGAACGCGTCGTCAGGAAGAGCTTCACGTGGCCGGTGCCAGTTTGGCGGCGGCTTGGCGGAGGAAGCCGGTCAAGCGGAGCAGGTAGAAGGGGGAAGGGGAACCTTCGATCGCGGCCAAGGCTTGTTCCGCCGAGGCTACTTCGGAGTCCAGCATGCGGAAGCATTCGCGCCAAGTTTCGGCGGAGATGGCTTCCCGGGCCGGGCGACCTTGGCGGAGTTCGGCGAGGATATCGACCTTGCGGCGGTCGCGTTCGAGCAGCATCGGCAACGTTAGTTTGCCGCTGGCGGCGTCGGTCCCGAGCGTCTTGCCCGCCTTGACGTCGTCCTGCAGGAGGTCCACGAAGTCATCGTACATCTGGTAGGCGATGCCGAGGTGGAGTCCGAAGGCCGCGCAGGCGTCGATGTGGACCTGCGGGTAGCCGGCGACCAGGGCGCCGACCCGGCAGGCCGCCTCGAAGAGTACGGCCGTCTTCATGCGGATCTGGCGTTGGTAGTCGGCGAGGCTGAGGGACTGGTTGTCGCGCGAGAAGGTCTGGCAGACCTCGCCCGAGCAGACGTCGCGGGAGGCGCGGGCGACGATGGAACACAAGGTCGACGAGGTGTGTTCGCTGGCCAGCACGAGGGCATGGGCGAACAGCGCATCGCCGAAGAGCACGGCGGCGTGGGCGCCGTGCGTGTGGTTGGGCGTATCCGCGCCGTGGCGCGTGTCGGCGCCGTCGAGGACGTCGTCATGGACGAGCGTGGCCAGGTGCACCAGCTCGACGATCGCGGCGCCGCGGACGAGGTCGATGGAGGGGCCGATGCCCGCGCCGGAACCGAAGGCGAGGAGGGGGCGGAGGCGTTTGCCGGGGTGGGCTAGGACTTCGCGCACCATCGGACGGACCTCGGGTTCGAAGCAGGCCTCCTGCTCGGCGAGGAAAGACTCGAGGGCCGCGAAGTGCGGCTCCAGTCCGAGATGCAGGGGGGAAGTCACGCCCGCACCTTGCCAAGCCCCTTGCCGGGGCGCAAGCGCAGGTTGGCCTTAGACGGGTTTAGGGGACGAACTTGGTCTCCGTCGTCGTCGTGAGCTTGCCGGTGCTCTCGCAAATCGTGCACGGGATGCGCTTGTCCTCGAGTTTGCCCTTTTGGGGCTCACGCGTGTAGCCAAGGCTGTTGCAGGCCTTGCAGCCGATCCGTTCGGTCGTTGTCACGCTGAACTCGCCTCCTTGGGCCACCTGCTCGATGAACTTGGTCAGGTTCGCGTTGGACTCTTCGATGGGCTTGCACTCGACGAACGCCTCACGGCGGATGGTCAGCGTCTTGCCGTCGATGGGGCTGAACTTGGCGGTGAAGTCGAGGGCGACCGTGCCGGCGTGCGTGCCCGTCATGCGTCCGGTGGCGCCGACCTTGACCTCGGCGTCGAGGAGGAGGATGGCCCAGGCATCGGTGCTGGCGGGGAGCGCTTCGCCGACCGCGGGCCAGGAGGCCTTGGCCACGTAGCGATGTTCGCCGAGGTCCTGCAGGATCGTGTAGGCAATCGCGGTCACCGGGCCGGGGGCCTTGGTGAAGGCCGTGCCGTCGGTGACGTACTGGGTGGTCAGCACGCCGAAGAGACGCTGCAGTTCGCGGGTGGTCTCGAAGGCGAGGGGGCGATTGAGGTTGGCGAGTTTGAACGTGCGCGTCTCCTTGGCCGAGAGCGACTTGGCGGGACGGAAGGGCGAAATCGCGGGGGCGGCCTCCTCCTTGGGCTTTTCGACCTCCTCCTTCTTCGTTTCGGCGTCGCCTTTCTTGGCCTCGGTTTCAGTCATGGGCTTCTTCGGGGCCTCGGCTTCTTCCGTCATCTTTGGCTTCGCGATGGCTTTTTCGCCCTCGGCCATCTCGGGCTTCGCCTTCATGCCGTCTTTGGGGGCTTCCATCTCTTTCTCCATGCCGGGCTTGTCGGCGGCGGGAGCCATCTTATCGCCGGGAGCCTTCTCGACCTCAACCACCCTGGTCACCACGACCTTCTCGGTCTCGCCGGCTTTCTTGCCGAACAACGTGTTCTCGGTCTTTTCCGCGCGAACGAAGGGCAGGGCGGCCAACAGCAGCAGGGAGATGGGGAGGCGCATGGGGGTGGGGAAGGTTAGTCGAGCGAACTCAAGTCGCCTTCGGCGGGCGGCGGGGTTGACTTGGGTTTGGCCGGGACGGCCTTGGACTCGGAACTGATGGTGCTGCCGGCGGCGGTGCTGCTGCCGTAGGAGCTGCTTGACGGCGAGTCGTAGTGCGACGCGTCATCCGAGCCGTCGGGATCGGGTTCATCATCATCATCGTCATCATCGCCGATATCGTCGTCCTCGGGGTTTGGTTTGTCGCCGCGGGCGATGCGTTTGCGGCGGACGATGGCCCCGCCGATGCTGACGGCGATGAGGTAGAAGCAGAACAGGATGCCCGTGAGGATGAGGAGCGA
>Ga0222712_10005849_pt1 | contig 12304 bp, 14 predicted proteins | sample C33_657DmetaG_FD_165043 | JGI IMG/M metagenome (GOLD analysis project Ga0222712, IMG submission 165043) | Estuarine water microbial communities from San Francisco Bay, California, United States - C33_657D | ecosystem: Environmental > Aquatic > Marine > Unclassified | place: USA: California...
CAAAGATTTCACGGGAGTAGTCTGTCTCAATGGCGAAGGTTCTGCTACTTACGAACACTCTTGGCGCTAGCGCAGAGGTGCTTCCAGCACTGGGTTTACTGCAGCATCAAGTGAAAATTCTGCCTGCGGAAGCCAGCGTCCTGGTAGATGCTCCCGATGTCGATCTCGTTTTAATCGATGCCCGCCGCGATCTACCCGCCGTTAAATCACTCACCAAACTGCTGCACTCAACTGGTGTTGGTTGCCCCATCGTTGCAATCACAACTGAAGGTGGATTAACCGCATTTAATGCAGACTGGGGAATCGATGATGTCATTCTCGATACCGCAGGTCCTGCTGAAGTTGATGCACGTATTCGCATCGCACTTGGCAAGCACGCTATTGAATTAGTTGCAGCAGATCCACACAGTGCAGAAATCCGCAGCGGTGATGTAACAATTGATGAAGCAACATACACCGCTCGCCTAAAAGGAAATGTTCTTGATTTAACCTTCAAAGAGTTTGAACTTCTCAAGTACCTCGCACAACACCCAGGTCGCGTATTCACCAGAGCACAACTGCTCCAAGAGATCTGGGGCTATGACTACTTTGGTGGCACAAGAACTGTTGATGTTCACATCCGTCGTCTTCGTTCAAAGTTAGGTCCTGAGTTTGAAGCCATCATTGGCACAGTTCGAAATGTTGGTTATCGCTTTACCGTTGATGCTTAATCATGCGTCACATACTCAAGCTACATCGTGATCTAGATACAAACTCACTTCCACAGGCAGATCACGATTACACAATCGAAACCTTTGATCCAGCGATTCACAAACAACAGTGGCTTGACCTGAACAACCTCATCTTTGCTCACCACCCAGATCAAGGTAATTGGGCGATGCAAGACTTAGACAACCGCATGGCAGAACCATGGTTTGATCCAAATGGTTTCTTTCTTGCCACAGAAAACGGCACCATTGAAGGCTTTGTCTGGACCAAGATCCACCAGGATTTAATCAACCAAGACCCAGTGGGCGAGCTCTACGTAGTTGGAACCCACCCAGAACACACTGGGAAAGGCATCGCCCGGGCGTTATCTGTAGCGGCTATTAATTACCTTGTAAATAAGGGACTTAAGCACGCAATTTTGTATGTAGATGCTGACAATGAAAAAGGTTTGAAGCTATACAGCTCGTTAGGGTTTAACTAGTTACTAACCCCGGCCATTTTTTGAATCAGCCACAACAAAATACTTTTCTCTTTTTCATAATCGGAACTCTTTTTAATTTCATAATGCGCGACTCGATTTCTGATTCGATTTGCCTTTGTCATATGATTTCCAACCTGGGCATAACTCCGCCTCTGTAGAGGATTCTCTAAAGCTGGGAAAATCTGGTGCAAGGCCGGGATCCATAAACTCGTGTAGTTCTTACCATCAAATAGATGGCGCCAAAAACTAAATGTTAGATGTTCCTCAATCCCCTCAAATTGCAAATTATTTTTCTTATAAGCGACCCGCATACATTGAATATTCCTTTTAGTTGCAGGAACAACATAAACCCACTCAGCGTAACCTTTTTCGGAGGCTAGGCTACTTAAAGTAATCATTGAACGAGTTCTGAGTTCACCCTCAATTAGCCCAAGCATGTAATACAACACAACATAACGACGCAAATGTGTTTCAAATAATTTCAAATCGATGACCATAAGCAAATAATCTAGTTCGACACCGACATTTTTTTAAATTAATCCACATTGAAAATTTATTCTGGAAGCAGTATTCTTACATCGAGGCCCAAGAGAGATCACTGACATTCATGTCATATCGCTTGGGCCATTCAATTTTATGCAGGATTAATAAGCTCCGCGCACATAATGTGGAATGCCTTTGTATGGGCATCCACATCAGCCGCGGTTGTATCTGGGCACATCAACGCCATGTTGTGGAATGGCGTGATCAAGAATCCATCATTCAACATCCGCAAGTGTATGTACTGCTCTAACTCAAAGTCTCCAGCGTTATTGGCGTCGGCTCCAGTTACTGGTGCAACCTTGCCAAACATATATTCACCGCGAGCTCCTAAGCGATTACAAGTCCAAGGCAGATCGAATTCCTCGATAGCGGCATCCACACCATCTGACCAACGGGTTCCTAAATCAATCATGCGATCAAAGTTTTCTTGAGTCAGAACCTGAGTCAAGGTGGCACGCATCGCAGCTAATGACAAAGCATTACCCGCCAAGGTTCCGCCGACTCCACCGGTATCGATGATTTCAAGTTCAACCATCGACTTGATCTTGTCTGCGATCGCTTGAGTCATTCCAAAAGTTCCAGTTGGAATTCCGCCACCGATAGCTTTTCCGATTGTTAAGAAATCAGGTTTTAATCCACGATCTGCTGTCATTCCACCAGGACCGACAGAGATTGTGTGGGTCTCATCGATGATCAAAATCGTGCCGTGTTTCTTAGCTAATTCAGCAACGGCTTCTAAGTAACCGGCCTGTGGCAACACAATTCCCACATTTGTCATTGCAGGCTCCATCAGAATCGCTGCAACATCTCCATGCGCCAACGCCTTTTCCATGCCGGCGATATCGTTGAACTCAACAACGCGAGTTGTTTGATCAAGTGCAACTGGTGCGCCGATATTTCCTTCGCGGGCCACTGTGTTTCCTGCAGCATCTAGCGTTGCAAAGGTTTCATCTACTGAACCGTGATAGCAGCGATCGATAACAACAATCTTTGAACGACCTGTAATCAAACGGCTATAACGAATAACGTGACGGTTGGCATCAGTTGCTGACACTGTAAATTGCCACAGCGGCAAACCAAAACGACGTGAAAGCTCTGCGGACACAATTGCAGCATCTGCCGTTGGAAGCATCGCGGTAATTCCCTTACCCGCTTGCTCGCGAATCGCAGCCACAGTTGCATCTGGTGAGTGGCCTGTCATCGATCCTGTGTCACCTAAACAAAAATCGATGTAGGTGTTGCCATCAACATCGGTAAAGCGCGCACCTTTAGCCTCGCTTACAAAAACCGGATACGCCCCAGGCCACTTTGCCATCCATGACATTGGAACTCCGCCAGGCATGTTCTTCTGTCCGGCCTTAAACATTTCACCGCTCTTTGGATGCAGAGCTAAGAAACGTTCATCTTCGATTTTGCGTAATGCAGCTAAACGGTCGCGATTAATCATCTATCCAGTCTATTCAAGAGATTCAAAAACAAACAAAGCTTCGATGTAGTTCTCGCCACTAATACCTAAGTTTTGCGCATCAGGTGGTGCGGTTTGTGGCTCAATACATACGCCATCAGAATCCTCAGAATAAACAACCCACCACGGCGCATCGCACTCAATTGAAATGCGGGCAACGTCTTCCCAAACAACTGCGGGCGTGCCCTTGATACCAGTAAATGCATCATCCCAAGGTGGTGGAGTTGGCGCACTGCGCTTTCCGGTTGGAATTCCATCGCTACCGCGGATCAACATCTCAGTTGCATCAAACTCAATCTCGGCGCTGCCACCACGTTCTAGATCGCGGGCAAACCATGGATGAAAACCTAACCAGGCAGGAAGATCGCAACCATTTGGTTCATATTCCAGAGACCAGCGAATCGCATCATCTAAAACTTCAATCTTCTGTTCAACCGTTGCATCACCATATGGTGAAGGCAGGTGCAGAAGTGAGCGTCCTGGGCCGATTTCCTGCCATGACGAGATCAAGCCAAAACCATGCAGCGCATGTGGTGGATCAATAGTTGCTGGCAGCTGAATCTGTTGCCCCGCGCTATTTGTAATCAAACCCTCTTTGATGCGACCTGCCCACGGAGCCATTGAGTACCACCCCGATGTGTGTACCTGTCCGCGAAATGGAACTGCGAACTCCATCTCACGCCATTTCAACGAAGTGATGCGCGCACCATTGTCATCATCGATTGCGATTTGAAACTCTGCATCATCAATAAATTGCATTAGGCATCCAACGCTTCTACTAATTCGTGTAGGCGTGGAGGTTGTGCACCAGCACGTGAAACGGTAATTCCGGCAGCGATCGCTGCGCGATGCAGAACAGCGTTTAATGTTGCACCCTGCAAACCAATAACAGAGTGCTTAATAATTCCTTCAACCAAAATTGCACCCACTGTGTCACCGGCTCCAACGGTGTCGACCACGGTTACCTTTGCACCATCTACCTCTTCAAATCCATGTTCTGTGTAACCAATAATTCCATGAGCGCCACGAGTTACAACAACAAGCGAAGTACCACCTGCGATCCAACGCTTTGCAACCTCATCCATCGCCTCACCTGGATACAACCAAGAAATATCATCATCAGATAGCTTTACAACACTTGAAATTCCAACCCATTTTTCAACAGCTGCACAGTACTTATCGCGATCGCCCACAACAGATGAACGCACATTGGGATCAAAGACAACAGGTGCAAACTCGGCACATTTAACCGCCCAGTCATACAAAGTTGTCGATGCTGGCTCCACGATCGTGACCAGCGTTCCGATGTGTAAAACACTTGGTTTTAAGCGCTCTGGATCAGGCAGCCAGGAAGCATTGAAATCAAAGGTCGCGGTGCCATCAATTAAGAATTCATAGGAGGCAGAACCTGCAGCATCCAAAGTCACCGTTGCCGTGCATGTTGGCTTGTCGCTACTCAACGCCAAGGAAAGCCCAACGCCATCACGCTCTAACTCTTTGCGCGCGCTAACACCATAAGCATCGCTAGAAATTCCATCAATAAAATCAACTTCATATCCCAACCGAGCTAAAGCCTTTGCAGTATTTGCCGGACCACCACCGACAACAGGACCAGTTGGCAAAATATCAATTAAAACTTCACCGCACACCCAAATACTCACAGCAGCTCACCCTTTCGCGCCAAAAACTCCGTCAACACTTCAACGCCTAATAAGTGATCCTGCACCTGTGGCAAACCGCTGATCAACAAAATTCCAACACATCCCATGCCCTTAACATTGAGTGGCAATCCACCACCATGAATCGCATGTGTCTCTTCAGGCAAACCCTTAACCGCATACCAATCGATGCCTTGCTCTTCTGCCAAAACTCTTTCATACATCGTTGAATTACCAGTTGCTAAAACAACTCGAGCTTTGCGTGCAATCCACGAATCATTATCAGCAGTAGATCCCGGCAAGGATGCGTGAAAAACAATCCAATCCTTTAATCGCACCTCAACTGCAATACCCAGACCACGTGCAAAACCCATATCCAATGCGATCTCACCGATTTCAATCGCCTCTTTTTGCGACAACGACTCAAGCTCTAAAGTCTTGGCCTCTAACGCCAGCCCTTCACTTGAAAATCCACCAGTTGTAGTCGCCATGTGCGCAATTGTGCCTTAATCTGACTCCATGATCACTATCCCGGAATCTGACCTTGTTGTTCATGAACTCTGCCTAGGAAGCAATATCTTTGGCGGAAATGCCACCGAGGCTGAAAGCCACCTTGTTATGGATGCCTACAAGAGCCATGGCGGCAACTTCATCGACACCGCAGATATGTATAACCAGTGGGTTGAAGGCCATGTCGGCGGAGAGTCTGAAACAGTGATCGGAAATTGGATGAAATCCCGCGGTAACCGCAGCGAAATGGTGATCGCAACCAAGGTTTCAAAGATGGATCGCCGCCCAGGATTGTCAGCAAAAAACATCCTCGCAGCCTGCGAAGAATCCCTTAACCGTTTGCAAACCGATTACATCGATCTGTATTACAGCCACGCAGATGATGAAAAAGTTTCTCTTGAAGAAACCCTTGGCGCATACGCCCAATTAATCGCTGAAGGAAAGGTGCGTTACATCGCAGCCTCAAACTTCACCGCTTCTCGCCTTCGCGAATCAATCGCATTCAGCGAGAACAACAACATCCCTGCTTACATCGCAGTTCAAGATTTGTATAACCTTGTTGATAGAAAAACTTATGAAACAGATTTAGCTCCAACTGTTGAATCACTTGGAATTTCCAATATTCCATTTTATGGAATCGCTCGCGGATTCTTATCTGGAAAGTATCGCCCAGGGGTCACCGATGTAGATTCAAAGCGCGCAGCCGGTGCTCGCGAATATGCAACCGACAAGGGCTACGCAATTCTTTCTGCGATGGATGAAGTCAGTGCTGCTCATAACGGAGCGCCACTTTCTGCAATCGCACTTGCCTGGCTAAGTGCTCAATCTTCGGTCAGCGTTCCAATTGCATCAGCACGTACAGTGCCGCAATTAGAGGAGATCGTTCAGGTTATTGAGCTAACGTCGGCAGAGGTTGAAAAGCTCAACGCTGTTAGTAGTTAGTTCAACCTTATTCGAGCATATTCTGCGATCAAGTACGGAATCGCCTTTTCTTCGTACCACTTATCCAAGTCGGTCTTGTAAACAGCGGTGAAGCTTTCTCTTAAGTCTTTGCTGTTAAAGGAGCTCCAGAAGTCAACCATTGCCGCTGTACCGTATTCAGCAACTAGCAGTTCTGAAAGTATCAACCCCGGTCCATAGGCGAATCTGTACACATAGTCACAGCCGCCACTGAAATTTCCCTCTAGATTTTTTAGGTGCTTAAGCCATTCAGCTGCTGTGAAACTTTTAACATCGACGCCACTTGTGCCCCACATATAGGAATACATTTGATCACGCTTCATTCTTTGGTAATCAGCACCGTGAAACTCTTGTGCTAGAAATGCTCCATAAAGATTTGCACTTCCTTCTCGAAGCCAGCAAGGAAACTTGGATGTATTAGAACCTGACAAATTTTGCTGAATAATGTGAATTGATTCATGCGTAATGAATGAATAATCTCCAAAATTTATGTCCAGTGATGAATGTCGTAAAATTGATAAATGACTTGAGCCGTTTTCGCTTGGAACTGCCCCCGCATTCAACTGGTTTCCTTCTCGGGCAATGCGACCTCTCAAGTCATTTGCGAATCCAGGATTGTGCCCATATGGCTTCCAAGCCTCAATGATCCAATCGAGATCGTCTTGCGTTCCGTAAAAGACATTAAACAGAGCTGTTGGCTTTAAGTAATTTCTCCAATAATCAATTGACTTACGAAGATCTTTTTCAAGAAATTCGACAAATGTTTTGTTTGCGCGTGGTGAGTAGTGATATTTAAAAAACTCTGGACCCGACATTTGTGTGAGGGATTTCTTTATCTCACTTAATGCCGTTCCCTGAATAGTAACTATGGGTGCAATTGGTGTTGGGGTAGGTGTTGGTGTTGGAGTTACTTCAGGAGTTGGAGTAGGTGTTGGTGTTGGCTTCACAACTGGAACAACCTTCACGCCCTTATTCCAAACCAACTTTTTTCCAGATTTAATACAGGTGTATTTCAATCCTTTGCTTATTGAGGTTGATCCAACCTTGCTACAACTTTGTCCGCTTTTTACCGCTGCAAAAGCCAATGGCTGGACACTGGAAATAAATACAGCCAGACACAACCCGAGAATGAACTTGTGCGCCTGTTTCATGGGAAAAGCATCCTCGGATAGGCGGCATATTTAAAGACCAGTACCAAACCTGACCAGACCTAGTTTTACCCACATAAATGAGGCTCACCAGATTTACTACATTTGTAGTAAAGTAACCTCATGAGCATGCCAGTCCGTATCGAGCCAGATCTATACAAGCGCGCCAAAAAAGAGGCTGCGATTGAACACCGAACAATCGCCGGCCAGATTGAGTTTTGGGCACAGGTAGGTCGCGCATGCATCGACAATCCTGATCTCCCAGTCACCTTTGTGATCGATTCTCTTGCCTCTCTAGATTCAACTGAAAAAGACAAGACACCTTTTACGCGCCGAGAGATTTAAGTGGCGTTTACGGAAAATCAAACCCCGCGCTTTTCACGCCTTTACAAGAAGTTGGGAAAGCGTCAACTGATCGCCCTACATGAGGCGATGGACCAAGTGATCAAAGACCCTAGCTCTGGGCAACAAAAGGTCGGGGATTTATCGGAACTATTTGTTTTCAAATACAAACTTGGAAGTGAAGAGTGGTTACTCGGATACACAATTAATGCATCCAAGAAGGTAATCACTTGGCATGCAATTGGGCACCATGAAAATTTCTACCGAGATGTTAAGAGAAACCGAAAAGCTTAAACAGACTTACCTTGTAGGCGCTGACCCATTGTCGCTGCGACCTTGAGCCACTTTGCAACCTGCGCATCGCTAAAGCCATCAGCGTTCATCACATAAAGCCCAGTAAAGGTATCGCCATTGAATTGGTAGAAACCGAGCAAAGTACGTGCACGAATATCTGTATCGATAACTGTGTGAACAAAGACGCGATTGCCTTCAGATACAACGCCCGCAGGGATCGTGGTTAACTTCTTAAAATCATAAGGAACCAAAGTTCCTGTTGAATCCTTGTATCCCTTATCGGTCTGGCACTGCGCTAAAACCTTTACCAACTCTTTCTGCGCAGCACTTGCCGCAGCTGCAGATGAGTACTTCACAACCTCAGTTGATAAGAATGAAAATGTTGATCCAACCTTTGTCGCCGTTACCTGACGGCGCTCAACGCGATCCTTTTCAGAGTCAAACTTTCCATTACATAGATCCAGTGATGGATCGAGCAAGGTTGTTCCATTTGCCATCGGCAAGATTGTCCACTCCTGACTGAAATCTTCAGCGCGGAATCCAAACTTGGCTAATGCGACCTGTTTGGAATCAACTAATGATGGATCAGAAATCGCAGGTGCACGATCAACCTCTTTTAAAGTTCCTAGGGTTGTTGTTACTGAACTCAATCCAATTAATACAAAGTTAGATCCACTGACGCGAACAACCTTCTTGCTGGCTCCCACATCAACAGTTGCCCCAATTCGCAGCTTGGCAACCTTGCTATCGGCGATAGTTGCCACAGTCTTATTTCCCACTGCAATCGTTGCGGCACCCGTGCCCACTAAAACATCATTCTTGCCAGAGACTGTTAATGAGGCTGTGCACTTACCAACACACTTAATCGCACCAGCACCATAAGAAGCACCAGCAGCGCTCCACTTTCCTGTCTTTGAACTCTTATCGGCAGCAACCACAGTATTTGAAATACTGATATCGCCTGTTAATCCATTGCCAATGCAATCAAAAACCTGAGCGGTTCCAACTAACTTTGCACCACTTGCAACCTTGAGAACCGGCGCATTTTTTACAGAACTGGTCGCCAAAATCCAGCCATCTTCATCAACAACATTTGCTTGGCAGATTCCGCTGCCCGCATCAGTTGCACCCTTCCACTGCAGCGAAAGCTCGCCAGCGGCAACACCTGTTAACACAAAATCATTAGTAACGACGGGATGCGCACGATCAATAACAACCTTTTGCGGAGTCGACCAATCGCTCTTATTTCCAACGATATCGATCGCACGCATCGCAAAGGTGTAGCTACCTTCAGGAAGATCCCGCAAATACAAAGTTTTTGGCGCAACAAATGGACTTAAATACGTTGGCATCCATCCATCAACATCGGAAGCCTTAAGCGTTTCAACCTTGCCATCGATCTGTCCTTCAAAACCAATGATCGCTGTATCTGCATCCTCGCCACCAGTACCGAGAATCACCATGTTGGGAGAACGCCATTGATCCACTGGAACAACATTAGGAACCGGCGGAGGAGTCGTATCCGTCTTCTTTGTAATTGTTACAACCGCACCTGTGTCAGATGCAACCGCACTCAATGAAACATTGCCAGAGTAAGTCTTTGCAGTCAGCCCCGTCATCGATCCGCTCAAGGATGATGATGTGTTGTAGGTGTAGTTATCAAGATTGAGCATCCAAAAATCAGTACCCAGCACTGATGGGAACTCGGAAGCTGCTCCATCTTCAGGGTTGGGAGAAACAATCGCAGAAACTGGTGGGGGATCTAAACGATAAATCGCAAGACCTGGCTTATAGACAACACCATCTGTCTTGCGACGGTACTCAACCCAATATCCCGCCTTTCCATCACGAATAAAGATCGCCTTCACACCATTTGCAAAATCACTCGGAGCTAAATTAACAACCTCAGATTGCCACACCTGCTTGATTTGTGAGTCCTCAAGTAACCCCATTCGCCACTGGTGATAGGTGCTCAGCGGTGATGTTGTATCAACATTGCCCATCACATCAATCGTTCCGCCGTATTCAACACCTTTGCAATTTGTGCCCCACGCACCATCGGATGCCTTGTCATCACAGCGCAGGAAGTTTGAGTGCCCTAAACCAAAGGTATGGCCAAGCTCGTGTGCAATAACAAAAGAGGATTCACTATCGTGCAAAATCAGCGTTCCGCTTTTACTTTTCGCCCCACCCATTTGCGCACGACCCGACCAAATACATCCCGCACGAGGCGAGACAACAACTAAATACCGATTTGAATAATCGCTAATTCCCAAACGACGATACGCCTCGGGGCGAATTGAATTCATAAAATCACTGGCCGCATAACCAGTACACGCCATCTTCGATACCAAAGCGATCGGTGTATCCAAAATCTTGCCGCTCTTAAATGACACTGTGCGACTTCCGTTATCGCCCACCATCGTTGTGTACTTTTTCCAGTCGGAGTTAACTTCGTTATCAATTACACCGGCAATAACCTTTGCATCGCCACGCAACGCAGGTGCACCATTCCAGGTCACCTCAACAACATCCATAACTCGCTCATCCAGCGCATACGCCGGAGAAAATCCCAATGAAACAAATCCAAAAACCAGAGCAAGAACAATGGTCACAGCTTTTCTTGCGTGGTTAGTTGAAGACATAGTGAGCATCCTAAATCTCCCACGCGGTTTGTTCATGTCGATTCACGGCAAAGACCTGATATCCCCGCAATTCAGGCTGGCCAAACCAATTTGCTGAATCCTGACCGCCAACCATCACTGCAGTAGCCATCGCATCACACAGCCAGCCCTCAGCCCCAACAACAGTCGCGCTCTTTGCACCAATCGCAATCAATCCATTTAATGGATCATGAATATGTGCACCACGCTCATATGTTCCCGATGTTGCAATCGCACCATCGGTAATCTCATACACCTTCACAATTTCACTTCGATCATCAGGATTTACAACACCAATTGACCAAGGCTTTACAACCCCAGCCACAGAATCGAACCATCCGCCACGCAAAGCTAAATCCCCTGCAGCATTTACCTGACAGTGCTGCACACCAGCTGCAACCAAAATATTTGAAGCCTTATCGGCAGCCCAACCCTTTACTAATCCCGATGGATCAAAACCACCCTCAACCGCCCATGGATCAAAAGCCCCATCACTTAAATGCTTTGCCCGCAAACACAAATCCCACACCTCACGCACATCATCAGGACAATCCGCAATCGCGACCACACCGCGACGTAACCGCGTCACCCACGACCCATCTTTATAGGTCGAAAAATCCCGATCAACATCTTCGCAAAACGCCACAACTGAATCCATTGCGCGATCTAATTCCGCGCCACCGACAGATTGCGAATAACAATCCACATCCACAATTGTTCCCCACACCGGAAACTGTCGACGCAGATGATTCATCCCTCAACCCTATCTGCGTTGCTTACAAACCAGCTTGAGCGAGCGCTCCCTGTAGCGATGTGTACCAACCGTAACTTGTATATGACGCACCTGATGCACCTTGAATATTTGCACTCTGTGCAGCCAATGTCTGCTGCTTCAAAATCGGAACCGCCATATTGGTCCAACGATCATTGCGACCACTTGGTGCCTGCACCGCTACCGCATCGGTAATACGACCATTCACCACAGTGATCTTTACTTGAACCGTTCCGTAATTAACAAAAACTGCAGGACCGGTAAATGATCCATTAATACTTTTTGTTGAACTTGCCGCCGGCACAGTTGTCGCAGCCGCCGCAGTTGTTCCAGAATTATTCGCCGCTGAATCCTTCGCGGCAGGACTTGCCTTCTTTGTCGCCGCCGCAGTTGCCTTCGCACTGGCCTTCGGAGCCGCGCTCTCAGTAACCGCAGTTGAAGAAGATGAAGCTGGCGCTACCTCAGCTGTCCCAGAACTACCTCCTACAGAAGCACCAGAGATGCTCAATGCATCATTAGCGCCCAACTGAGGTGGCGTAATCGCTAATACCGCGCCGAGACCCCCCACAGTGCCTCCAGCGATCAATAGCGCCCGCTTCATCTATCCTCGTCTCTCGTTTAACCCCTCGATGGTTCAACAACGCTATAAAAGCCCATGAACCTGAATGATTTCTGTGAACGCCCGCAATCCCACCGCAGAGTATCTGCGGCTAATTATTCGCTATGGAATGCAAAAGCCTCATCATGGAAACTGTTCTTT
>Ga0222712_10005851_pt1 | contig 12303 bp, 19 predicted proteins | sample C33_657DmetaG_FD_165043 | JGI IMG/M metagenome (GOLD analysis project Ga0222712, IMG submission 165043) | Estuarine water microbial communities from San Francisco Bay, California, United States - C33_657D | ecosystem: Environmental > Aquatic > Marine > Unclassified | place: USA: California...
CTTGTTTATGAGGGCCGAAAAGGTAGCGTTCTCCCTATCCTCGTCCAAAAAATTCGTCCGAAGACTAGTCACAAAAACTCACCATTAAACTTTTAACGTACAATTAATTCTTGAAGGCGGTCCCTATTCAGACCTCTCCCCCGTAGTAGGGGCCGTCTTCCTTAACACACGACGACTTGACAAAAGGAACCGACTATGGTAGCAAACGGCAAGGATGAAGTAGCCGAATATCAAATCGATGAACCGATCGACCTACGTGCTGACCTCTCCTCCCTTGGTATCGAAGAAGTGGACAAGGGCGTCTGCGAAGATAACTTCGAGAACCGTGGTATATTACGGCGAGCTAAGCTTAACTGGGATCCTGTATTCTCAACCAACGGTGTTCCTACTGGACTCATACGTGCCCGATCAAAAGAGACAACGGTTGAACGTCGCCTCATGTCCCTCGCGGAGAAACGTCCACTACTTGTAGTTCAAACCGACAACAACTCTGACTACCTAACGGGCCTGGATCTTCTAGCCGAAGAGGCGAGCGATTACCTAGTACCACCTTGGGTTGTTCACTCAACCCGCCTCTACCTCAAAGAGCACGAAGAGGGTGGACCGAAATCTGAAAAGCGTCAACCGCTATGCCAACCACATCGCTGCCGTCAAATCAAAGATGACGGTATTCGATGCATGCTCTGGTCATCGGGACGTCCAAAGGATGACGGCCTGTGCCGCATACACTTACGTTCAACGAAACATAAAACCTCTGATGACATCGAACGGGCCCGCAATAAGTTGATGCAAGCTGCACCGTATGCTGTTGACAAGTTGGAAGAGTTGATGGAGTACGCTGAGTCAGAGCCTGTCCAACTCAAAGCTGCAACGGAGATCCTTGACCGTGCTGGAGTTCGAGGCGGCGTGGAGATTGATACAACGGTTAACATTGATGTTCGGCCTGCTGCTGATGTAATCGCAGAACGGTTGTCGCGTTTATCACAAGGAGCTTTGGCTAACGCGGCCCGCTTAACTGAAGCGCTTGGTGAAGATGTAATTGATGCAGAAGTTGTAACGGATGCTAAACCGTCCACCAAAGACTAAGTAAGCTAGATCCATGACAACCGTTAACAACATGCCAGAGTTTATCTTTGATCCAGAGTTTTTGACCAAAGAAGAAACCGTTGCGTATTTGAAGGAAGTTGTTGAAGCTCCCTTCCACTTTGACATCGGTGGTGCTAGTGTTGCCAGAGACGGGATCACTGGACTGATCGGAAGTCAGTTTGCAGATAGACCGTTGATGGTTGTTGGTCACAACGATGAAGACTTTGTTGATCCGCTTCGACCAATGGCCCGCAAGATTGTTGAACGATTTGCAGAAAAGCACGGCCTGGTGTTAGATGAGATCAAACGGACCCGTCATAACGTTTGCTTCAGCTCACATGATCGACGACCGATGACACCGCATGTTGATGTTGGAAGAGTTCACAAACACTGGGCATTCGTTATGTACTTGAATGACACCGACGGTGATACGGTTCTGTATCACCAGAAATACGACGGAGTCACAGTTCGCGGCCAGGATGATCTCACGGTCTATAGAAAGTTTTCACCAGTAGCTGGAGGAGCGATCTTCTTTGACGGAGACTTCTTCCACACCTGGGAGTACCCATACGAATCGGATTATCGGATCGTGCTCAACATGAACGTAACTCTCAAAGACGGCCCGCAGTAAGTACAAATCGGTGTTAAGCTTTAACGGACTACTAGGAGCGGCGAGCATATGATCGATAACGGACGAGACTATTCACGGATCATCGAGGCGGCCCGCATTCACTATGCGAACCTGAAGCTTGATATCGAGAATGCCTCTACACGGATCGAACACATTCGACTAAGTGCACTAGCTCAGGAAGCTCAGAATCTTTTAACGGATCTTGAAGTCTTCGAGATCGGACTTGTCTACAGCCACGTAGCTGACACAGAGTCACACTTTGAACGGATGCAAGAAAGATCTCAGCAGGATCTGCCAGATTTCAAGTCTCCATACATACCGCCGCAGCCAACTTTGTAGTAAGATGATCTCATAATGAGATTACGTAGAATCCCGCAGCAAGCTGCAGCTGTTGAACTTTTCATCAGCAAGGCTCAGCAGTACCTGGGCTATAGCTCAGAGTTGATGGGCCGTAACATGTTTGGCCAGAAGGTTGGATACGATTCCCAACCATGGGGTGGTGCCTTTGTTGACGTCGTCGCTCGAGAATCTGGAGTGCGTCTACCATCTTTCACTAGTACTGCAGCCGCGCTCGCGGAATGCATTCGCCAGGGAAACTTTTCACGAGTACCGAAACCAGGCGACGTAGCTATCTTCAACTTCAGCAGCAACACGGGGCATGCGGCGAGCGCCTTTTCCCAACCACACTGCGGGATTGTTACCGACGTCCGTGAATTCTTCAGCACTGGACGGTTCATCACCGTTGAGGGAAATGTTGACGGGGGTACCAAACATTTAACGAAGGACGGCGTGCATCAAAAGATCCGCACGGTTAACGACGTGATCTTGTTCGTTACTCCAGCTGCTGCAGCTAAGAAGCTAACTTTTAACGAACGGTTAATTAAGCTCCTGGATCGCGGCCGCACAAAGTTTGACGGCACGGATCTCAAAGAAATCGATGAAGCGGCCCGCACCCCTTCAGTAATTAAGCTTGCTGCTGAGATCAAGTACGGGGACCGTAACAAGAAGATTGAGATCATCCAGGTAGCGCTAGCGCTGGTAACGGACCTCCGAGGATGCGAACCAGGTAAGTGGGACCAGGTAACCGCAGCGGCCTGGTGTAGGTATCAACGGAATATTGGTAATGTTGGTACTGACGTAGACGGCCTGCCTGATGTACGTACATTGCAGAGACTTGGTCGCGAGACGGGACTATTCACCGTTGATGAAAAGTAGGAGCTGGATCTAACCGATGCAGGAATTCGATCTAAACAATTACAGATACGAAGTACTTGAGCAGAGCTACACGGATTGGCTGCGATCATATCTTCCAACGAAGAATGAAATCATTGCTGATGCCAAGCTTGACGGTATCCTGTTTGAACACGAAGGTGCGCAGTGGGAGTTTATTAAGACCCAGTCCGCTCAGCAGCTGTGGTCATTGATTCGCCAGGAAGACGGGCGTCTAGTACTTCGCAATGGGTACGCTGGAGTTCGCGGCCTGCAGGGTTATGTTTTCTGTCAACGTCGCAGCGACCTTCGGCAGGCACTGCATGTTTACGTAACTGAAGAGCAGCTCGCTGCTGGAGCTGCAGCTTAAACTTTTAACGAACAGTTGGACAGAGGGGCCCGCGGCGAGCGCGATTTGCATTCGAAAGGCGCGGCCAGTACCATGGATGCATGGGCCAATTAGTTCGAGTAACAGATGCTGCACGTGAGTTAGGGCTGACGCCGTCCGCAGTGTCAACAATGATTTCCTCAGGCAAGGTCCCTCGAGACAAGTGCGGCCTGGTTGATCTTGATGATGTTCTAGCTGCAACTTTTTACGGAAAATCAAAACTGCTGCGGGAAGCTAATCCCGACAAAGACTTTAAATCTCCAGCGGACCTGGCGAAGATATTCAACGTGAGCATCCCGCATGTGACCGCAATGCTGCGACGAGTTGGCCCGCACCGTTACTACGTAGACCAGCGTCGATTCTTAACGGACTTCAGTGAGCTGATCGTAAAGCTTGAACGGAGCCGCGGATATAACCATTACTTGTACTACGGGCGAGACTACATCTGTAACGTTTGGTTTAATCGAGACGGCATGCTAAGCTAGCGCTATGAACACATATACTTTTCACGTACTATCAACGGGCACGGCAAGCATTGATCGGGTAACGATAAGCGCGGCCAGCATTCTAGAAGCTGAAGAGCTCATTGCTGCAGCTAGGATTAACGGTGAAAAGTTGACGGATCCACATCTGGAGCACCAGGTATTTGCATAAACGGCCTGGTTATGCTACAGTAGGAGCATGACAGAATTCGTAGTTAAGATCGATGAACGGATGACCCACTCCATGGTCATTGAAGCGGCAAGCAAAGAAGAAGCAGTAGCTGCAGCCTACAAACTTTTAACGGATGGTATGACACCAGAGATCGAAGAGGATCTCCAGTACGAGTTCGAGTCTGACGGATACACTGGACAGCACGCTGTCTGGGAGTATTAGACTTCTACCTGGAGGTACCACTGATGATTGAATGCACATGCGAAAACCAAGAAGACATCGAGATGTTCGAATGCATGGATTGTCATTGCTGCACCAAATGCAATGATGAGTACTACATGGTTCATGACGAGGTCTGGGAATCTGCAGTACCTGAGGGACAAGGCATGTTGTGCATTGGCTGCCTAGAAGAACGATTGGGCGGACGCCGCCTAACGCGTTACGACTTCGGGCCCGCTCCAGTGAATTCAATGAGTCTTGTTTATGGCTCCAAGCGTCTGAAGAACAGACTTCTTTCCACTGTTTAAAAGTTGCAGCTGGTGGTGCAGCCGCCTGGTGATAGTTATTTTTTCTGTAGTTGCGTTTACTTCCATACCCTGGTAAAGTAGAACTACCTACAGAAAGGGGTGTCCAGATGTATGGACTAGATTTGACAGACCCAGCTATCAAGAAGGCCTACCAATTGGGCTTCAATGATGGCCTAACTTGCGCGGTAGATAACGCAAAAGAGTTTGACTACATTGACGAAGAGCAGGCAGAAGACCTTCTAAGCGAAATTGTTGAGGTCATCTAATGGGCTTGGATATGTATCTAGATGCCCGCCACTTCATCTCTGGCTATGACCACGCTAGCGAGAAGGAGAAGGACGACTACACTTTAGCTGTCTCCGCCGCTGGCCTGCTTAACACCGATATCGATGAGAAGCGTTATGCCACGGTCAATGTCAACATCGGGTACTGGAGAAAAGCTAACCACATCCATAACTGGTTTGTGTCTGAAGTACAAGGCGGCACGGATGACTGTAAGGACTACTACGTCTCCCGTGAAAAGCTAACCGAACTCTTGGAACTTTGTACGAGAGTTTATAAGTCTGGCGAGCCTTCAGTAGCGGGCGAACTTCTTCCAACGGGTTCAGGGTTCTTCTTCGGCTCGGAAGACTACGATGAGTACTACTTCGAAGAGACCGAGCGAACGGCACGGATGCTTACGGGGATACTAGAAAACCCCCGCATGAGTACGGTGGACTTTTACTACACGGCAAGTTGGTAGTAGCGAAGGGCGAGTTGCTTAGGCGGCTCGCTCTTTTGCTTTACGCGGCGAGCGCGTTCCAAATCACATAACGGCGTGCAATGTAAGCTATCAGTCATGCGCTCACTAGAACTACACGTCATCGAGTCCGAGACCGATATCCAGCTTGCACTTAGCAGTGGAGTCTTGCTGCCTGAGCAAATGGTGATGACCGAGTGCTCTGACTGCGAGGACCTGATAGGTCTCAGAGCTAGTAGCTTCGAACCATTTGTTGTAGTGATTGACGAGCATGACCAGGACTGGACCGTATGCGGGGATTGCGCTCGGCCGATAGTTGACTACGTGAATGCATACTTTCCACCAACAGTTGAGTCGTACTACTTGGCACCCTTCATAGATGAAGAGCTGGACCCGTTCGACTAGAAATAGTTATTTTTTCTGCCAGAAACTTGCGTCCAGTTTGATTTGATTTTCCACCCAGTAACTGGTATAGTTGGAGTATCCAAAAGAAAGGGTATTCCAAATGGGAATGGATGTTTATGGCAAAGCACCTGCCAATGAGGTGGGCGCATACTTTCGCCGCAATGTTTGGGGATGGCATCCTCTATGGGGCTATGTCGAAGACCAGCACCCAGAGATTGCTGAGTTAGTTCAACACGCGCACACCAACGATGGTGATGGGCTAACTTCTGCCAAGAGCCTAAAGTTGGCACGCCTACTTCAAGAGGACTTGGCAAATGGGGTGGTGGACGAATACATCTCCGCACGACAGATGGCACTTTCTCTATTGCCACGAGAAACTTGTAACCTCTGTTCTGGAACTGGGATTCGCACAGACGCTATTGCTATCGAGCACAAAATGCCAGAGAAAGAACTTTCTCCAGAACTTCAGATACTTCTTGGTCGCACTCACGGAACTTGTAACGCTTGTAACAGCGAGGGCTCACGAGAGGCTTTTGAACTTTCCTATCGCCTAGACAGGGAAGACATCGAACAGTTCGCTGACTTCCTTGAGAACTGCGGTGGCTTTGAGATTTGCTAGCCCCCTCTAGCAAACCAACCTGAGCAAGTTGTAAAACTACTCCACTACCCCCTCCCCTGACCCCCCGCACAAAAGTAAGTCGCAGGGTCTGCGTTGGGAAACGACCTGAGCAAGTCGCAAAACTGCTCACCAAACTTTCCCCGAGCAATAGTTATTTTTTCTGGGGATCAACCAACTGACAAAAACTTTTTACGAAACTTTTGAAGATTGGTTTGACTTATTGCTAAACCTATGCTTTACTTATCTTGTTGGAAAAATCCAGCGACACGACTACCAAGGGGTATCAAATGACACTAGCAACAGCAACGCCAGTCAAGTTGGTTGGCAAGGCACTTTACCTAGAACTAACAGCAGATTCAACCAAGCCAGAAGAAGAAGTCAAGTCTTTGATTGGTTGGAACGCAAGTGGAACTAAGCAGATTCTTATTTTCCCACAGTATCAGGACGACATGGGTAAGACTTTCCCAGCAGTCCTATTGAGCCGAATCATCTCGGCAAACACTCCTCGTTCACAATGGGATAGGTCACGACTTCACTCAAACCCGAAGCCTATTGACTTGACCCCGACAGAGGACGAGTCTGGCTATCGCGCTGACTACAAGGACATTGAAACCTACACCAAAGACGAGTGGTCAGAGTTGCCAGAGGTTGCCAAAGAGGCTTCACGCAAGTTGGCACTTGACCTCTACCTACGCAACGAAATGCTAGGCACTCGCTACGAAACTGTCGCAGAGGGAGAGCGAGTTGCCGTAGTTGGTCAGGGTTGGGTTGTTCGTGATAGCAAGCCTATCGCCGTGGAGATTACCAACGCTGACATGAGCGAACTACATGACGACTACAAAACGCCACAGGCAGTTATTCGCCGAATCAACAAAGTCCGTGAAACGATTAGCACTTTTCCAGCAAAACTGGTATAGTTCAAATACATACGACACGAAAGGGAAATAATCATGTATGTTCGCAAGTCAATCCTAGAAGCACCAGCCCCAGTAATCGCAGGGGTTTCAGATGTTAGCAAGTTGCTGACAGAACTAAGTTCCACCACCACAGTTGGCACTACGACAGAGTTGGACTCGTTCCTATCTCTCGCAGGTCGCGCCACTATCCGCACCAAGGCAGTTGCCAAAACTTCGGCTACGATTGAAGTTGAAGCAGAGCGCCCAGAGTTGGGTGAGGTTATTGAGGTGAACATGGAAACAGTCGCAAGCATGGCAGGTGGCGCTACTTATCCACGACCTAATGGTCAGGATTACCACGCTCGTATGTGGGGTGAACACACAGACATTGAGGTTCTTCGCAAGGCGCGAGAGGCGAATCAGCCAGTCATGCTTTATGGAGTTCCTGGAACTGGAAAGACAGCACTCGTTGAGGGCGCTTTCCCAGATGAACTTTACACGATTCTGGGTTCAGGCGACACAGAGGTTGCTGACTTGGTGGGCGGTTATGTCCAAACCCCAAGTGGCGGTTTTGAGTGGGTGGACGGAGTTTTGACTCGTTCGGCGATTGAGGGCAAAGTCCTTTTGATTGACGAGATTGGTCTGATTGACCCAAAGGTTCTTTCGGTGGTCTATGGTCTTATGGACGGTCGCCGTGAACTTGTCGTCACAGCAAACCCAGAGCGCGGAACTATCAAAGCCAAAGAGGGTTTTTATGTCGTGTCAGCGACTAACCCGAATGTCGCAGGTGTTCGCTTGAGCGAGGCGCTACTATCGCGTTTCACAGTTCAGGCAGAAATGACGACTGACTGGTCACTCGCAAAGAAGTTGGGCGTTCCACAGACAGCCGTAGTTGCGTCACAGAACTTGGCAAAGAAAATGGAGAATGGCGAAACCTCATGGTCGCCACAGATGAGAGAGTTGCTTGCGTTCCGTGACTTGTCCAAGACCTTTGGAACTAAGTGGGCGGTTCAGAACTTGCTCGCGTCAGCGCCAGAGATTGACAGACCAGTTGCGTCAGATGTTTTCACTCGCGTATTCGGTGAGGCGATTCTGCCAGCAAAGATTTAGCAAGATGTCGTGTCCTTGCTAAAGTAGGGGGACGCAAGTCTTGTGGAGAAAAATAACTATTGTTCTTCGTGATTGACTTGCGTTCCTCCCCCTAGGGGTGCTACACTTTAGACACAACGAAAAAGCCAGATGAAAGGGAAAAGCAAATGGCGCATTACAGTTCAAAGGGAAAGTCAAGACTTACCAGTCGCACAGCGACTACAAACCCAGAGTGGTTGAAAGTATGTTCACAGATTGGACTACTTGTAAATAACTGGGCAAGACGAGGCGACCTTGCCGTCTATGGTGGAGAGGACGCAAGCGAGGGTCGCGCAGTTGCTTCATACTACGCCGAGATTGCCGAGATTGAGTTGAACATTCCAAAGGCTTTCGGAACAGCAACCTTGCCTAGCCATGTTGGAGATTTGAACGAACGCGATTGCCAGTATGAGTTCCCAACAGCAACAGGAATCCTTTTCCACGAGTCGCTTCACGCTCGTCACACAGGTTGGGATACTGGCTATCTTTCGACCAAACTAGACAACACAGAGGCACAGGCTTTCATGTTGCTAGAGGAATCTCGTATCGAAGCCAAGGGTGTTATTGAGCGCCCAGAGAACAAGTTGTTCCTACGCAGTTCGGGATTGAACATGGCGCTTGAAGATGTGAACGAGGAAACTCTAGCCAAGGTCAGCGACACTTGGGCAGGGGCAACTCTCGCAGGTCTAGCGCTTGCTCGCTATGACGCACGAGTTCTTGAAGCCGAAGATGTGCGCGAGATTTACCTAGCAGTTGTAGCCCTACTAGGCGAGGACTTGTATAAGTCTTTGCGTGCCGTATGGGTTGAGTTCCAGACTTTGACAGTTCCACAGGTTGAGCGTGCGATTGAACTTGCGAAGAAGTGGGTTGAGTTGCTACGCGAGGCAGACCCAGAGGGAGAGCCACAGTCAGGCGACCCATTCGCAGAGGAATCAGGCGAGGGCGAAGAATCGGAGGGCGAGGGCGAGGGCAAGGGTTCACCTAGTTCGGCGCTCGCCGAAGCACTTGGCGCACTTTCCGAGTCAGCCATGAACGCCGAGTTGAACACGAGTGACGCGCTATCTGACCAGCAGACCAAAGAGGAATGGGATAAGGACGCAAAGGCTCGCCAAGAGGCAAACAAGGACAAGCAGAATCGTCAGCAAGAGGCTCGCAAGATTTTCGACAAGTCACACAACGCCGAGGGTTCAGGTTCAAGTTCACGAGTTCAGCAGAAGCGCAAGCCAACTGGCGAAGAACGCGCAAGCGCGGTCACGATTGCCAAGATGTTGGAAAAGGCGAAGTATCGTGAGCGTTCAGTTCACACTCGCAAGTCAGTCATGCCAGTTGGACGATTGAACGCGCGAGTTGCCGTTCAGAATCAAGCCATGAAGTCAATGGGATTACAGGGCGACTTGCCAGCATGGAAAGTCAAGTCACGCAAGCACACAGACGACCCAACTTTGAAACTCGGTGTCTTGGTGGACATCTCGGGTTCTATGGGTTCGGCTATGGAGAGCATGGCGACTACGGCTTGGGTTTTGTCAGAGGCAGGTCGCCGAGTTCAAGCCAAGACCGCTATGGTCTACTACGGCTCGGGCGTATTCCCAACTCTCCGAGTCGGTCAGCGACTAGATGAGGTCACGGTCTATTCCGCGCCAGACGGAACGGAAAAGTTTTCAGAGGCATGGACGGCGCTTGACGGCGAACTTGGCATGACTTTCGGTGACGGCGTGAAAATGCTTGTCGTAGTTTCAGACGGCGCTTACACGCCACGACAGCAAGAACTTTGCGTGAAAGCGCTAACGGAGTGTCGCGCAAACGGCGTGGCAGTCTTGTGGATTACCCCGAAGAACTGTCACGGATACACGGCAAGCGCCATGATTCGTAGCGCAGGTTGGGGCGTTCACCTTGACGGCATGGAAACCAGTCAGATTGCTTTGACGGTTGGCAAGTCGGCAAGCGAGGCTTTGGGCAAGGTGGGTTCACTCACCTAGTCCGAACGGAGTGCCTAACCGCTAGGTTGAGCGTATGCCAGACCCCCCTTACTGGCTATCAGTTCCCGAAACGGTTAGGACACTAGAAGCCCCTATCAACACTTTTCCCCCATTGGTTGATAGGGGTTTCGCCTTACCCTCTCACGATCACTTGACCCCAATAGTTATTTTTTCTGATGACGGATAGACTTTTGACGGGTGCTTGATTGTTGGCGTGGATAGTGCTAAGTTGGAACTACCAAATGAAAGGGGAACTCAAATGAGTGAACAAATGGACGACCGAGAGATTGCTGGCGTGGCTATCACCATTGTCGGTGCTATCGCAGAGAACTTTATTAGTGACGGCTATTGCGACCCACTAATGTATAACGCACTACGAGCAACGGCGAACCTAGCGGAACGGCTTGGTGATTGCGAGGATTTGGTTGTGAACCTAAAACTCACTATCATGGAAGCAGGGGAGGTCATGAACCGCATGATTGACGAACTCGGCTTGCCTGTTGAAAAGAACACTTGGGAATCCAAGTGCGACCACGACCACGACCACGGAACGGACTAGAGATGTCAAAGTTTTATCGGCACGCGCTTGGCGAGGTATTGCGAGATAGACGGCTTGCCTTGGGTCATACCCTACGGACTACAAGTGGCGAGGCTACGATTGCGCTCGGGTATCTGTCAGAGGTCGAGAACGGTCACAAGGAACTGTCCTCGGAACTTCTTGAAAAGGTTGCTGGCGCATTGAGGACAACGGTCTACTCGCTGGTAATCGAAACTGGGTATCGTATGGAACGAGAAGCCAACGAGATTCCAGACACAGCCGAAAGCCTTTTCCGCGACAAGGCTTGGCAGAAGCAGTATTCAGACTTGGTTCTCTAGTTGCCCTAGAGCCAAGACCCCCTAGGTAAAACGCCTAGGGGGTTTCCATTTTTCAGGGGCAATAGTTATTTTTTCTGCTGAAACGAAACACGCGCCGTGATTTGTTGAAAATGTCCTAGGCAGGGTATAGTGTTGGAATACCTAGAGAAAGGGAAATGAAATGTCGTTAGGTGCTTATGGAGATGGCGGTTCAATGCGTGGGTCAGGTATCTACGCCGAGGATTGGTCAGGAACTTTCTACTGTTCCGATTGCGAAGATGAATACTCGCTTGATGGTCAGACAGATGATTATGGGCATTACGCAAGCGCGGAGTGTCCAGATTGCGGTAAGACTCTAGAAGTTGAACTTCCAAGTTCAGACGAGCGTGACGAGGACGCGGACTATGACGATTGGCGTGACAGCCAACTTGACTAATCTGTCAAAAGTGGTAATGTTGTAAATGAAAGGGGAACACAATGTCAAGAATCGCTAGAGAGAATCCAGAACTTACAGACGAGGAACTTACAGACCTCGCTATGAGAAGTGGCACACGCCTAAAGGCGGACGAGCCACGCTACACGCACACCTGCCGTAGTTGTGGCGAGGACTATACAGTAGACCAGCGAATGGAAGATTGGATTCAGAGCCGTCTAGGTGCTAGAGTCCCGAAGTGCGCACTTTGCTACTTGTAGCCTAAGAAGTTTCCCCCCGAATAATCGTGAACAGAGATTCCGATTCGGGGGTTTTCTTTTTCCGCCGTCAATAGTTATTTTTTCTGCTGTATTTCACTTTTTCGCCGACACCTGCTATGCTAGAGACTAGCAAGTTCCGCCGTGGAACTTCAAAAGTCCTAGGGGGACAAAATGCTCGGTTTCAAGACTTCTTCACTGGTTCTTCCAGTGCCTGCTTCTTCGGCGACTCTAGAGTCGTACCTAGCCGCTTCCAAGTTGGAAGAGACCATGCTAGACGAGTCGATTGCGGTGGGCGACCTTTACGCCCTTCCAGAGTCACGCTGGATGGACTACCAGATGTTGGTGGAGTGGATGAACGACTTCGTGAACTTCAACCCCGTGGCACAAAAGCCCTAGGGTTCACCACAAAGACGCCCCGCTTCGGCGGGGTTTCTTTTTGCCCCGATTCCAAGTCCAATAGTTATTTTTTCTGAGCGCCGTGACACGAGCTCGATTGG
>Ga0222712_10005852_pt1 | contig 12301 bp, 10 predicted proteins | sample C33_657DmetaG_FD_165043 | JGI IMG/M metagenome (GOLD analysis project Ga0222712, IMG submission 165043) | Estuarine water microbial communities from San Francisco Bay, California, United States - C33_657D | ecosystem: Environmental > Aquatic > Marine > Unclassified | place: USA: California...
TACGGCGTCGTCGGCGCGGGCAACCCTGAGGAAGTGAACAAGATCATGGCCTTCGCCAAGAAGATGGGCCTGTACGCCGTCTGCACCGAGTCCACCGAGCAGATCGTCGCCTGGGAAAAGGCCGCCATCGAGCATGACATCAAGGTCGCCTTCCACGAGCACGGCGGCTCGATGGACAAGCCGAAGTACAAGGTCTGGCACCCCCTCTACATCCTCGGCGTGGTCGAGAGCCGCGACAAGCGCGTCGGCGCCTGCGCCGACATCGGCCACTGGGCCACCTCGAACCTCAAGTCCGTCGAGTGCCTCCGCATCCTGAGCGGCCGCATCATCAGCGTGCACCTGAAGGACAAGGAGAAGTTCGGGCCCTCGCCCGTCGTCGTCGCCGGCAAGGGCGTGGTCGACGTCGCCGCCTGCCTCGAGGAACTCAAGAAGCAGAAGTTTGACGGCCACATCTCGATCGAGCACGAAGCCGACTGGAACGACAGCGTCCCGCAGGTGAAGGCCAATATCGAGTTCGTCAAGGCCCACGCCAAGTAAGCGGCGCGCCGAGTCCGCCACCAAGCCCCTGGAAACAGGGGTTTTTTGTTGGGCGAGCGGACGCTTGGTAGGGGCAGCACCGCGTGCTGCCCTAGGGCCTATCTTATATCGCCCGGACACGACGCCTCCGACACTAGGAGGCATGGACTACCGAATCAGACAGTACCTCCCGCATTTGCGTCCCCACTGGGTGGATGGTAACGACCCCTTGTTCATCACCTTGTGCCATAAGCGGAGAGGCATCCGTCACTTCGATAACGCAGGCGCCTGGGAGGCTATCCTCAAGGCGGCGAATCACCTCGCCAATCGAGGAAAGTGGCGACCGCTGGTGATGCTGGCAATGCCCGACCATCTGCACGGCATCGTGAGAATCCCGCGTACGCACAAGATCCAACGGGTACTAGGCGCATTCAAGCGAGACATCGGATATGAATTGCCCACCGAATGGCAACGCGACGGGTTCGACCATCGCCTTAGGTGCCACGAGCATCTCGCGGAGACGTTCGACTATATCGCGCTCAACCCCGTGAGGGCCGGCTTAACTTCCTCACCGGAAAACTGGCCTTACCGGCATGACTGGCGGAAACGCGAGGAGGGTGGCGCTGCGGCTAGGGCAGCACGCGGTGCTGCCCCTACCTAATCACCCCTCCGGCGTGAAGCCGAGGACGACGTCCCAGCGCGCGGAGAGTTCGCCGGCCTTGGAGCCCTTGAGCGGGGCGAAGTCGAGGGTGACGCTTTCGCGCTGTGCCTGATCCTTGATGGCCTTGTAGACCATGTCGTTGGCATTAAGCTCATGGCCCTTGATGTAGCACTGGGTGATGAGCTCCTTCTTGCCCTTGAGGCGCACGGCGAGGTGGATGTGCGGGGTGCGCGGCTGATAGGGCACGGGCTTGATCGTCCGGAAGACGTACTCGCCGTTGGCACCGGTGAGGAAACGGCCGAAGCCTTGGAAGTTGCCGTCGCGCTTGGCCGCGTTGCCGGACTTGGTGTGGATGTAGGCGCCCTTGCTGTCGGCCTGCCAGATCTCGACCAGCGCGTTGCGCACCGGGTCGCCATGCTCGTCGAGGATACGACCGCTGAGCCAGGTGACCTCGCCGACCGCGGGCGTGACGCCGTTGTTCATTATGATGAGATCGTTGTCGGTATCGAGCGGGAGCTTGTCGGGGTAGAAAGGCCCCTCGGTCTGCTTCGGCGTGCGCGTCAGAGCCTCGGCGAAGGCGCCGGGCACGGCGAACATCGCTGCGCCGAGCGCGACCTTGCGCAGGAAATCACGGCGGGCCTGGAGATGCGCGGGCAACGGAGGTAGGGGCATGCCTAGGTTGATAGACCAAACGGATAAGGGTGCAAGAGAAGGGTGATAGCGGTTAGCGGATGGGCCGCCGGCATGGGGCAGGATTGAAGCGAGTTGATGGGTTGATCAGTTGGCCAGAGAAGAGGCAAACTCACCAAGGGGCGGGCGCAGCAGACCGGGTGCTGACTGACCCTTCCTGTGCCTCCATCGACTGAGCACTCGATTCAGCCCTCTGTACTCGACTCAGCACTCGGCCCAATTTCTTCCCTTCCCCTGACCCATGGTATCCCTTTGTTGCATCCCCCTTCCCCTCCCCCTAACTTTCCGCCGTCCATGTCGAAGGAAACCGACCTCGAGGAGATCCAGCACCTGCGCCGCCTGATCGCGAAGCATGAGGACCTGTATCGCCGCCAGCACGCCCCCGAGATCTCCGACTTCGAGTTCGACGAACTGGTGGCCCGGCTGCGCAAGCTGGAGGGCAAATACCAGGAGCACGCGGGGCCGGAACTGGGGATCGGTGACGACCGATCCGAGGGATTCCAGCAGCGCGACCACCGTGAGCCGATGCTCTCGCTGGACAATACCTACGACGAGGGGGATTTCCGGGCTTTCGGCGAGCGGCTCCAGAAGGCCCTCGGGACCAGCGAGGTCGACTTCGTGGTGGAGCCCAAGGTCGACGGGGTTGCCCTCTCCCTCACCTACGAGCGCGGTCGCTTCGTCCGCGCGGTCACCCGCGGCAACGGCAACCGCGGCGATGACGTCACCCATAACATCGCCCTGATCGAATCCCTGCCGCGCGAGCTGACCGACGCCCCCGAGTTGCTCGAGATCCGCGGCGAGGTCTACATGGAGCTGGCCGAATTCCAGCGCCTGAACGCCGAACGCGAGGCCGAGGGCGAGGCGCTCTACGCCAACCCACGCAACCTGGCAGCCGGCACGGTCAAACTCCTCGACCATGCGGAGGCGCGGAAGCGTCGCCTGAGCGTGCTGTGCTACGGTCTGGGCGCCTGCGAGCCGCCGGTCTTCGCCTCGCTGTCCGACTTCAAACGCCGGCTGACCCAGTGGGGTTTCCCGACGCGGGGCGACATCCCGGTGCAGCACGGGATCGAGGCGGCCTGGGCGGCGATCCAGAAACTCGACGGCCTGCGCCGCGAGCTGCCCTTCCCGACCGATGGCGCCGTGGTCAAGGTCGACCGCCTGGCCGACCAGCAGAAGGCTGGCCGGACGAGCAAGTTCCCGCACTGGGCCGTGGCCTTCAAGTTCCCGCCGGACCGTGCCGATACCGTGCTGCGCGCGATCACGATGCAGGTCGGCCGGACCGGCGCGATCACCCCCGTGGCCGAGCTCGAGCCCGTGCTCCTCGCCGGCTCCACCGTGGCCCGCGCCACGTTGCACAACGCCGGAGAGATCGCCCGCAAGGACATCCGCGAGGGCGATACGGTCCGCATCCAAAAGGCAGGTGAGATCATCCCGCAGGTCCTCGAGGTGGTGCTCTCGAAGCGCCCCGCGGAAGCCGTCCCGTTCGACTTCGAAGCCCGCCTGAAGGAGCTGGGGCTCGACGCCGTGCGCGTGGGCGACGAGGCCGCCTACAAGCTGCGCGCGCCTTCCCGGGAGATGAAGATCCGCCGGCTGATCCACTTCGCCTGCAAGCAGTGCCTCGATATCGACGGCCTTGGTGAGGCGGTGGCGGAGCAGCTGGTCGACCTCGGGTTGGTCGACGCCCCGGTGGATGTCCTGAAGCTGAACCGCGGCGAATGGATGATGGTGGAAGGATTCAAGGAGAAGTCGGTCGACAACATGCTGACCGGACTCGCCCAAGCCAAGCAGCGCGAGCTCTGGCGGGCCATCCACGCACTCGGCATCCCTAACGTCGGAACGCAGACCGCCAAGGACCTCGCCCGGCACTTCAAGTCGATCGACGCGCTTGAAGCCGCCCGTTCCGCGGACCTGCTGCACACCAAGGTCGGCAAGAAGGGCGGCGTCACGCACGAGGCGGTCATCCCCGGCGTCGGCGTCGAGGTCTCCGAGTCCATCCTCTCCTACTTCAGCGATCCTAACCATCGCGATTGGGTCCGGGCGATGCGCGAAGCCGAGCTGAACCTGGTGGAAGCCGCCACCGCGGCCGCCGTCGAGGGCGTCGCCGGCAAGACCTTTGTCCTGACGGGCACCTTGCCCACCCTGGGCCGCGACGAAGCGCGCGACCTCATCGAGAAGGCCGGCGGCAAGGTCAGCGGAAGCGTCAGCAAGAAGACCGATTACGTGGTCGCGGGCGAGGAAGCCGGCTCGAAGCTCACGAAAGCCCAGGAACTCGGCGTCCCGGTGCTCGACGAGGACGGCCTGCGGAAGCTACTAGGGTAAACCTTCATTGGACATCCCCCAGCGCCGGGTTAGCGTAACCCCATGCGCCCCTTCCTGCTGCTGGCCTGCCTTGCGACCGCATCCTTCGCCGCCGAGCCGGTGAAGCGACCCGATGACGATAGCCGCTGGCAGAAGGCCTACCCGGCCGCCACCACGGGGATGAAGCGCATCGTCATCCACCTCGACGCGCAGGCCGACGAGTACGCCTGGAAGATCGAATTGTCGGTCGGGAAGGTGATGGAGACCGATGGCGTGAACCATATCGGCGGTGGTGCCAAGATTGAGGAGAAGACGGTCCAAGGATGGGGCTACGGCTATTTCGAGGCGAAGGCCCACGGAGGCATGATGTCGACCAAGATTGGCGTCCGCCCCGGGGCGCCCAAGGTGACCCGTTTCGTGACGATGGCGGGCACCGGACCGGTCCGCTACAATAGCCGTTTGCCGGTGGTCGTCTATGTGCCCGATGACATGGAGGTCCGCTACCGTCTTTGGAAGGCCGAGCCGGAGACCCGCCAAGGCGAGGCCGGTTGAATCCGCGGGCTAGGCTGGCGGTCGGGCGATAAAACGATTCAACGGAGGGTATGAGCGCCCCCGCCCTGCTGCCCGAAGCCGCCGCGGAACTCGCCCGTCAGGGCGAGACCGCCGCGCTCGCCACCACCCTGCGGCAGGGACTCGACGTCAACCTGCGCGACGCCAAGGGCAACACGCTCCTGATGATCGCCGCTTACCAAGGCAGGGCCGAGACCGTGGCGATGCTGCTGAAGGCCGGCGCGCAGGTCGACCTCCGCAACGAGAAGGGCCAGACGCCGCTCGGCGGGGTGGCCTTCAAGGGGCACGTGGACATCGCGCGGATATTGCTGGACGCCGGCGCCGATCCGCTCGGCGACCAAGGCGGCTCCACGCCGATCGACTTCGCCACCACCTTCGGTCGCCAGGACATCATCCCCCTCCTGCGCGAACACCGCCCCGCCGCGAAACCCACCCGCTGGTACAGCAAGTTGATCGGGTGGATGAGGCGTGGATAGGATGGTAGGGTCGATGCTTGAATCGAGGGCAGAGTCGAGGGTAGGGTCGATGGTGGAGTCGATGTTTGGGTCGAGGTTAGGGTCGATGTTTGGATCGAGGGTAGAGTCGATGTTTGGGTCGAGGGTGGAGCACTGTGTACAGGTGGCAGAGGCTATGGGTAGACTCGTATGGTCTGTGATCATCCCCCTGACCCTTCTGTCTCGTTGTCTTTCAGGTAGGGACCAGCGTCCCTGCTGGGCCGGTCACGTCCACCATCGATTCAGCACTCTGTACTCGATCCAGCACTCGACTCTGACCTCCGTACGCTGCACTCCGCACTCCGTACTCTCTGTTACCCCTACTCCTGCCACAGCGCCTGCTCTTCGATGGCTTTGCGGAAGAGGTGACGGATGACGAAGTAGCCGGCGATGAGCACCGGGAGGAAGTAAACATACCAACCGTAATGCCAGCAGGCGGCGGAGACGCCGCCGAGCGCGAGGCCGGCGAGCATGGGCAGGAGCTGGATGAGGCAGCCTTTGCCGATGGCCGCCCCGGTGGGCTCGGTCTGCGAGAAGATGAGGTAGCCCTTGGTCATCGGCGGAATCAGACCGCAAAGCAGACCGAAGAGCACGGCGGGGACCAGCTGCCAGAGCAACGTCGGCTCTCCGGTGGCGAGGGCGAGCGTCAGGACCCAGATCAACAAGATCGGCACCATCGTCAGGACCAGCGCGGCCTTCCGCGCCCCGTAGAACAAGGGCCCCGGGCTACGCAGCGGGACGAAGCGGAAGAGGTCGGCGCCGGCGAACTCCTCGGAATAAAGCATCGCTTCGCTCACGGTGTAGCCGATGAGACCAAAAATCCCAGGGAGGAAGACGAAGAGCGGGATAAGGTCGCCCTGGACGCCGCCGAGCAGGAACATCAGCGGGTAGGCGGCGAACTGCACGATGCGCGGGTAGATGCGGACCTTGACCCCGCGGACGCGCGTGAACTGGGCCAGGGCGACGAGGAAGCCGGCGCGCTGGACGGGGTCGCGCAGCCACGGCCGCAGGAGCCGGCTATCGGCGAGGCGCTCGATCCAGCGGCGGCCGGAAGGACCGACCTTCACGCGCGCCGCGGGTTGCTCCCCCAAGGCGACCACGACCTCCTCGTAACCGTCGGCGAGGCGCACGAAGGCGAGCCAGGCGGCCAGCAGCGTCACCCCCACCGCGAGACCGGCCCCGAGCCAGAGGTCCGGCGTCGGCGCCAAAGTCACCAGGAGGGTGTCCACGCTGCCGAACCAGGCCGGCGGCAGGAACGTGAACCAGCGATGGCTGGTCCATTGGCCGAGCGCCTCATGCTGCAACAACCGCGGGACCAGCTGCGCCCCGAGGATGAGGAACAAGGCCACGGCGACCTGGAGGATCGTGACGTAGCTATTGAGCCGCTCGCGCCCGAAGAGACGCAGGCAGGCATGGTAGGCGAGCACCACCACGCTCGTGGCGAAGAGGACGTTGAGGCCGACGGAAACGAGGTGCGCCGGCAGGAAACGCCAGGAGCCGGACTCACGGAAGACCCCGAGGAGCATGGCGACGACGTTGAACGCGACCGCGTTGAGGTAAAGGTTCCGGAGGATGACCTGCACCTTGGTCTGCAGGATCACCCGCGAGGTCACGGGGCGGTGCAGGAGGATGTCGGACTCGTGCTCGCTGAAGAGCAGGTTGCCGCAGGCGTGCACGGCGCCGAGCCCCAGGACGAGCAAGGTGTAGGCGTGCAGGAAGGTCGCGAAGACCAGCGGCGGCATGTCCCCGCCGGCGAAGGCCAGCATCACCAGACCGAAGAACACCACCGCGACCGTCGACCAGAAACGCCGGCGCCGCTCCAGCGCCGGCTTGAACTGGGCGTTGCGCTGGGCGAGCCGCCCCCGGTGGAACAGCTTGTCGAACAGGTCGAGCAACCCCTGGCGCTGGATCCCCGCCCGCTCAGCGTCGGTCGCCATGGTCCGTGAAGGTGCGCGCGAAGTTCTCGGCCTTTTCCCGTAGCTGGTCGCCGCCGGTCAGAGCGGTGAAGATCTCCTCGAGGGAGCGGCCGCCGTTGGCCGCGCTGACCGCCGCCGGGGCGCCGTCGAGGACCAGCTTACCCTGGTTGATGATCACCACGCGGTCGCAGACCTTCTCGACCACGTCGAGGATGTGCGAGCTGTAGACGATGGTGCGCCCCTGCTTGGCCAGCGTCTGGATCAAGGTCTTGAAGCCCATCGCCGCGTTCACGTCCAGGCCATCCAGCGGTTCGTCGAACAGCAGCACCGGCGGGTTGTGCAGCAAGGCCGAGATGATGACGATCTTACGGCGCATGCCCTTGCTGTAGGCCGCGAGCAGCTTCTCGGTCAGGACATCCCACGTCAGGTCGAAGAACTGGATGAACTCGGCGATCCGGGCATCGGCCTGCTCCGCCGCGATCCCGTAGAGCGAGGCCACCATCCGGAGGTATTCAAGGCCGGAGAGCGATTCGTAGAGCGCGCCGCTCTCCGGGACGAAGCCCACGCTCCGCTTCACGCCCATCGGGTCCGTCGCGAGGTCATGACCGGCGATGATCGCCGTACCCGAGGTCGGCTTCAGCATACCCGTGATCATCTTGAGCGTGGTCGATTTGCCGGCGCCGTTGGGTCCGAGGAAGCCGACGATCTGGCCGGCGGGGATCTCGAGACTCAGGCCGCCCACGGCCGTCTGCGTCCCAAAGACCTTGGTCAGTTCGCGGAGAGTGATCATGCGGGAGGGATAAGGGAGGAGGGTGATGAGGGCAAGGGGAGGATGGAAAGGGGCTAAGGTAGGGTCGAGGATAGCGTCGATGGTAGAGTCGATGGTTGAGTCGAGGGTTGGGTCGAGGGTTGGGTCGATGGAAGAGTCGAGGGTTGAGTCGAGGGTGGAGTACAGAGTGCGGAGTACAGGGTACGGATGACGGAGTACGGAGGGGATGGGTGGGTTCGCTTAAGTCTGTGACCCCTCCCCTGTCCCTGTCCCTTTCCCTGTCCATTCTGCCGCGTAGTCTTTCAGGCAGGGACGAGCGTCCCTGCTCGTCCGGTCACGTCCTTATCGACCCAGCACTCTGTACTCGATCCAGCACTCCATCCTCACCTGCCAACTGACCCTGTCCCTGTACCTGATCCTAGCCCCGGCCCTGGCCCTAGCCCCTTTCATATCCACCCCTTATTGCATCCCTCTGCCCTTCCTCCCTACATTACCCGCATGCGCCTCACCCCCGCCCTGCTGCTGGCCTTGCTGTTCTCCGCCGTCGCCCAAGGCGTCGAATCGTTGCCGCTGCTCAAGGAGGGCAAGGTGCCGGAGAACCTGACGGAGCTGTGGGGCGCCTACGACCCGCGCGCGGAGCCGCTATCGGCCGAGGTGACCAAGGAGTGGGACCAGGACGGTATCGTCTGCCGGGTGGTCCGCTACCGGATCGGCACGTTCAAGGGCCAGCCGGCCACGATGGCGGCGTTCTACGCCTTCCCGAAGGGCGCCAAGGCCTTGCCGGCGATTCTGCAGATCCACGGCGGCGGGCAATCGGCCAGCCTCTCCGCGGTCGTGACTAACGCGAAGCTGGGCTACGCGAGCCTCTCGCTCAACTGGGGCGGCAACAAGATGACCTTCGCGGATGGTAAGGTGTACGATGGCCCGAATACGGACTGGGGCGCGCTCGACGCGACGCACCCGCCGCAACGGAACAAGGCGAACCACTTCGCCGGCCCGACGACCCCCGACGCCTACACGCTCGACGCGGTGGACTCGCCGCGGAACGATAATTGGTTCCTGGTGACGCTCTCCGCCCGCCGCGCCCTGACATTCCTGGAACAACAGCCTGAGGTGGACCCGACAAAACTGGGCGTGACGGGCCACTCGATGGGGGGCCGCCTGACGGTCCAACTATCAGGCGTCGACGCGCGGGTGAAGGCGGCGGTGCCGTCCTGCGGCGGCTCGGGCGACTTCACGGGCGACCCGGCGACGTTCCCGGGCGGAAAACGGAGCAAGCTGTCCGCGCGCGACTTGGCGACACGCTCCGAGAACCCTTACCTCCCCCAGATCAAGGCACCGACGTTGTGGTTCTCGCCGACGAACGACTTCCACGCGCACCTCTACGACTTCGCCTACACGTGGCGCGCCATCCGCGCCAGCCAGCTCGGCTTCAGCATCTCGCCGCATTTCAACCACCGGCATTCCGATGACCACAGCCTGACGGCAACGCTCTGGTTCGAACAATACCTGAAAGGGGCCTACCAGCTGCCTGCTTCGCCCCGGATACGGCTGGAAAGCCAGGCGGCCGGCGGCCAAGCGGTGCTGACCGTCTCGCCCGACTCCGCGCGGCCGGTCAAGGCGGTGCGGCTTTACGCCACCGCGGACACGCATGCGCTAACGGCGTTCTGGCGGACGGTCCCGGTCGTCCCTCAGGGCAAGGAATGGCGGGCCACGGTGCCGACCCTCGACGCGAAGGACCCGCTGTTCGCCTACGCTGACGTGATCTACGAGACGCCCGAGGCTTACCGGAAGATCCCGACGAATCCGGGGGTCGGCCGTAGCGAGACCTACGCGCTGAGCACGGCGGTGCTGGCGCTGAACGGTGCGGAACTGGCCGCGGCGGGGGTGCGTCCGACCGCGCGCCGCGACCGAATGATCGACGACGGGGCCAACGGTTGGCAGGATTGGTTCCGCCTGAACTGGGGAAACCCCGACCACTGGGTCGCGACCACGCGCAAAGTGAAAGACCCGCTCTGGCGCGGCCCTCAGGGCGCCCGTCTGGCCTTCGAGATCAACCCGGCGAACGACACCGTCGTCTACGTGAGCGTGACCCGCAACGCGTGGGGTGCCTTCGGGGCGGGCACAGGCGAATACGTCGCAACGGTCCCGCTCAAGGCCAACGGGGGCTGGGTAGCGGTGAACCTCGGGGTCGAAGATTTCCAGCCGGTCGTGAAGACCTCGCTACCCGACCCCAAGGGGGCGCAACCGCTCAAGGATTGGTCGACGCTCACGGACCTCAGCCTGAGCGGACACGCCTCGGTCATGAAGGACGGCTCCGGTGATTGGAAGAACGCAGCGACGATTCGCGTCCGCCAACTCCGCTGGGTCGGCGGGCAATACCAGGGCGACGCCCCGGCCGCGCCGGAACTCTCCGACGCCGAACGCACCAAGGCCTTCAACGACGCCATCAAAGCCTCCCTCGAACAGGAGAAAAAGGACCGGGACGGAAGGTAGGGGTAGCGCCGCGTGCTGCCCTAGAACCTCAGATAGGGCTGACCGTCCGCGGTCGGCCGCACGACGGCCGTTTCTACGCCGGACCAGCAGGGACGCTGGTCCCTACCAAGAGGCAACGAGCCCGAGAGTACAGAGTACGGAGTACTGATTACAGAATCGTGCAACGTCAGCCCCACGGCACCTCCGCACTCCGTACTCCGAACTCTTTACTCAGTGCTCGATTCCGCACTCTACTCCGCCTTCCGCCCCTACTTACAGCACCCCGACTTGCCGGCGACGAGGTCGGCGGCGCGGGCGTGGAGGTCCTTCTTGGTGGCTTCGTCGATCGCGGAGGCGGCAAGGAGCTCGAGAGCCTTCAAGTTGTTGGCCTTCACGCGCGCATGATGCGCGGCGGAGGCGCGACGACGGGAGACGAAGAGCAACGAGAGGAGCAGGATCAGCTGGGCGACGAAGGCGGTGAGGTGACCGGCGACCCGTTCGGCGCCGCCGGCGTTGCCGGCCGTGGAGTTGCGGATGAACTCGGCGCTTCCCTTGACCATGAGAATGACCAGGAGCACGGCGCCCACCATCGCGAGGCGGGAGACCAGACGGTTGCACTTGGCAGCGCGGCAGAAAACTTCGGAAGCGGAGGTCGGAGGGGTGCAGGCCATGGTTAGGGGAAGAAACAAGAAGAGAGGATTAAGGGCAAGAGCGGACAGCGGTAGGCGGTTAGAGGCTAGCGGTTAGGCAAAGACAACGAGCGCAAGGCTGCAGGCTTGCTTCGGCTACACTGGTCCCAACCGCCATCCGCCATCCGCCATCCGCCAACCGCTAACCGCTGAAACCATCCCCTTACCCTTGCCCTCCCCCGCCCTTTCCCTTTCTAGTCCGGCGTGGCCACGAAACTCCTGTTGCTCGACTGTGATTCGACCCTCTCGTCCATCGAAGGGATCGACGAGCTGGGCCGTCTGCGCGGGCCCGCGACCTTCAAGGCGGTCGAGGACATGACGAATGCCGCGATGAACGGGGGTACGCCGATGGAGGCGATCTTCGCCAAGCGCCTCGACATCATCAAGCCGACCGCCGCCGAGCTGGCCGCGATCGGCGCCCAGTACATCGCCACCGTCGAACCGACCGCCGTGGCCAGCCTCGCCAAGTTGCGCGCCGCCGGCTGGCGGATCGCCATCGTCAGCGGCGGCTTCACGCAGGCCATCCGCCCCCTCGCCGACTTCCTCGGCATCGACCGCGTCGAGGCCGTGACGCTCAAGTTCCACGCCGATGGTTCCTACGCGGGTTTCGACGACTCCTGCCCGACCTGCAAGACCAAGGGCAAGAACGTCGTCGCCCGCCGCCTCCGCGCCGAGCACCAAGCGACGCACGTCGTCATGGTCGGCGACGGCGCCAGCGACCTTGAGGTCAAGGGCGACGCCGATGTGGTCATCGGCTTCGGCCGCTACGTGCAACGCCCGAAGGTCGTCGCCGGCGCCGATCAATTCGTGCGTTCCCTCGAGGAGTTGGTGGGAGTGGTGTGAGGAATTGCGGTTGGGGGTTAGCGGTTAGCGGTTGGCATGCAGGCAGTTGACCCGTTGATCGGTTGGCCAGTTGGCCGGAGAAGAGGCAAAATGGACTGAGGCAAGCCCACCCGTTTACCGTGCTTCCATCGACTCAGTACTCTGTAATCTGTACTCAGTACTCCTTACCCTGCACTCGATTCAGCACTCCGCGCTTTCCAACCGCCACCCGCTAACCCCCAACCCCCTCCTCACTCCTTGCCTCCCCTCTCCCTGTCCTCCTAAATCCTCCCCATGCGCTGCCTGCTACCCCTCCTGGCCCTCTGCACCGTCTTCGCCGCCGACGTCGCCCCGAAGACCGGCGGTCCCGATCCGCTTCCCGCGACGGGCCCGGGCTCGAA
>Ga0222712_10005854_pt1 | contig 12300 bp, 13 predicted proteins | sample C33_657DmetaG_FD_165043 | JGI IMG/M metagenome (GOLD analysis project Ga0222712, IMG submission 165043) | Estuarine water microbial communities from San Francisco Bay, California, United States - C33_657D | ecosystem: Environmental > Aquatic > Marine > Unclassified | place: USA: California...
TACTAAAGAGCAGCACACCAGTTTTGGTTGATTTCTGGGCTGAATGGTGCGGACCTTGCCGCGCAATCGCTCCAATCCTTGATGACATTGCAGCTGAGCACGGCGACAAGCTCAAGATCGTAAAGCTTAACACTGATGAAGAGTCAGCAATCGCAATTAAATACGGAGTTACATCAATTCCAATGCTCAATGTTTATGTCAACGGTGAAGTTGTTAAGACAATCATCGGTGCAAAGCCAAAGCCAGCTCTTCTTAAAGAGCTCGAAGGCTTCATTTAATCAACGCCCTCGCGGGACGGATTAATTTATGAAAGAGATGTCTCCAGACGAGATTCGCTCTTTCCAACAAGAACGTGGCCTCCATGTAACTGGCGAACTTAACGACGCCACAATTCGTGCACTCGATGAGTCGCGCTGGAAACTTGGAGATCGTTCTCTCTATCTACAAAACTCTCCGATGATGCGCGGAGATGATGTTGCTGCGTTGCAATCACGTCTTACTGAGATGGGATTTAACTCTGGACGCGTTGATGGAATCTTCGGTGAAATGACTGAAGCTGCTGTCAAAGAGTTCCAAAAATCAGTTGGTGTAAAAGTTGATGGTAAGTGCGGACCCGCAACAATCATCGCACTTCTTCGACTTACTAAGATTGTCTCTGGTGGCGCACCTGGTGCGCTTCGCGAAAGTGCAGCGCAGAAAAATCGCGGACCAGCTCTTGCCAATAAAGTAATTGTCATTGATCCTGCATCAAATGAATATGAAGCAGAGATTGTCTATGACATTGCACAACGTTTAGAGGGTCGTTTACTTGCACTGGGTGCCAGCGTCTTCTTAACTCGCGGTGCTCATAACAATCCGACAGAAGCTGAACGAATCGCGTTCACCAATCAAAATGGTGCAGATCTTTTAATTTCACTTCATGTTGATCACTATGCAAATCCGTCTGCGCGCGGCGTTGCAACCTTCTTTTATGGCAGCGATCAGCATGGTGTGCACTCGATTGTCGGCGAACGTTTTGCATCCCTTGTACAACGTGAAATTTGTGCGCGTACCGATTTCCTCAACTGTCGCACTCATGCCAAGACCTGGGATTCACTCCGTCTTACAAAGGCGCCCGCTGTCCGTGTAGATCTTGGTTATGCAACTAATGAGGGCGATGCCGCTCGACTTGCCCGCCCTGATTTTCGCGATACCGTCGCTGAAAGTTTCGTTATTGCGATTCAGCGCCTCTATTTAGCTGCTGAAGATGATGCAAAGACCGGAACGCTTCGAATTTCAGACCTGCGTAGCGCGGGCATTCGTCGTTAATCAGCGCACAACTCAGTAAAGGTTTGTGGGAGACTTCTCCTTATGTCTGACATTTCAATTCGCTATCAAACTGGTGCTCCACAACATCTCGAAACGAGATTTGCTGCCCGAGCCGCCGGAATGTTGCCTTCTGAAATTCGCGCCCTCTTTGCTGTTGCATCCCGCCCTGAAATTGTTTCACTCGCAGGTGGAATGCCAAATCTTTCAGCACTTCCAATGGAGATGATGGCTGGAGTTGTTAACGAACTTATTCTTACCAACGGTTCTGAAGCGCTTCAATATGGAAGCGGCCAAGGACATCCAAAACTTCGAGAGCAGATCTGCGATGTCATGGCGCTTGAAGGAATTCGTGCAAATGCTGATGACATTGTTGTAACAACAGGTTCGCAGCAAGCTCTCGACCTTATTTCACGCATCTTTATCGATCCAGGCGATGTTGTTCTTGTTGAGGCACCTTCATATGTCGGCGCTCTCGGAACATTCCGCCAATACGAAGCATCTGTTGTTCACGTTGAGATGGATCACGATGGAATGATTCCTGATTCGTTGCGTGCAGCCATTAAGAGCGTTCGTGCAGCAGGGCGGAAGATTAAATTCTTATATTTGATTCCGAATTACCAGAATCCAACCGGTGTCTGTCTTCCGGCAGATCGCCGCACAGAAATCTTAAATATCTGTCGCGAAGCTGAAATTTTCGTTGTTGAAGATAACCCTTACGGCCTTCTGGGCTTCGATAAGCCATCACCGAACGCAATGCGCGCTGAAGATTCAGAGAATGTCATCTATTTAGGCTCATTCTCAAAGACAATCGCATCAGGTCTTCGTGTGGGCTGGGCACTTGTTCCGCAATCACTCAAGGATAAGTTGGTGATTGCATCTGAATCATCAATTTTATGTCCATCAAACTTCACACAGCTCACAATTTCTAGCTACTTAGCAGATCAGCCATGGCGCGATCAGATTGCAAGCTTCTGTGAGCTCTATAAGGTGCGCCGCGATGCGATGCTTGAATCACTTGAACAACATTTCCCAGCAGAAGCTACATGGACAAAGCCTGGCGGCGGTTTCTATGTATGGGTCAATCTTCCTGCTGAAATCGATACCAAGGCTCTGATGCCAAAGGCGATTGTTGCAAAGGTTGCCTACGTTCCAGGAAATGCTTTCTATGCAGATGGACTTGGTTCTTGGTCGATGCGGCTTTCATATTGCCACCCAACACCAGAGCGAATTCGTGAAGGTGTGAAGGCTCTCGGCGGAGTAATTAAGCAAGAGATGAAGCGCCGCGGTACAGCGCTCAATTAATTTTTGTCTTACTTTCCTTCGATTAAATCAACGATGCGCTGAAGATCTTCGCTACCTGCAAATTCAATAACAATCTTGCCTTTACCTTTGCCCGTCTCAACGTTTACGCGTGTATCGAGGTAATCGCTCAATAGTTCTGCAGCCGCTAGCCCAGCACCTGATACACCTTTAACTGCCGGCTTCTTTGTTGTCTTCGTCGATGGCTTCATCGTTGCGATGATCTCTTCAACTGCGCGAACAGATAAACCTTCAGCGACGATGCGTGAAGCAAGCTTTTCAATATCTGCTGAATCTGTAAGTCCCAAAAGTGCACGCGCATGTCCTGCAGAAATTACGCCTGCAGCAACTTTGCGTTGCACAGCATCCGGCAGATTAAGTAAACGGATTGTGTTCGAAATTAGCGGGCGTGAACGGCCGAGCTTGAGTGCAAGTTCATCATGTGTGCAGCCGAAATCGGTAAGAAGTTGTGCGTATGCTGCGCCTTCTTCTAGTGGGTTGAGATTGCTACGGTGAATATTTTCAATCAAAGCTTCGCGTAGTAACTCGTTATCTGGAGTCTGGCGAATAATGACAGGAATTGAAGTTAAACCCGCTGCCTTTGCTGCGCGGAAGCGACGCTCTCCCATAATGAGTTCGTACTTGTTATCAGAAACTTTACGAACAACAGGTGGTTGCAAGATTCCGATTGATTTAATTGAAGAAATTAACTCGTTGAGTGCAGTCTCATCAAAGACAGTACGAGGCTGACGCGGATTAGGAAAAATCTGGTTAACGGGAATTTCATTCTGTTGTGCAACTTCTGTTCCAGCAACAGTCAGTGATGTTGGAATCAGTGAATCAAGATTTGTTCCGAGTCCGCCGCGCTTGACTGCCATTATGCGATTCCACCTTTGTAATTAATGCTGACAACATTTGAATCAAAAACAACTTCATCTTTAGCCTTACCGCGTTCAGCAATTTCGCGCGCAACCTGCATATATGCAATCGCGCCAGGTGAAAGTGGATCGTAAGTCATGACAGTCTGGTTATAAGAAGGTGCTTCAGATACGCGCACTGCACGTGGAATTGGAATATCAATAAGTTCGTTTGGGAAGTGCGAGCGAACATTTGCTGCAACATCATTTGATAGACGAGTACGTGAATCAAACATTGTTAAGACAATTGTTGAAAGGTTCAGTGATGGGTTCAAGCGCTTCTTTACAACGCCGTACGTTTCAAGAAGTTGTGACAAACCTTCAAGTGCGTAGTACTCGGTTTGAATTGGAATCAACAACTCTTTCGATGCCGCAAATGCATTGATAGTTAACAAGCCAAGTGATGGTGGGCAATCAATAAAAACATAATCGTAATTAACTGAGATTGAATCAATTGCTTCTTTCAATTGCAGTTCGCGTGCAACCATTGAAACTAAATTGATTTCAGCATTTGCAAGCGATGTATTTGATGAAACACAATCTAGAACAGGAAAGCCTGCAACTTTCTGAACAACGTCAGACATCTGCGCATTGCCCATCAAAACTTCATAAACGCCCGCGCTATCACGGTGTTCAACCCCAAGGGCGGTCGATGCATTGCCTTGTGGATCAAGATCGATAACGAGGACTCGAAGGCCCCCCATGGCCATGGCAGCTGCGATATTGACGGTGGTGGTGGTCTTGCCTACCCCGCCCTTCTGATTGGCGACGGTGAAGATGCGGGTTGAGGTCGGCTTAGCCATCGCCTCTTTGAGACGGCGGACGCCTACGACTTTGGTTTCACGTGAATCATCGCCCGACATGTGGGCAATCTAAGCACTAAAGGTTCCCCTTAAGAAACGGGTGTTCCCTTGCGGAGCTCAACAATCCGTCCCAAGCCCACTCCCTCAAGATCAATCTCGTGCAGCTTGGCGTTCTTCATGCCAGCCATCTCGGCTGCAGCCCCTTCGCCCTTCATTGCAAGGAGGGCGCCGTTGGTCTTGACCATATGCCAGCTCATCTTCTTCAACTTCTCAAGCGGGGCAACGGCGCGGGCGGTGACAAAATCAGCTGTCTTCTTTACATCCTGAGCGCGGCCACGGATAACTTCAATCTCTGTGCCCGCTGTCGCCTCTTTAAGGAACTCAACCCGGCGTTCTAGTGGCTCAATGAGTGTGACTTTGAGGTCCGGGCGGGCCAGAGCAATGACTATTCCAGGCAGACCTGCCCCTGAGCCGATATCAAAGAGGGATGCTCCCTGTGGCAGAAGGGTCGTTACATGGAGGCAGTTAAAGATATGGCGATCCCAGATGCGCTCGCCTTCGCGAGGCCCAATAAGGCCACGCTCAATTCCGGCGGTTACAAGGAATTCGGCATAGGCGCGAATCTCAGCTTCGCGCTCTGGAAAGTAGCGGCCGACTAGCCCCTCTACTGAATGTTCCACGTGAAACTACGCTGGGTAGATAACGACGAAGCGGTTTGGGTCTTCGCCATCTGATTCGGAAGTTAAGCCCAAAGTCTGGATTGTGTCGTGGATGATCTTGCGCTCAAAGGCGTTCATTGGATCGAGCTTGATTGAGCTGCCTGTGGTCTTTGCCTGCTCAGCCATCTTCTCGGCGAGAGCGGTAAGTTCCTTACGGCGGCCAGCACGGAATCCATCGATATCGAGCATCAAACGGCTGCGGTCTCCTGTTGAAGTCTGGACAGCGAGGCGTGTGAGCTCCTGGATCGCATCAAGGACATCTCCATCGTTGCCGACGAGGTGCTTGAGCTTGCCACCGACGATAGCCAGTGAAGCGCGGCCGTTTTCGACGTCGATATCGATATCTCCATCGAGATCGGCGATATCAAGTAGGCCCTCGAGGTAATCGGCTGCGATATCGCCCTCTTCCTCAAGCTTTGCCACGCTCTTTGGAGCCTTGGCGACCTTTTCTTCGGTTCCTTCTACAACTTCAGTTACTTCTGGCATCTGATGCCCCCTTTGTCATAATTAAAGCGTTATTAATACTAATTGTCCGAATTACTTCTTCTTCTTTTTCTTCTTTGGTTGTTGTCGTTGCCCCTGGACCTCAGGCGCTTCAGCACCTTCAGTTGAGTCAATTCCTTCTTCTTTTCCATCTTCCTTCGCCTTGTGAGCGCGCTTTCGCTGCAGCTCTTCATAGGCAGGAGATCCCGGCGTTGGGTTTCGCTTAATGACGTAATACTGCTGACCCCAAGTCCAAAGGTTTGTTGTCGACCAGTAAATCAAAACACCGACAGGGAAGTTCACACCTGAGATTGCGAAAATTACTGGGAATAAATACAACATGATTTTCTGCTGCTGCAACATCATATTGTTTGATGCATCCATCTTTGGCATTCCCTTAACCATCAACTGACGTTGAGTTGTAAAGGTTGTCGCAGACATAAAGATAATAAGTAGAACAGTCACAATCTTTACAGTGAGTTCAGTTGATCCAAGGAAGCTCTCTGAAATCTTTGCACCGAAGAATGTTGCTTGTGCTGCGCTATCGAGATATTCACCCTTAAGGAATCCGCGAGCGATTGGTGCAGAAACACCTTCAGGAGTCTTCGCTGCAATTCCATTTAGAACTGTAAAGAGTGCGAAGAAGATTGGTGCTTGGGCAAGAATTGGGAAACATGATGCAAGTGGATTTGTCTTGTGCTCTTTGTAGAGCTTCATCATCTCTTCTGATTGCTTCTGGCGATCATCTTTGTACTTCTTCTGAATCTCTTTCATATGTGGTTGCAGAGCTGTAAGAGCACGCTGGCTCTTAATCTGCTTCACAAAGAGTGGAATCAAAATGATTCGGATAAGAACAACGAGTCCCATGATTGATAGAGACCATGTGACACCTGAGTTGGTACCGAAGATTGGCGAAAGAAGTTTATGGATAAAGACAATAACGCCAGAGACGATGTTGTAGAGAGGATTGAGAATAAAGCCCATTAGTTAGCGCCCACCACTTCTTTTTTGTAATCTGAAAGTAAGTTCTTTACATCTGCAGAATCAAGGTGCGCATCGACATAGTCAACGCCACCTTGTGACCATGGATTGCATCGCACAATGCGCCATGCAGCCATAGCTAAACCTTTTACTCCGTAGCGACCGATTGCTGTGATCGCATAGTTTGAACATGATGGGTAGTACTTACAGCGCGGTGCTAAATTAGATGTCGCCACCTGATATCCGCGAATCAACACAGTAAATACTCTTCTCATTACTTCGCCGCCACCTTTTCAGAGCGGGAAATTAATTTTGAAATCAGCTCAGTGATTTCGGTTTCAATATTTGAATCGCCATCTTGTCCCAGTGCGCGGATTACCAGAAGGGAACCGGTTGGAAGAGATGAAATTGTTGGGGCAACTGCGTGACGGACTTTGCGCGCAACGCGATGGCGCTTGACTGATCCGCCAACAGATTTGCTGATGATGAGTCCGCATTTTGCAGAAGATTCATTTGTGACAGGGGACAAGTACAAATATCCAACGAAGTGTTGTGAGGTAACTCGAATACCGCTCTTAGTTGCGCGAGCGAAATCTGAGCTTGAGGTTAAACGTGCATCAACAGGGAGCACGAAAGATCCTGTGCGCTCTTTAGCCTTACGCTGAGAGCTTTGAGCGGCCCTTAGCGCGGCGAGCAGAAAGAACTGCACGGCCTGCACGGGTAGCCATGCGGGCGCGGAAGCCATGCTTCTTGGCGCGGCGACGCGTATTTGGCTGGAAGGTGCGCTTTGTCATGAGAACTCCAAAATCTGTGGGGCGTAAACGCCCATCGGGTCATAAGTACGGGGGAAGCAAGGAGGTAACTGTAAGGATGTGGATAGGTGTGGGTCAAACTCGCGATCTGGCCCTTGCGGGGCCTTGAGTTGTGGATAACCACTTGCTATTTCTCGCTTTGGGGTCTACTTTGCGGGTTCTCCACAGGTATCCGTCGAATTCGGTCGGAAAGTAAGGCTAAACCCCTACTTTAGACCACAGCCTGTGGATAACTTTGTGGATAGACCTGGGGGCTTGAAATGGCAGTAGTTGGCGTTGAGCTAACCGAGCTCTGGGATCGCGTTGTTGAGCATGTCTCAGCCGGCGAACCTCAGCACCGCGCATTTTTAGCGATGACTAAGCCCCTAGGTCTTCTACAAAACGAAGGTGGCGCCACCAGTCTCTTGGTTGCAGCGCCCAACGCCTTCGCAAAAGATGTTCTTGAATCCCGCCTTCGCACAGTTGTCAACGAAGTGCTTACAAAAGAGCTTGGCGAAAAAGCAAATATCGCAGTGATGGTCGATGAAACTATCGAGCTCGCAGATCTACCTGCGCCAACTATTGCAATTGAAACTTCCGCGCCACGTCCAGGCACAGGTCGCGATGATGAAAGTGTTCGCAAATCTGACGAGCCTTCACAACTTAATGCGCGCTACATCTTTGAAACTTTTGTTATCGGTGCATCAAACCGTTTTGCACACGCCGCCGCCGTTGCAGTCGCTGAAGCTCCGGCGAAGGCATATAACCCACTCTTTATCTACGGTGAATCTGGTTTGGGCAAAACTCACTTGCTTCACGCAATTGGTGCCTATGCAAAAGAGTTGTACGGCAATGTCCGTGTGCGTTATGTATCTTCTGAAGAATTTACCAACGACTTTATTAACTCAATTCGTGACGATAAAGCAACTGCTTTCCAGCGTCGCTACCGCGATCTCGATATCTTGCTCGTCGACGACATTCAATTCTTAGAGAATAAAGAACGTACACAGGAAGAGTTCTTCCATACTTTCAATACGCTCTATAACGCCAATAAACAAATTGTTATTTCATCTGACCGCCCACCGAAGCAGCTAACAACTCTTGAAGATCGTTTGCGTTCACGATTCGAGTGGGGTTTGATTACAGATATTCAGCCACCCGAACTTGAAACTCGTATCGCAATTCTTCGCAAGAAGGCAGCGCAAGATAAATTAAACGCACCCGATGATGTCCTTGAATTTATCGCATCAAAAATCTCTACCAACATCCGCGAACTCGAGGGTGCACTGATTCGCGTAACTGCTTTCGCATCCCTTAACCGTCAGGTTGTTGATATGGGTCTTGCTGAAATTGTTTTGAAGGATTTGATTCCTAATGAAGTGAACTCAGAGATCACCGCGCCGACCATCATGGCTCAGACCGCGGCGTATTACAGCCTGACTATCGATGACCTTTGTGGAACATCTCGTTCACGCGCGTTAGTAAATGCGCGCCAGATTGCGATGTACTTATGTCGCGAGCTCACCGAGCTTTCGTTGCCGAAGATCGGACAGACATTTGGCGGGCGCGATCACACCACTGTGATGCATGCCGACCGAAAGATCCGCGAGCTCATGGCTGAGCGCCGCTCGATCTATAACCAGGTCAACGAATTGACCACCCGAATTAAGCAGCAGACCAAGTAAAGGTAATTCCGCCTAAATAGCGGTTATGTCCGTTTTCACCCTCTTTACCCCCAGGTGGGGATAACCTGTGGATAACTGTGGATAAAGAAGCGATTTATGTGGGTAAGACCAGATAATTAAGAGAGAAGAGAGGGGGTTGGTAGAGATGTTTCGATCAGCACACATACTTACGCACAGCTCAAACGGCGTTTCCCACAGCGCTACACAGGTAAATCAAGGCTCTGACCTGCGCTTTTACCCTCTTTCCACAGCTTTCCGCCGCGGTTACTACTACTACCTTTATATATACAAATCCCGTTTCCAAGCGGACCGCTTCCACATTAGATTTCCACTACTACAAATTACCTACATGGATCCGAGGGCTACGGCGTGAAATTTACTGTTGATCAAAATTCTTTAACAGATGGAGTGAACTGGGTTTCCCGAAGCCTCTCCACGCGCCCAATTAAAACCGAACTTCTCGGAATCAAGATCGATGCAACCGGTGATGAAGTAATCCTTAGCGGTTCAGACCTCGAAACTTCTTCTAAAGCAAACTTTAAAGCAGACATTTTTGAAAAAGGTGCAGTACTAGTTCCTGGAAAGTTGCTTGCCGAAATCTGCCGCTCACTTCCAAATAAACCAATCACTATTACTCTCGACGGATCACGAGTATTAGTTACATCAGGATCTGCAAAATTCACACTTCCTACACTTTCACTTTCAGAGTACCCAAATCTTCCAGAACTTCCTGAAACAACCGGAACTGTTGCAAGCGATACTTTCGCAACAGCTGTTGCACAAGTTGCAATCGCTGCAGGCCGCGACGATTCACTACCAACACTTACTGGTGTTCATGTTGAAATAACTGAAGAGACAATCACACTTGCGGCTACCGATCGCTACCGTCTTGCGGTTCGCGAATTTAATTGGAATCCAGCAACACCAGGGTTTTCAACATCTGCACTGATGCGCGCTCGCACACTTGCCGACGCTGCCAAGTCACTTGTTGGTTCAAAGAATGTTTCACTTTCATTTGCACCCACAACATCAAACGATCGCCTCGCTGGTTTTTCTGGCGATGGCAAAACAATGACTTCGCGTATGTTGGATGGAACATTCCCTCCATACCGCCACCTACTACCAACTGATTCAGTAACTACTGCAGTCGTCGAAGTTGCACCATTTCTAGATTCTGTTCGCCGCGTCGCACTTGTTACAGATAAAACTGTTCCACTACGTCTTGAATTTAAAGATGGCGGTGTATCACTCGAAGCGGGTGCTGGTGAAGAAGCGCAAGCAACCGAAACAATCGACGTGCTTCTAAACGGTGAACCAATTTCAATCGCCTTCAACCCTGTCTTCTTAGCTGACGGTCTTCAAGCGGTTGGAACACCATTTGTTCAGATTTCATTTACCGGCTCCAACAAACCAGCAATCCTCACAGGTCGCACCGAACCAAACGGTGCATCTATCGAGAACTACCGCTACCTGTTGATGCCTATGCGTTACGCCTCTTAACAAGGCACCTACATGCGCGTAACTCGGCTAGCGCTGACCAATTTCCGCTCCTATAAAAACCTCGAGCTGGAATTTCCTGCCGGCCCTACGACCTTCATCGGTAACAACGGCAGCGGTAAAACAAATATCGCCGAAAGCCTTATCTATCTTGCCTACCTATCTTCACATCGTGTTTCAAATAACCAACCACTTATTTCGCTGGGCGCAGATCAAGCAATCATCCGCGCAGAAATTGAGAGCCAAGGCCGCACACTACAAGTAGATCTTGAGATCAATGCAAATAAAGCAAACCGCGCACGACTAAATGGCAACCCAGTCAAATCACAACGCGAAATTTTAGGCGCCTTACAAATTATTTACTTCTCCCCTGAAGATCTCGATTTAGTTCGCGGTGAACCCACACACCGCCGCGATTTCCTAGACAAACTTCTCATCACTCAATCACCGCGCCTTGCAGGTGTTATCTCTGATTACGAGCGCGTTGTAAAACAACGCAATACTTTATTAAAAACCCGCGCGCCAGAAAACGCACTAGTTCCATGGACTGAGCAACTCATTACCTACGGCGCGCAGTTATCGGCTGAACGAATTAAATTAGTTGATGACTTAAACCCATATGTTGCAGCAAATTACAAAAATTTAAACGAAGTAAAACCTGCATCGATCTCATATAAATCTTCTACAGAAAACTTATCCGCAGACGTTACACACAATGTGGAAATCTTAACTGCGCGACAAATCGAAGTTGCGCGACAAGAACAAGAACGTGGTGTTTCATTGATTGGCCCACACCGCGATGATTTACATTTACAACTCGGTGATTTCCCGGCAAAAGGTTATGCCAGCCACGGCGAATCTTGGTCGATGGCAATCTCACTTCGTATTGGTTCTTACAATTTACTTAAATCAGAAGGCGCAGAACCCGTATTAATCCTCGACGATATTTTTGCTGAGCTCGACACTGCGCGCCGTCAACAATTAACTTCAGTCACACAGATGGCCGAACAAACTTTTATTACTGCAGCTGTTGAAAGTGATTTACCCGCAGAGCTACTATCGACCAAGTTCTATGTGACACCAGGACGGGTAGTGAAGGGAGGTGCAACACTATGACCAAACGCGATCTCGCCCACGACCTCTTCCAAAGCTATAAAACTGGATTTACTAAAAAGAAGAAGGTCATCGAGGAGCGCACCCAAACCCCCGGCGACCCAACTCTGATCGCCAATGTCCTTACCGACCTCATCGCCCAACGCGACTGGGATTCAGGTCTTGCCGAAGGAACCCTCTTCGCCACCTGGGCCCAAGTAGTCGGCCCTGAAATCGGTCAGCACACCACACCTTTATCTATGCTCGATGGCCGCCTTCTCGTCCAATGTTCATCAACCGCCTGGGCGACCCAGCTCAACCTGGTCGGTCCATCCCTGCTCGAGAAGATCCGTTCAAGCGCACCTGGCGCCTTGGTTGAATCCCTGGACTTCATCGGCCCTCAAGCTCCATCTTGGAAGCGCGGCCTGCGCACCATTTCTAACGGGAGAGGCCCTCGAGATACCTACGGTTAACCAGCCACCCGCTAGCTTTTTATGGAATAAGTCTGGCTGGAAGCAAAGGTGCTGAGCGAAGCGAATAGCTTTGCGGAGACAGACTATGGAATAAAAAGCCCTAGTGAGGGGTTCAACCGTATGTAACTTGAGTCGCCTCGACTCAACTCTTTGCGTAGAATCGACTCAGGTTACGAGCCTCAACCCAGATTGGCTTGAGAGTAGAAACAGATCTAATGAAGGAGCAACACAATGGCTAGAGCAGTCGGAATC
>Ga0222712_10005856_pt1 | contig 12293 bp, 10 predicted proteins | sample C33_657DmetaG_FD_165043 | JGI IMG/M metagenome (GOLD analysis project Ga0222712, IMG submission 165043) | Estuarine water microbial communities from San Francisco Bay, California, United States - C33_657D | ecosystem: Environmental > Aquatic > Marine > Unclassified | place: USA: California...
GAGGAGTTCTTTCGCGGCTTCAACACGCTGCCCCTGAACGACGACCATTCGCAGACGCGTCTGCTGCTCGTCACCGAGGTCATGGCGGGCAAGCGCACCGGCGTGTGGGGACGCGCCTTCGCGGAGTATCGCGACGCCCAGAGCTACGGCCGCACGCTGCCCGGCGGCGTGCGCAGCAACGACGCCGATCGCGCGGATTTTCAGACGGCCTACGTGGACGTGGGCTTTCGTGCGTCGCAGCTGCGTGTAGGTCGGCAGGAAATCGGTCTTGCCCGCGAACGGCTGTTCGGGGCGCCCGACTGGGCCAACACGCGACGCAGTTCGCAGGGCGCGCGATTGCAGGTCACGCACGGCCGCTTCGCGTTCGAGGCCGTCGATGCGCGCCCCATCGTGGTGCGCTTGAAGTTGCCCAACCTCGCCGATTCCACACAGCGCTTTCGCACCCTGTCCGTTGGGAGCAGCACCGGCGCCAAACCGCTGGCGCGAGGGCTGCCGGCACTGTGGCAGGCGTACGGGTACGAACAGCGGGTGCGTCCGGTGAACGCGCCGGCCTCGCACGCCTATCGCCTCACCAGCGGTGGGCGCGTGCAGTGGCAGTGGGGCACGGGCACGTCGAGCACGGTGAGCCGCTCGCTCGAATTCGAAGGCGCGCGCCAGTTCGGTACCGTGGGCACCCGCAACATCAGCGCGGGCTTCTGGATCGCCGAAACGCAGTGGCAATGGAAGCGGGCGCACGGCGCACCCTCCGTGGCCGTGGGCGTGGAGGAAGCGAGCAGTGAACGACGCGAGACACCCGGCACGCTCGAGGTGTTCAGCGTGCTCTACCCCGCTGCGCACCAGCACGGCGGGTATGCCGATGTGATCGGCCGGCCGAACGTGCGCGAAGTGCACGCGATTTCGCAGTGGCAACCGCACACCAGCGTCGATCTGCGCGGGGCGTGGTATCACTTCGACCGCCTGCGGCTCGACGACGGTGTGTACACCAAGCAGAACACCGTCTTCCGCGCGGCAGGCAGCTCACAGGCGCGCCACGTGGCGGAAGAAGTGGACCTTACCGGGACCTGGCGCGCCACGCGCCATCTGCGGGTGATCTTCGGCGGCGCGCTCGTGCTCCCCGGCGCGTTTCTGCGCGAAACGCTCGCCACCACCGAAACCGAACGGTGGGGCTTCGTCGGCACGACCTACGTGTTCTGATCAGCGGATCGGTTCAGCCGTTCGGCGCCTTGCGCGCCGCGCGGGCGGCGAAGAATTGCGCGACGAGCACTTCCCGCTCGGGGCTGGCGAGACACTCGAGAAATGCGTCCGCTTCCACTTGCGCACCCTGCTCGAACGGCACGTCAATCGCCGCCGTCACGCACCGCAGGATGCGCGCGCGGGCGAAGGCGTGCATGTCCGGCGACGCACTGTCATGCGGGATGGCATCGAGCGCGCGCGCCACCTGCGCACGCGCGCCGTCCGTGTCCCGCAGCGCGCCACCGTCGCGCGCCCGCGGCAACGGCGCCCCCGCCGCGATAATCGTGCGGGCCCACCGTTCGGCGTACACGCGCGGTGTGTCGTCCACCACATCAACAAGGCCGGCGTCCAGCGCATCGGCCGCGCTCATGCGGCGCCCGGTGAGCATGAGATCGAGCGCCAGCGCGGCCCCGCACAGGCGCGGTGCGCGTTGCGTGCCGCCGGCCCCCGGCAGCAGCCCGAGCAACACCTCGGGAAAGGCCACCATCGCCGCCGGTGCCGCCACCCGGTAATGCGATGCAAGCGCGACTTCGAGACCACCGCCCAGCGCCGCACCGTGCACGACGGCGATGACCGGCTTGGTGCAGGCCTCGATACGATGACACACCTCGTTGAGCATCGGCGCCAGTCGAGGCCCGCTGAATTCGCGGATGTCCGCCCCGCCGATGTACACGGTGCCGGTACTGCACAGCAGCATCGCCTGAGCCGCCGCGTCGGTGTCGAGGCGCTCCGCTACCTCCATCAGCCCCACGCGCACCGCGTGACTCAGGGCATTCACCGGCGGATGATCGATGGTGACGATCAGCAGGCCGTCGTCCAGCACCCAGCGTACGGGTGCGCCAGTGGGCGGGAGCGTGGCCGACATTACGCCTCCGGCACCACGGCCGTGACTTCGATTTCGACGCGCGCCCGCGATTCCATTAGCGCACATACCTGCACCGCCGTCATCGCGATGGTGTAGTGCCCGATGAGTTCACGAAACGCCGCGCCGACCCGCGGCAACGCCGCGTGATACTCGGCCCGGTCCACCACGTACCACGTCATGCGCACGATGTGTTCGGGGCCGGCGCCGCCGGCGCGCAGGACCGCCACCGCATTGCGCAGCGCCTGCGTGGCCTGCTCCGCGAAGTCGTCGCTCTGAAACTGCTCGCCGGCGTCCCACCCGATCATCCCTGCCACGAAGATCTGGCGTCCCGTCGCAGCGACCCCATTGGCGTAGCCGCGCGGTCGCATCCAGCCGTCGGGCAACAAGGCCTCGCTCATACCGATGACTCCTGAAAACGGGTGATGGCGGCACGCAGATCATCGGGGAATGACATCGACCGGTGCGTGTCGAGACTGGTGCACACGATGACTTGCCTAGCCTCGACGCGCACGCCATCGTCGCCGACGACCGCGAAGTTCAGCGTGAGCGACTTCTCGCCCAGCCGTTCCACACGCAGTCGCACGACGATGGCGTCGCCCATGCGACTGATGGCGCGAAAATCGGATTCCCAGCGCACCGAGGGCAGCCCAACACGTCGCGGGCCGAGCAGCTCGGCATACGGCACCCCGAGGGCGTCGGTGATCCAGTGCTCCACGTGGTCCTGAAAGAGCAGGAACACCTGCGGGAAGAACATGATCCCCGCCGGATCACAGGCGCTGAACGGTACGCGCACCGTGCGATCGAACACGGGGCCGGTCACGTCGTCTCCAACGCGAGCGTGTCGCATTCGGGGAGCCGGAACCGCTGCAACTTGCCCGTGGCCGTGCGCGGCAGTTGCGCCACGAAGGCCACGGCGCGCGGATACTTGTACGGCGCGATCTGCTGCTTCACGAAATCCTGAAGCGCCTGCACGGTGTGCGCCGTGCGAGGCACACCTTCCCGCAACACGATCCAGGCCTTCACCACGTTGCCGCGCTCGTCGTCGGGGACCCCGTATACGCCACACTCGGCGACATCGTGATGTTGCAGCAGACAGGCCTCGACCTCGGGCCCCGCGATGTTGTATCCCGACGAGATGATCAGGTCATCGGTGCGCGCGTGGTAGTGGAAGTACCCATCGTCATCGCACCAGTAGGCATCACCCGTGTAGTTCCATCCATCGCGCACGTAGGTACGCTGCCGCGGATCGTTGAGATAGCGACAGCCCGTGGGGCCCTTCACGCGCAGCTTGCCCACCACGCCGGCGGGGACCGGCACATCGTCGTCGTCCACCACTTCGGCGCGATACCCCGGCACGGGCGTACCGGTGGCACCGGGCTTCGCGTGCGCCTCGTCGGCGCTGATGAAGATGTGCAGCAGCTCCGTAGCGCCGATGCCATCGATCATCTCGATACCGGTGGCCTCACGCCAAAGCGTGCGCGTCGCCGCCGGCAGGGCCTCGCCCGCCGAGACGCACTTGCGGAGGGGCAGGGCGCGCAGGTCGTGCCCGAGCGCGGTCAGCGCGCGATATGACGTGGGCGCCGTGAACAGGATCGTGGCACCGAAATCGCGCAGCCCCTCGTACAACTGGGGCGGAGCCACCTTTTCGAGGAGCACCGCACTCGCCCCCACCGACATCGGGAAGAGCACCAGGCCGCCCAACCCGAAGGTGAATGCCAGCGGCGGGCTGCCAATGAACACATCGTCGGCCGTCGGCTTCAGGACATGCGGCGGCCAGCAGCGGCAGATGGCGAGCACATCGCGGTGAAAATGCATGGTGGCCTTCGGCACACCGGTCGTTCCCGAGGTGAAGCCGAGGAGACAGGTGTCGTCACTCGCCGTATTCACATTCGGGTAGCGGCCCTCGTATCGCGCCATGGCCTGCTCGAGCCCGTCGGGCCCGGCCTCGTTGAAGCAGCGCACACTCCGCAGTACCGGCTCCAGCACGGCCGCCTCGCGCAAGTCGGCGGCGAGGGCGGCGTCGCACAGGGCGTGCGTGGCCTGGCTGATGCGCACGATGGTGGCGAGCTCTCCGGCCCGCAGCATCGGCATGGTGGTCACCGCGATCGCCCCCACCTTCATCACCGCAAACCAGCAGGCCACCAGCATGGGGCTATTCGGGGCACGCAGCAGCACGCGGTTGCCAGGAACGACGCCCATCTCGTGCGTGAGCACGTGTGCCACGCGATCGGCCCGGTCGAGCAGCTCCCGATACGTCCAGTGCACGCCGTATGCACGCAGGCACGAGCGATCGCCCCAGCCGTGCACATCTACGGCGTCGTCGAGCAGCGCCGTTGCACAATTGAGTTGTGGCGGAAACTGCAGCGACGGCAGTTCGAACAGATACTCCGGTTGCGTCTCGATGGGGGGCAACGAGTCACGAGCAAACGTATCGACGTGCGCGCTGGGCATGGTAGTCAGGCGTGGGTGGCAGACGGGATCGCCGCATACGACTTGAGTACTTCGCGGGCGATGATGAGCTGCTGCACTTCACTGGCGCCCTCGTAGATGCGGAGCGCACGGATCTCCCGGTAGAGCCGCTCCACCGGCACCTCCTGTACCACGCCCATACCGCCCCACATCTGCACCGCAGCGTCTATGACGCGCTGCGCCCCCTCGGTAGCCACGTACTTGGCCATCGCCGCCTCGCCCGTCACCGTGCGTCCCTGATCACGCTGCCACGCGGCCCGATAGGTGAGCAGCGCGGCGCTGTCCACCTGCATGGCCATGTCGGCGAGCTTGGCCTGCGTGAGCTGGAAGTCAGCGAGCACCCCGCCAAACATGCGGCGGCTGGTTGCCCGCTCGAGCGCTTCCTGCATGGCCCGGCGCGCGAAGCCCAGTGCCGCCGCCGCCACCGATGTGCGGAACACGTCGAGCGTGCGCATGGCCACCTTGAACCCGGCACCCGGCGCCCCAATGCGCTGCGACACCGGCACTCGGCAGTCGGCAAAGTGAAGCCGCGCGAGCGGATGCGGGGCGATGACGTCGATGCGTTCGGCGATCTCGAGCCCCGGCGTGCCGGCATCGACGATGAACGCCGAGAGGCCTCGCGAACCAGCCGCTTCGCCGGTGCGGGCGAACACGACGTAGAAATCGGCGATGCCGCCGTTGGAGATCCACGTCTTCTCGCCGTTCAGTATGTACGTGTCACCGTCCTGCGTGGCCGCACACTGCATGGCCGCCACATCGGAGCCGGAGTCGGGCTCGGACAGCGCGAACGCCGCGATCGCGTCACCTCGGGCGACGCGCGGCAGATAGTGGGCCCGCTGCGAGGCAGAGCCATCGAGACTGATCGCCCCCGACCCTAGGCCCTGCATTGCAAATGCGAAGTCGGCGAGCCCGTTGTGCCGGGCCAGGGTTTCGCGCAGCAGGCAGATCGCGCGTGTATCGATGACATCGCCGGCGCCGCCATGGTCGCGTCCCGCGACCGCATGCGACAACCAGCCGTGTGCACCAAGCACACGCACCAGCGCTCGGCAGTCGGCGTCGGCATCAGCGGTGTGGACGTGCGCCACGTGTGCGGCGGCCCACTCGTCGAGGCGCGCCGCCAACGAGGCGTGGGCGGGGTCGAAGAACGGCCAGGCGAGATGATCGCGGTGCTGCATGGTCATCGTCCCGTGAACACCGGTTGCTCCTTCGCGACGAAGGCGTGGTACGCCGCGCGGAAGTCCTGCGTGAGCATGCACAGCGCCTGCGCCTGCGCTTCGGCTTCGATTGCCTGCTCGATGGTCATGCCCCACTCCTGGTGCAGCATGGTCTTGGTGATCCCGTTGGCGAACGTTGGGCCGCGAGTGAGCGCCGCTGCGGTGGTCTTCGCCTCCGACAGCAGATCGTCGGGATTCACCAGGCGATTGAAGAAACCCCACCGCTCCCCTTCCTCGCCGGACATGCTGCGCCCGGTGAAGAGCAGTTCGCTGGCGCGTCCCTGTCCGATGAGTCGCGGCAACATGGCACACGCGCCCATGTCGCAGCCGGCCAGCCCCACCCGGTTGAACAGGAAGGCCGTTCTGGCGCGCGCGGTACCGATGCGCAGGTCGGACGCCATGGCCATGATGGCCCCGGCCCCGGCACACACCCCATCCACTGCCGCCACGATGGGCTGTGGACAGGCGCGCATGGCGAGCACGAGATCGCCGGTCATGCGCGTGAAGCGCAGCAGGTCGGGCGCGGCCATCGCCACAAGCGGCGCGATGATCTCGTGCACGTCACCGCCCGAGCAGAAGTTGCCGCCGGCCCCGGTGAGCACCACCGCGTGCACGTCGTCGGCATGGCGCAGTGCACGGAACGTTTCGCGCAGCTCGGCGTAGCTGTCGAATGTGAGCGGGTTCTTCCGCTCGGGGCGGTCGAGCGTCACCGTAGCGACACCATCGGCCACGTCCCAGCGGAAGTGCATCGGCGCATGCGCCGCCATGGACGTGCGGGTGCCAGCGTCGAACCCGGGGGGCAGTGCAGTCATGAGGCGCGCTCCTTGCGCGAGAGAGTCGGCGTCGCGCGCGGCGACAGATGAGCGCGCAGGCGGCCGAGTTGTTCGTACAGCATGTCACGGTGTGCGCCGTCGAATCCGGCGAACAGGTCCACCAGCCACTCCTCGTGTTCAGCGGCCATGCGCAGGAACTGCGCGCGCCCCCGCGAGGTGAGCGACACGAGCGTCGACCGCCGGTCTGAGGGATCGGTGATGCGCTCCACCCAACCGTCGCCCACGAGCTGCTCGGTGAGCAGCGTAACGTTGCCACCGGTCACCATGAGATTGCGTGAGAGCGTATTGAGCCTGAGCCCCGCGGGGTGCCGTTCGAGCTGGGCGAGATAATCGAAACGCGGCAGTGTGATGCCGAAGCGCTCGCGCAGACGCGCACGAATCTCCTGCTCGATCTGTGTGCTGCACGAGAGGAGGCGCAACCAGAGCCGTACCGCCGAGTGATCGGACGATTGCACGCGGGCTTCCTGCCCCAGCTGCTCCGCATCCACCACGTGCACACGGGTAAAGCGTTTGCGGGTCGCCATGCTACATGACCTCTCCGCCGCTCACGGAAATGGCCTGACCGGTCATCGCCGCGGCGCCATCGGAGCACAGCCACGCGACACTCGCCGCCACATCCTGCGGCGTGACGAAGCGGCGTTGCGGATTGAGCGCGGCGAGCTGCGCGCGCGCTTCCGCTTCGCTACGGCCGGTCTTCTCCACGATGTTGGCCACACTGCGCGCCAGCATGTCGGTTTCGGTAAACCCGGGGCATACGGCATTCACGGTGATGCCGCTCGTGGCCACCTCGATCGCGAGCGAGCGCGTGAAGCCCACCACCCCGTGCTTGGCGGCAGCATAGGCCGCCACGTAGCCATAGCCCCGCTGCCCCGCCGTGCTGGCGATGTTCACGATGCGCCCCCATCCCGACCGGCGCATGCCATCGAGCACAGCGCGAGTGCAGAAGAACGTGCCGCTCAGGTTCACGGCGAGCAGGCGGTGCCACAGGTCGTCGCTGGTGCGCGCAACCGGCGCACTTTCGGCCTGACCGGCGTTGTTGATCAGGATGTCCACCGGCGGCAGCGCGGCGAACGCCTGCTGCACGGCGGCACTCTCCGCCACATCACATGCCACCACGCGGCAGTCAGCATCGATGGACGCGGCCAGCGCGTGCAGGGTGCGCGCCGTGCGGCCGACCAGCGTGAGCGAGCAACCGTCGGCCGCGAGCTGGCGCGCAATGGCGGCACCGATGCCGCCGGCGGCGCCGGTCACCACGGCGTGTGGCCGCGCAGGTCGTTGCACGAGCGCAGTCATGCCTGCCCCCGTGCGGCGGGCGTGGCCGGAAACCCGCCGGCGGGAGGGGGGGCCTGCTGCGCCTTTTCCCGGGCGAAGCCCGCTTCGAGTTGCGCCTTGGCCGAGCGATACGGCCGGGGCCACGCAATGGCGGTGTAGCCGATGCGCGCCGCCTCGGTGATCGTCCACGCCGGATTGGCGAGATGTGGCCGCGCCACGGCACACAGATCGGCCCGCCCCGCCGCAATGATGGAGTTCACGTGATCGGCTTCGCTGATCGCCCCCACCGCGATGGTGGCGATGCCGGCTTCCTGCCGGATGCGATCGGCGAATGGCGTCTGGAACATGCGGCCGTAAGTGGGCTTCTGACGCTTACTCACCTGCCCCGACGAGCAGTCGATCATGTCGGCACCGGCCGCCTTGAAGGCGCGCGCGATCTCCACGGCGTCGGCGGGCGTGATGCCGCCCTCCACCCAATCGTGCGCGGAGATGCGCACCGACATGGGCAGATGGTCGGGCCACACGGCACGCATGGCCGTGAACACCTCGAGGGGATATCGCAGCCGGTTGTCGAGCGTGCCACCGTACTCGTCGGTGCGCTGGTTGGTAAGCGGCGAAATGAAACTCGAGAGCAGGTACCCGTGCGCACAGTGCAGCTCCATCCAGTCGAACCCCGCCGCCGCCGCCCGCACCGTGGCCGCGACGAACTCGTCGCGCACCGCGTCCATCTCGCCGCGCGTGATCTCCCGCGCCGGATGACTCACGCCTGGCAGATAATGCTGCGCCGACGCACTCACCAGCGGCCAGTTGCGTTCGGCGCCGTCGTCCGGAAGCGGGAGGTCTTCACCATCCCACGCCCGACGCGTGGAGCCCTTGGCACCACTGTGCCCCAACTGCATGGCGATGCGCGCATCGGTGTGCTCGTGCACCCAGTGCACGATGCGCTGCCACGCCTGCATCTGTTCATCGTTCCACAGCCCCGGACACCCCGGCGTGATGCGCGCCTCGGGGCTGGGGCAGGTCATTTCGGCGAACACCAGGCCGGCGCCGCCCATGGCGCGCGCGCCGAGATGCACGAGATGGTAATCGCCGGCGATGCCGTCCACGGCGGAATACTGCGCCATGGGCGAGACGACCACGCGGTTCTTGAGCGTCACCGAGCGTACGCGATATGGCGTGAACATGGGCGGCGTGGGTGCCGCCTCACCCTCCACGCCTCCGGCCTCCGCGAGCGCGCGGGCGGCAAGCCACTGCTCGTATCCCTCGAGCCATCCCTTGTCGCGCAGTCGCAGGTTTTCGTGACTGATGCGCTGACTACGGGTGAGCATGGAATACATGAACTGCTCGGGCTCGAGCTGGTCGCAGTAGCGCGTCCCGCACACCTCGAACCACTCCATCGCGTTCCACGCGGCGTTCTGGATGCGCAGCGTCTCCACCCGGCGGAGCTCCTGAAAGCGCGTGAGCACCTCGGGAATGTGCGCGGGCGTGTCGCCGTGCAACTGGAATTGCCGCACCAGTTCGATGGCATCCTCGAGCGCCAGCTTGGTGCCCGACCCGATGGCGAAGTGCGCGGTGTGCACCGCGTCGCCCATGAGCACCACATGGCTGCCGTTCGCGTTGCGCAGCCACCACTGCTTGCATACGACGCGCTGGAAGTTGAGCCACGCCGACCCGCGCAGATGCCGCGCGTTGGTCATGAGGCGCTCGCCCTCCAGCGACTCGGCGAACAGCGCCTCGCAGAACTTCACCGAGGCGTCCTGATCGGCGGTGTCGAGCCCGTGCGCGCGCCATACCGACTCCGGGCACTCCACGATGAACGTCGTGGTGTTGGCGTCGAACTTGTAGACGTGCGCCTGGAACCACCCGTGCTCGGTGCGCTGGAAGTCGAAGGTGAACGCGTCGAACAGTTTGTGCGTCCCGAGCCAGATGAAGCGGTTGGGGCGCGTCACGATGTCGGGCTGGAACACCTCGGCGTACGTACCGCGAATGCGCGAATTGATCCCATCGGCCGCGATGATGAGATCGGCGTCGGGATACGACAAGTCCGAATCCACCTCGGCTTCGAACTGCAGCTCCACGCCGAGCGCCTCACAGCGGGCCTGCAGGATGTTCAACAGCTTCTTGCGGCCGATGCCCACGAAGCCATGGCCCCCCGAGCGAATGCGGCGCCCCTTGAAGCGCAGCTCGATGTCGTCCCAGTGGCTGAACGACTGCTCGATTTCGTCACAGGTGGCCGCGTCCCACCGCCGCATGTTCTCCATGGTCGCGTCGGAGAACACCACTCCCCACCCGAAGGTGTCGTACGGCTTGTTGCGCTCCACCACGGTGACGTGGTGGGCGGGATCGAGCTTCTTCATCAGCAGGGCGAAGTAGAGCCCGGCCGGCCCTCCGCCAATACACACGATGCGCATACCGTAACGGTACGGCCATTTACTTGAAACCTCAAGCAATTGGCCGCCACCGAGCCGGTGAGCCCGCAGCGGACGGCACACCCAGCAGCGTGGGGATTCCGTCCCTACGTAGTCGCTCCGGCTCAGGTGACCGCGTGCCGCACCTGATACGCGGGGGCGCGCCAGGCGCCGGTGCGCAGCACCTCCTCCAGCACATCCACCGCCGCGGCGATGTCGGCGAAGCGCAGGTAGAGCGGCGTGATGCCGAAGCGCATGATGTCGGGGGCCCGGAAGTCGCCGATGACGCCGCTGGCGATGAGCGCCTGCATGATCGCGTAGCCTTCGGGGTGACGGAACGACACGTGGCTGCCTCGCGGCGCTCCGCGCGGCGGCCCCACCAGCGTCACGCCGTACGTCGCACAGCGCGCGTCGACGAGATCGATGAACAGCTCGCAGAGCGCGCGAGACTTCGCGGCAACCTGTTGCATGTCCACCGTCAGGTGCAGATCCACCCCGCTCTCCAGCGCCGCCACGGCGAGGATGGGCGGCGTGCCGCAGAGGAAACGCGCGATGCCCGGCGCCGGCTCGTAGCCGTCGACGAAGGCGAACGGGCGCGCATGCCCCATCCACCCGCCGAGCGGCGACTGCAGCGTCGCGTGATGTCGTTCCGCCACGAAGAGGAACGCCGGCGCCCCCGGGCCGCCATTGAGGAACTTGTAGCCGCACCCCACGGCCAGGTCGGCGTTGCACGCGTTGAGCGCGAGCGGCACGGCCCCCGCCGAGTGACTGAGATCCCACAACACCAGCGCGCCCTTCGCCTGTGCGGCCGCGGTGATGGCCGCCATATCGAACAGGTCGGCGGTCTTGTAGTGCACGTGCGTGAGCATCACCAGCGCGGTGTCGTCGCCAATGCGCGACACGAGCTCGTCGCGCGGCGCGAGTTCGAGCCGATGTCCGGCCCCCAGTGTCGCCGCCGCCGTTTCCACCATGTACAGATCGGTGGGAAAATTCCCCGGCTCCGACAGCACCACGTGGCGGCCGCGCTGTGCGCCGAGGGCGGCCACGATGAGCTTGTACAGATTCACCGACGTGGAGTCGGCCACCACCACTTCGTGGGCTTTCGCCCCCAACAGGCGCGCGATCTTGGCGCCCACGCGCTGCGGCGCCCCAATCCAGTCGGCGCTGTTCCAGCTGCGGATGAGCCCCGTGCCCCATTCGTCGTGCATCACCCCGGCCACACGCGACGGGGTGTCCACGGGCAACGCCCCGAGCGAATTGCCGTCGAGGTAGATCACGCCGTCCGGCAGCGTGAACTTTTCTCGGAAGGGCGCCAGCGCGTCGGCCGCATCGAGGGCGGCGATGTCCGCGGTTGGTGAAACAGTACGGATGGTCATACGGGACGGGCAGATGACGGTGCTTTAAACGCGAGGCGGACGGGCAGCGGATCAGACACGGGCATCGGTCGTAGAGCGGCGGGCCCCACCGAGAAACTGGTCGAGGGCGGTACCACCGGTGCCGAGGGTGTCTCGCCCCGACGCCGATGGCGCCATGATGTAGTCGTGGGCGAGCCGCATGTGCGCGTCCCGGAACGCCACGATGCGCGCCAACGCGTCGTTGTACGCCGCCTGCAGTGCCGCGCTGCCATGCTGAACCCGCTCGCGCACGCGCGTGTCGCGCTCGGTGTCTTCCACGAAGGCGCGGTGCGGCGGGGGCATGAAGCCGCGCACGGTGCGCAGATACCCCCCGGCCGGGTGATCGGCATGATGCACCCCCAGCATGGCGTCGAAGAGCTGCAGCAGCGCGCTCTGGGCCGCGCTGCCGCCGATGAACCGCTGCGGCTCCTCGGAGACCCCCTCGTAGATCACCCCGGGCTGCGGCCAGCCGCTCACGAACGGGCGCACCCGCAGGTAGTACGTCGCCGGGTCGCACCAGAGGCGCACCCGTTCCAGCGCCGCCTGCACCGCGCCCATGCCCGCCACGAACACCTCGAGCGACGCGGCGAGTTCGGCGTCGCTCC
>Ga0222712_10005858_pt1 | contig 12288 bp, 7 predicted proteins | sample C33_657DmetaG_FD_165043 | JGI IMG/M metagenome (GOLD analysis project Ga0222712, IMG submission 165043) | Estuarine water microbial communities from San Francisco Bay, California, United States - C33_657D | ecosystem: Environmental > Aquatic > Marine > Unclassified | place: USA: California...
CATCGCGAAGGGGAGCGGATTGTCGAGCGTGCGGCTTCCCGTGAACAGCGAACCGCGCACGGTGCCTCCCGCCACGTCGCGTTCGGCGAGCAGCGACAGCTGCGACTGCAACACCGCCTTGCGGGAACGGCGCGTGATGTTGAGCGAATCGGGGAGCCGCGGATCACGCGCCAGTTCGGCGGCAGTGAGGGCGCCGGTGTTTTCGGCCCGCGGCGCATCGTACCGGGTGCCCTGCACTTCGAGCCGCGTACCGACCACCGTGGCCAGTGCGCGCGCGAAGACGCTCGACGCATCGAAGCGGGACCACGTGCGCGGCCCATTGCCCTGCGTGCGCATCGCCGACAACAGCCAGGCCGTGCGCTGCCAGTGTCCGGTGCTGTCGGCCGGCGCGCCCGAGAGCTGCACGTTGCCGCGCTGCAGGCCGCCGCCGTCCCAGATGCGCGTCTGCGCGGAGAACGGTGAGGCCGTCGGCGTCCGCGATCGCATGTCGATGACGCCCCCGGCGGCGTTGCCGTACAGCGCCGCCGCGGTACCCCGCACCACGTCGATGCGGTCGATCGTTTCGAGATCGATCCAGTCGGTGGGGGTCTGGCCGTCGGGGAGCGACACCGGCACGCCATCGCGCAACACGCGCACGCCGCGCACGCCGAAGGCCGATCGGGCGCCGAATCCGCGCAACGCGATGCGCTGATCCTGCGACGGATTGGCGCGGTCCTGCACCTGCACGCCGGGCACGCCCAGCAGCAGGTCGCTCACCCCCGTCCGGCGCAGCGCGGGGCGCGCCGTGAGCGGCGCGGTCGTGACGGCGAACGGCAGTTCGAAGGTCGGGCGCGCGGCGTCGCGGGTGACGGTGGTCCGCACCGATTGGAGCCGTTGGGCCAACGTGTCGCGTCGGGTCAGCGAATCGCGCTGCGCGCGCAGGACGGCAGGAAGCAGGGCGGCGTGGGCAACGGCCAAAGCCATCGCCCCACACGAGGCCGCCAGCAGACGTTGGGCAGGGTTTCTTGGCACCCTGCGATTTACCGTGGTCGTGCCCCCGATGGAATCCCCACGGTGGGCATCAGTCCAGGACGTCAGCGCACGGCGTCAATCCACGACGTCAGCGCGAGCGGCTAGGGGCGATGACCCGCTGCTGCGGTGGCAACACCATGCCACGGGCCCAACGGTTGGTCGCCGCACGACGCACTATTTTCCCCGCATGTTCTTCAAACAGTTCTATGACCAGCCGCTCGCTCAGGCGAGCTACCTCATCGGCTGTCAGGCCACCGGTGAGGCGATCGTCGTGGACCCCCTCCGTGATCCGGCGCCGTACTTGCTCGCGGCGAAAGCCGAGGGGCTGCGCATCACCCATGTCACGGAGACGCACATCCACGCGGATTTCGTGTCGGGCGCGCGTGAATTGCACGCCGCCTGCGGCGCCAGGCTCTTGCTCTCCGCCGAAGGGGGACCCGAATGGCAGTACGCCTTCGCCGCCGCCGACGGGGCCACCCTGCTGCACGACGGGGACCACATCATGGTGGGGAACATCCGCCTCGACGTGTGGCACACACCGGGGCATACGCCGGAGCACCTCAGTTTCATCGTGACGGACACGCCGCGCGGTGCGGGGCCGATGGGGATCCTCACCGGCGACTTCGTATTCGTGGGTGACGTGGGCCGGCCCGATCTGCTGGAGAAGGCCGCCGGTATCGCGAACACGATGGAGGCGGGGGCGCGCACGTTGTTCCGCTCGTTGCAGCGGTTCCGCACGCTCCCCGATCATCTGCAGCTGTGGCCGGGCCACGGTGCGGGCTCGGCGTGCGGCAAGGCGCTGGGCGCCGTGCCGTCGAGTACGGTGGGCTACGAAAAGCTCGCCAATTGGGGCGTCGCCACCACGAGCGAGGGCGAGTTCGTGCAGATGGTGCTCGAGGGGCAGCCGGAGCCGCCGCGCTATTTCGCCGAGATGAAGCGCATCAACCGGGATGGCGCCCCGATTCTGGGGACGCTCGCTCCGCTCCCGCAGTCCGAACCGTCGGCCCTGGTTCGCCGGCTGCAGCATGGGTCGGAGCGGGCCTGGGTCATCGATCTGCGCCCCGCGCGCGCGTTCGCGGAGGCGCACGTCCCCGGCAGTCTGTCCATTCCGTACGGGCGCAGCTTCAGCACGTGGGTGGGGTCGATCGTGCCGTACGACGTGGACGTGCTGCTGGTGGCGCCCCCCGAGGGTGCGGCGCTGGTGGCAAGCGCGCGGGCCGATCTGCTGCGCATCGGTATGGACCGGGTGACGGGCTGGGCCCTGGCCGATGCGCTGGTGGCGGCGTTCACAGCGGCCGGCGGCCAGCCGGGCCGCATCGAGTGGCGGCCGATCGCATCGGCCGCCGTCCGCGACGGCACGCTACCGGTGGTGGATGTGCGGGGCCGGAGCGAGTGGCTGGCCGGCCACCTGCCGGCGGCGCGGCACATTCCACTTGGCGAGCTCGCCGCTCGCGTGGACGAGCTCCCCGCCGGCCCGTTCGGGGTGCACTGCCAGTCGGGGGGGCGGTCGGCGATCGCCACGAGCCTGTTGCATCGACTCGGCCGAACGGACGCCGTCAACCTGGAGGGCGGCTACCTGGCTTGGCCTGCCGCCCTCCCCGACGAGCGTCCCACCACGGTTTGACGCCGGTTCGATCGAACAACTGACGCGCCGTTGACGGCAACTGGCGATAAAGCGGCATCGGAAATTCCGATCTCGCCGCGTCGATGGGCGAGCACTGCCAGTGCTGTTGCAGTCGTCTGAATGATTGAATGTATTGAATGAGCACCAGCTCACCGGCGGCCCCGAAGCGAAAACGCGCGACGTGTCGTCACGTCGCGCGTTTCGCGTTCGTCGGGGGCCCTTCCGGACCACTCAGGACGCGCGGGTCGCGATGAGGTGCTGCATGAATTCCCCGGCGGCGCGGCGCTGCAGCGCGGTGCCCACGCGGATGCCGTCCACGCAGGCGAGCATCGTGTGCAATCGCGCATCGCGGCTGACCACCTTGGTCAGCCCATTGAACAGCGGCACCAGCGATTCTCCGCGCACCGGGCCGCCTTCCACGGGCCAGACGAGCATGCGCGCCCCTTCGTCGCCGCCGAGCACCACCCGGAGGTCGGGATGCGCACCCGCCGTGGGCAACCCCGCCTTTTCCGGCCCACGGACCGCGGGGAACGCGTACCGCGCGCCGTACACGAGGAATTCGTGCAGCGCCGGTTCGTGCACGGTGCGGCTTCCGGGGCCGCAGATGCCCGCATGCTGGAGACGCGCCACCGAACGATGCACCGCGCTCGTGCTGGTGGCCAACGCGATCGCCAACGGCTCGTAGCGGTCTTCCGGTACGAGAACGAGGCGCAGGGCAACGGCTATATCGAAGGGCCGGAGGGAGGGCTGCGAGGGCACGATCGTGTGGGCGCAGGGGGAGAAGAACGCGGACATTGGAGTGTATGTGGCATTTTCTCGCTTGCGGGAACAGGCAAATTTGCTTCGTCCCAATATAATCTCGTTATACACCGCTTTTTATCGGTTCACGTAAATAAAACAGCCGTTGGGATCATTGTTGTTAAAGTGGACGCACCGAGTGCTCCGCGCCGGCCGCCTCGCGGGCCGTTGCGACCGACGGCCACGCGCCGTCCACGCTGGCATTCACGGGCCGGAGCTTCCAGCTTTTGAAGATGCCCGATTCGCTCCCCTTTCATGCCACGCCGGTATTTCCCCGTGGCTTCCGCTGCGCCAGCCGCAATGTCGGACTGAAGCCGACCGCCCGAGACCTCACCCTGTTCGTGAGTGAGGTCGATGCGACCGCGGCGGCGGTGTTCACCCGCAACCACTTTCCCGGCGCGCCCATCATTCTCGGGCGTGAGACCATCAGAGGGGGGGTGCTCCGCGCCGTGATCGCGAACAGCAAGGTGAGCAATGTCGCCACCGGCGCGCGGGGGGTGGACAACGCCCGCCGGATGGCCCGCGCCGCCGCCACTGAGCTGGGCACCTCGGCGGACCGGGTACTCGTCAGTTCGACCGGCGTGATCGGGGTGCAACTGCCCATCGAAAAGATCGAAGCCGGCGTGGTGGGGATGACCGCCGACCTGCAGCTCGATCCGATGGTGGGAGCGGAGGGGATCATGACCACCGACTCGCACCCCAAGGCGCTGTCGGCATCGGTGGGCAACGCCACTATCACCTGGGTGGCGAAGGGCTCGGGGATGATCGAGCCGAACATGGCCACGATGTTGTCCTACATCTTCACCGACGCGGCCTTCGATGCGCCCACGCTCGACCGCCTGCTGCGCGCCGCCGTGACGCCCTCGTTCAACATGCTGTCGGTGGACACCGACACGAGTACGTCGGACACCTGCGCCATTCTCGCGAACGGCCTCGCCGGCCCCGTGGACGAATCCGCCTTCCTGCAGGCGCTCATCGCCGGCTGCACGCGCATGACGGAGATTCTGGCGCGCGACGGGGAAGGGGCGGAGCATCTGCTGCGCGTGCAGGTCACGGGGGCGCGCGATGCGCGCGAGGCGCACGTAGTGGCCAAGTCCATCGTGAACTCGCCGCTGGTGAAGACCATGGTGCACGGCGCCGACCCGAACGTGGGCCGCCTGCTCATGGCGGTGGGCAAGTGCTTCGACTGCACCATCCAGCCCACCACCACCGATGCCTGGATCAACGGCTATCAGGTGGTGGCGCGCGGCGAGCGGCTGTCCTTCGACGATGCGGTGGTGCGCGACACGCTGTCGCGCGAAGTGGTGGACATTGCGGTGGCGCTGGGCGTGGGAGACGGCGCCGCGACGGCGTACGGCTGCGATTTCACCAAGGGCTACATCGAGGAAAACGCGGCGTACTACTCGTCGTGACCGTCACCTACGCGTTCGGTGGCGCCGGTATGCCGGGTAGCTCGAGCGCCTGAACCTCCTCGACCCAGCGCGTGAGCCGGTCGAGTTGCAGCGCTTGCGCCGTGATGTCGAAATGCTGCACGAGCGCACCCCGCGGCACCGTGTTGGTGAGCGCCGTGGCTTGCAGCAAGAAGTAGCGCTGCTTCTCCGGCGAATGACACGGATATTGCAACTCGAAGCGGTCGCGCCGGCCGGCCAGCACCTCGCGCAGCCCGCGCCCCACCGCGTGCGCCATGGCATCGTCCGTCGCCGCCATGCAGGTGGCGACGTAATTGAGGCCGATACCGGACACGAGTGCCGGTGGCGCGTCGTTGACCTCGGCGAACCGTCCCCATTCCGCGTTGGTCTGCACGATGGCGCCGTCGGGGCCGAGCACGGCGATGGACGACGGAATGGAATCGAGAATATGCTGCAGCCGTTCCTCGCCGCGCTTCACTTCCGTCACGTCGATGACGCTCACGATGACGCCATTCACGCCCATCTCGCCGGTTAGGTACGGCAGCACCTTCACGTGCAGATGCGAACCGTCTGGCGCCTGCACCTCGTGTGACTCGGGGCCGTGCGCGCTCATCACGCGCCGGCACATGGCCACCAGATCGACCCCGGGGATCTTCGCCGCAATATGGTCGAGCGGGCGCCCGATGTCCTGCGGCATCACGTTGAGCAGGCGGAGCGCCGCGTCAGTGAACTTGCGGATGCGCAGCGAACCATCGACGAAGAGCGTGCCGACGCCGGTGGTGCGGAGGAGATTCTCGATGTCGTTGTTGAGGCTGATGAGCTCTGCGATCTTTTCCTGATACTCGGCGTTGACCGTCTGAAGCTCCTCGTTCACCGACTGCAGTTCTTCGTTGGTGCTCTGCAGCTCTTCGTTCGACGCCAGCAGCTCCTCGTTGGTCGCCTGCAATTCCTCGTTGGACGTCTCGAGCTCCTCGATGGTCGCCTGCAGATTCTCCTTCGTGTACTGCAGTTCGTGCTCGAGTTGCGCCAATCGCAGCGCCGACGAATCATCGGCCGCGAACTGATCGGCCACGCCGCCGGCGAGCGGCTTGGGGCCGCTCTCGAAGAAGATGACGTAGGCGCGATTCCGTTCGGGACCGATATCGAGCGGCCGCACGTGCATGCGCACGGTGGGCTGATCCGGCTCGACCTCGATGCCTTCGTACAGGATCTCGCGGTGCTCCTTCGCGACCCGCCCGAGGGCGGCGCGCAGCGCTGCGCTGAGCGGCCGCGGCAGCAGCTTGAATACCTCGAGCGTGGAACGGCCTGCCGGGACCTTCAACAGCGACGAGACGTCACCAAAGGTGTGCAACAGCTGGAACTCGGCGTCGAGCACCACGCACCGCAGCTTGAGCACATCGGTGAGTTCCTGGAACACCCGCTCGAGCAGGCCGTCTTCGGATGCCGTGCGGATGGCTGCCCCACGCGTGGCCAGCACGGCCTGCTCGGCGGCCGTACTGGACGAGAACGACTGCATGAGCGGCCGACGCGGCCGGGTGGGCAGCGCATCGGCGAGCGTATGACGCCCCGGCTGCAGCGCCTGATACAACTTCCACTTCTGATCGACGACATCGAACAGCGTGGACAGGCCCCCGACCGTTTCGCTGGATCCGAGGAACAGGTACCCGCGGGCCCGCAGCGCGTAGGCAAGCAGAGCGATGACGCGACGCTGCAGGTCGGTCCCGAGGTAGATGAGCATGTTGCGACAGGACACGAGGTCCATGCGCGTGAGCGGCGGATCCTTGAGCAGGTTGTGCCGCGCGAAGATCACGCGATCGCGCAGGGCGCGGCTCACCTTGTACCCGTCGCCATCGGCCACGAACCAGCGCGAGAGCCGCTCGGGCGTCATGTCGGCCGCGATGGAATCGCCGTACCGGCCGGCCGCCGCAAACTCCACCGCATCCTGATCCACGTCCGTGGCAAAGACGCGCACGTTGCGGCTCAGCTTCTGCCGTTCGAGTTCCTCGAGAATGAGGATGACGATGGAATACGGTTCTTCACCGGTGGAGCACGCCGGCACCCAGACGCGCAGCTCGCTGTCCGGCGGCGTGTCGGCGACGAGTTGCAGCACGACGCGCTGCTCGAGCAGTCGGAATGCCTCCTCGTCACGGAAGAAGCGCGTGACATTGATGAGGAGATCGCGATGCAGCTGGATCAGCTCGGGCCGGGAATCTTCGAGCAGGCGGACGTAGTCGTCCCAACCCAGCCCCGGGTGCATGAGCACCCGACGTTCGATGCGACGGATGATCGTGTTGGGCTTGTACCCGGTGAAATCGGTGCCGAGCCGGTCGCGTAGCATTCCGAGCACACGCTGCACCTGACTGGCGGTTCCGGCGGCCTGCTCGCTGCTGCTGTAGGCTCGAACGCCACCCCGACGCAGGAAGAACTGGGCCACCGTACCGGGGATGTCCGAGACCACGAGTACCTGGTCGGCCAGCCCCGTAGCGACGACACTGCGCGGCATGCCGTCGAACTGCGCCTCGGTGGGATCCTGCACCAGCACGAGACCCCCCTCGGCTTTCAGCTCGCGGGCGCCGCGTGTTCCGTCACTGCCGGTTCCGGAGAGCACCACCCCCACGGCGAACTCGCCCATCGCTTGCGCGAGCGATGCAAAGAACACGTCGATGGGCAGATGCAGTCCCTGCCCCGCTGGCTGCTCGGAGAGGCGCAGTACGCCCCCGTCGATCGTGAGGTTGGTTTTGGGCGGGTTGAGATAGACCGTGTCCGGTTCGATGCGCATGCCGTCTTCGGCGCGAATCACCCGCAGTGTGGTGTGCCGCCGCAGCAGCTCGACCATGAGCGACTTGTGATCGGGCGACAGATGCTGGATGACCACATACGAGATGCCGCGATTGGGGTCGGCATTGTCGAAGAACTGCTGCAGCGCCTCCAGCCCTCCGGCACTGGCGCCGATGGCGCATACAGCGAGCGGTGGGGCCTCGGCGAAGGCAGTCGACTCGGTGCTGGCGTTTATCTGCTCGGGAGGGGTCATCCGGGGGGTGGCGTCGAGGGGCACGTTGGGAGGGGCGTCGAGCACGACGCGGATCCGCGCCAGGAATTCCCTGGTCGTCCAAGGCTGCTGGATTATGGGGGCAACCGCGCTGGTCTGCACGGCGGCACTGGGGGATACGTCATCGACGCCGCAAACGCGGGCCGGACCGAGGCCCGGCCGGGAGCGTGTGGTCGCTCAGCGCGGCCAGACGTTGTCGGCCGGCAGCCGGTCCGGAAACCGTCCCTGTGTGTCGAGCGTGACCTTTTCGACCTTGCGGCCCCCGAACACCAGATCGACCGTGTGCTGCCGCCGTCCGTCGAACCAAATGTTCACCGGCACCGTGACCCGCGCCGTGGTGGCATCGAGCAGCACGGCGTTCTTCATGAGACGGATAGCCGGTCCTGTTGCGGCAAAGGTGACATCGAGCACGATGGGCGCCGGCATCTGGCCGTCGTGCGCCACCGTGACGCTGGTGCGACTCCCCTGCGTGCTCACCTTGGCGATACGGTGATCGACACTTTCGGTGCCAAAGAGCCACGCGTTCCAGAACCATCCAAGATCGTGGCCGAGCGCGCGCTGCATGAAGAACATCCAGTCCCACGGCGACGGATGCTTGAACATCCACGCGGTGCCGAATTCGCGCTGTGCCCGCTGCACTGCACTATCGCCCACGATGCCGCCGAGCGCGGAGAGCATGAGCGGGGTCTTGCTGTAGGTGGTGAAGCCGTAGAACTGCGGGCCGGCGTAGTTGGCGTTCCACATCATCGACGGCTCGGCTTCATTGTTGGCCGTGCGGCCGTAGCTCTGTCCAAGGCCGTCGAGCACCGGCGCCTTACCGTCGGCGTCGGCGTCGGAGAGGATGTTCATGTACTGATTGAAGCCCTCGTCCATCCAGCCGTACCACGTCTCGTTGTTGGAGACGACCATGGGCCACCACATGTGCCCGGTTTCGTGATCGGCGGCGCCCACGTTGGAGTTGATGACCATGGGGTACTCCATGCCGGCACTGGGCCCGTCCTGCAGCGTGAGCTGCGGGAACTGGTACGGGAACCAGAGCTTCGAGTAGAACTCGAGCGCATGGCGCGACACCGGGCCGGCCTTGGCGAAGAGACTGGCCCGTCCCGGCAGGTACAGCATGTGCACCGGCACGGCCCCCTTGCCGGGGATGGTCGCGCGCGTGGCCTGCCACACGTATTTCTTCGCGGTCGCCCACGCGAAGTCGTTCACGTTGTCGGCCACGTAGTGCCACGTGAGGCGGCCGGTGGCGCTCGTCGCGGTGGCCTGCCCCGGGCCCACTTCGTCGGCACCGACGATGGTGGTGATGTCGTCGCTCTGCGTGACCCTGGCGAGTTGCGCGCGCGCCTTGTCGGTGAGCACCTGCTGCGGGTTCTGCAGCAGCCCGGTGCCGCTCACGATCCAGCCGGCGGGTACGTCGATGCGCACGTCGTAGCGGCCGAACTCGTTGTAGAACTCGCTGGGGCCGAGGTAGAGCTCGGAATCCCAGCCGCGCAGGTCGTCGTACATGGCGACGCGCGGAAACCACTGCGTGGGCTGGAAGAGCGTATCGGCCCAGCGCTGCGTCATGCGGTGGCCGGTGCCGGGGCCGCCCGGCAGCTTGTGCGACCACGCGATTTCGAGTCGGGCCGTGGCACCGGGCGCGATGGGGGTCGCGAGGCGCACGCGGGCGCTCGTGCTGCGTCCGTTGAGCAAGGTGTTGCCGCCGGCCGCGTTGGCGGCAGCCTGCTGGGCGTTCTGGATGGCGCGTGCGCCTTCGGCCGCGACGGTATTGGGCGCCGCATTGGACGCGATGTTCACCGGCGCGCCATCGACGGTCATGCGCGCAATGGCCATGCCGTCGGTCACTTCGGCGGGCACCCAAGGCGCCGAGTGCGGCGCCGTCCCGATGAAATGATTGGGGTGCAGGCGCAGTCCGATTTCGCGCAGCGCGTCGGGGCTGGTGTTGTGCACGGTGATGCGGGCCGTGCCGCTGAGGCTCGCCGAAGCGGGGTCGAGCGAGACGTCGATGTCGTAGTCGGTGCGCAACTGCCAGTACTTCGCCGTGGGACGCCCCGTCGAGTCGCGGGAGCCGGCCGCCATGGCCCGCCGGATGGCGTTGGGCATGGGGATATCGCGCCGGATGGCGCGCGGCGGGACAAGGGCCGCGCTCGGCGTGGGCTGGGCAAGGAGAGGGCCGGCCATGGTGAGCGCCGACAGGGTCAGCGCGACGGCGGCGGACGAACGGAGGAAGAGACGCATGGACGTTCTGGAAGGAGGACCCCGAAGGCTACAGCGTGCGGGAGGCGGCCACCACCGCCGCCGCCATCCGCTCCGCCGTGATGCGATGATGCGACGCATGCCACAGCACCTGCCCGTCCCGGACCACGAGTGCCTGGGGCGATTCGTGGCGCACCTGCAGCACGTCGGCGAGGGCGTTGGAGAGCGGGCGTTCCTGCTGGACCACCACGAGCCGCGTGGGGATGTCGGGATGCTGACGCACGAACGCGTCGTATTCGCGCTTCACGCTGATCGAGATGGAGCAGGTGGCGCTGTGCTTGAAGAGCACCGTCGGCGTACCGGCGGCCGCGAGCTCGCGGGCCTCACGCACGGCGGGGGAGTCGGTGGGGAGCACGGCGGGCGCCGGCGTGGTGGGGGCGATGGCCTGCGGCGCCTGCCCCGCGCTGCGCGCGGCCAGCTGCCCATCGAGCAGCGCCACGTAGGTGGCGAGCGACTGGGCCCCGCTCTGCCGGGCCACGAGCGCCCCGCGGTCGAAGAGGAGCACCGTGGGCAGGGCCCGCACGTCGAACGCCGTGACCATTTCGAGGTTGGTGTCGGCGTCGAGGGTGAGCACTGTCGCCCGCCCGCTGTAGCTTTCAGCTAGCCGCTGCATCACCGGCTTGAGGGTTACACACGGCTGGCACCATGCGGCCCACACATCCACCAGCACCGGCACCGGCGACTGAAGCACGCGCGCCGCGAATTCGGCGTCGGTCACGGCAGCAGGAACTACGGAAGCGTTCATGTCGGGAAACATAACGGAATCGCCCAGCCCCAACGAACTCGCGCAGATGATCGACGTGCTCGAGGCGACAGGCAATTTCCGCGTACTGCGGAAGTTCGAAGCGCGGGCACGCTACAGCGGCCCGGCTCCCGACACCGTGCTGCGCCGCGGGCTCGTGGTGGACGTGGAAACGACCGGTCTCGACACCGCCAGCGATCGCATCATCGAGCTCGGGCTCGTACCCTTCGAGTTCGACGGCGCCGGGCGCGTGTACGCCGTGGACACCAAACGCGAATGGTTCGAGGATCCCGGCATTCCCATTCCGCCCGAAGCCTCGCTGATCACCGGCATCACCGACGACATGGTGCGCGGACAGCGCATCGACGATGCGGCGGTGCAGGAGGAGATCGCCCGCGCGCACCTCGTAATCGCGCACAACGCCTCGTTCGACCGGCGCATCCTCGAGCGGCGCTTCCCCGACTTCGCCACGAAGCACTGGGGCTGCTCACTCAACGACGTACCATGGGCGAGCTTCGGGTGCCGCGGCGCGAAGCTGGACTACCTGCTCTTTCAGCTGTGCGACGAATTCCATACGGGTCATCGCGCCGGCGACGACTGCCTCGCCACCCTCCACGTGCTCGCGGTGCCCCGCGACGGCGAGGCCACGCCGCTCACGCGGCTGCTCGAGCGGGCCCGTCGCACCACGGTGCGCCTGTCGGCGATCGGCTCACCGATCGAATCGAAGGAGCTGCTGCGGGCGCGCGGCTACAAGTGGTTTCCCGGAAGTCCCACGCGGCAGAAGACGTGGTTCAAGGACGTCTACGAGGAAGACGTCGAAGCCGAGCAGCAGTGGCTGCGCGACCACGCCTACGGCGGACTGGCCAATCCACCGTGGCGGCTCGAGAAGTTCACGGCCAAGGAGCGGTACTCCGAGCGGGCCCCGTAGCCTTACGCCGGCCGCACCGGCAACGGCAACGGCAGCCGCGTCTGCAGCCGCATGCTGATGGCCATCATCACGAGCATCACCCCCGTGGCGGCGAGATAGGCACGCTCGAGGCCCACGAGGCCGCCGCCGGCACGATCGGCAAGGGCGCTCAGCACCGCCACCACCATGAGGTTGCCGATGGCGATGCCGATGTTCACGAGTGCCTGAGCCGCCGTGCGCTGACTGGCGTCCACCTCGTCGAGCACCACGGTGCGCAAGGTCCCGCCGACCACGATGCCCACACCGGCACCGATGAACAGCGTGGCGACGATGAACACCCAGAAGATGTGCGCCGCGATGCCGACCAGCAGCGAGCCGATGGCCAGCGTGCCGAACCCGCTGAGCATCACGCGACGCGGCCCGAGGCGGTTCTGCCAACGTCCGAAAAGCGCCGACGCCGCCGCCGAACACAGCACGAGCGGCAGCAGCAGC
>Ga0222712_10005860_pt1 | contig 12279 bp, 10 predicted proteins | sample C33_657DmetaG_FD_165043 | JGI IMG/M metagenome (GOLD analysis project Ga0222712, IMG submission 165043) | Estuarine water microbial communities from San Francisco Bay, California, United States - C33_657D | ecosystem: Environmental > Aquatic > Marine > Unclassified | place: USA: California...
CAAATCGTGGTTGCGGCTGACTTTGTTGAAGTAGCTGTGCGCGTTGTCTTGGAGTTTTTGCGCCGCTTGTTTGCCAATGACCGCCCAGACCCAGTTGTGCTCTTCTTTGGTGAGCATCAGGCCCCATTTTTTGTCGATCAGCTGCGCTGCTTTGTCAGGGTCTGTATTGGCCACACGTATCAGCGCCAAGACGGCCAATTCTTTGCGTTTTTTGGTGATGGCCAAAAGGCGTTTGTCTAAATATTTTTGGGGGTCGGCGTGAATCAAGATGGCCTGTTTGCCCAGTTCTGTTGATTCAATGTTAAGGGCCAGTTGTGCTGCTCGGGGGCGGTTGTTGTCCATGGCCATGCGCGCTTTGCGCCAGACATCCAGTGTGTCAATTTTCTTCAGATCGAACAGTTTGTTGGCGGTGTAAGTGCAGCCATCTTCCGTGTCGCGGAAGGCGTACCAAAGGCGCTTTAACTCTGCGGGTGTTTCGGTCTTGGAGATGAAGGCATCGGTGGCCAGGGCGTAGCAACGTACCTCGCGGTCGTCGTTCATGCGAAAGCGGGGGTACTCTTGGGCAAAGGTGGCCCATTCGCGTTGCCTTCCCAACTGCAGTAACCAATCGTTTCGCAAGCGGTCTTCTGCGTAGGTGCCGGCGTACTGCGATAAAAATTGCTGAATTTCGGCATCGCTGGCTTGGTCCAAGCGCACGCGAAGCTCCCAATAGGCGGCCCATGATTCAAGAACATGCCCTTTGGCCCTAGGCAAAAGCCGTGAGAGCTGGTTTTTGTCGTTCTTTTTGAAGGCCTGATTCATCTCCAAAATGACGTCATCCCCCTTGTTTTGAGGGTTTGTTTGACCCAAGGCGGGGTTCATGAAGGAGAAAATGAGGACGGAGGCCCCAAGCGATGTCAAAATCTGTGTGAATTGCATAGGTCGATTATGGACAAATCAGAAGCCAAAAAACAGATTCGCCAAGACTTGTTGAATGCGCGCCTCAACATGACTGATCGCCAAGCACGGGTGGATGCCCTTCAGCGCGTCATGCGCATTTGGTTGTTTGGCCGGCCCGAGGTGGTCATTGGCGCGTATTGGCCCATTAAGGGCGAGTTTGATCCTTTGCCCGCACTGCATCGCTGGAAAGAAGACGGCGAGCTGACGGGGGAGTCTCAATTGCGCCGCATTGGCTTGCCAGTGGTCGACAAAGTGAACAAAACACTCACGTTCCATGCGTGGTACCCAGGCTGTCCTATGGAAGAGGATGCCTACGGCATTCCCAAGCCAAAGGACACAGAAGTCATTGTGCCTACTTTGTTGTTTGTACCTTGTGTAGGCTACACCGCGGGCGGATTTCGCTTGGGCTATGGTGGCGGTTTTTATGATCGCACCTTGGCCACTTTAGAACCCAAACCCTTCACGGTGGGTTTGGGTTTTACGCAGGGCTATGTCGACGATTTTGAGCCCGAGCCACACGATGTGCCGCTCGATGCCATCTTGAACGACAACGGTGTGGTTTGGCCGGTGGGCTAAATCGCAGAGACCTTGAGATTTCGAATCAATTCATAAGATCATTTTTGCATGGCTAGACCTAAATCCGCGACGCACGACATCAAGCGCGATGCCATTTTGGACATTGCGGCGCAGTGCTTTGCAGACCGCAGCTACCCCGCCGCCAGCATGAACGAAATTGCCACGGCGTGTGGCACGTCCAAAGCGCGGCTGTATCACTACTACGACAGCAAAGAAGCTATTCTGTTCGACCTGATGGACCGCTATACGCAGCGTTTGTTGTCCCTGATTGCATTGACAGATGCCACGGCGCAGCGCCGCAATTTAGACGATCGAGCTGCCTTGCATGAATTGATTCGTGCGTTTTTGCAAGAGTACGAAAGCTCGGCCACGCGGCACGTGGCCTTGCTCAATGACACGCAGTTTTTGAGTGATGTGCCCGATGAACATTTGGGCTCGCCGGCCATTTCGCCGCGCGAACTCATTTTGAATCGCCAACGCGATGTGGTGGCTGCTGTTACCCGCGCGTTGCGCCGTGCGTATCCTGATCGCCTTAATGCTAACAATCAAACCGCCATCACCATGATGTTGTTCGGTATGATTAACTGGACCTTCACGTGGCTTCGCCCTGGCGGCCCCATCTCGTATGTGGCCTTTGCGGATGAAGTCATTGCCCTTCTGGAGAAGGGTTTGAATTAATTTAATTGGGGTCAGATCAACATTAATTTCCAATCAGTGAGGACTGAAGCCAAGGGGGGCTTCCTCATGCTGGGGTACCAGAAATCGTTCAGCCCCCCTTGGCTTCAGTCCTCACTAATTGACAAAATTAATGTTGATCTGACCCCAATCAAATTAATTTATGCACCGGAGAAGAAACATGAATCAACCTACAAAAGCATTTGCATCGCAAGCCGACCTGGCAGACAAGGTTATTAAGTTTGAGCAGCTTAGCAAGCACTGCTGGGCTTACACCGCCGAAGGCGATCCCAACTCTGGTGTGATCATTGGCGACAAGTTCATCATGGTGAGCGATGCCACCGCCACACCCGGCATGGCGCGTGATTTGATCAAGCAAATTCGCACCATCAGCGACAAGCCCATCAAGTACGTGTTGCTCACGCACTACCATGCTGTGCGCGTGTTGGGTGCCAGTGCTTATGCGGCAGAAGGCGCCACAGAAGTGATCGCCAGCCAAGGCACTTATGAGTTGATCGTGGAGCGCGGCGCGCAAGACATGAAGAGCGAAATGGAACGCTTCCCCCGTTTGTTCCGCGGTGCCGAAGAAGTCCCTGGCCTCACATGGCCCACCATGGTGATTGGCGGCGGTGATGCTACCAAGGGTGAAGTGCCCGGTAAGTTGGTGGTCGACTTAGGCGGTGTGAAGGTTCAAATCTGGAGCCCTGGTTATGGTCACACACGCGGCGACACCATAGCCTGGGTGGAAGAAGAAAAAGTATTGTTCTCGGGCGACTTGGTGGAATACGAAGCAGGTGTGTACACCGGCGATGCGCAACTCGAAGAGTGGCCAGCCACTTTGGAGGCTTTGCGCGCGCTCAAAGCCGAAGCCATCGTACCCGGCCGCGGCGAGGCCATGAAAGGCCAAGCCGATGTCAACAAAGCTTTGGACTACACCAAGCGCTGGGTGGAAACTTTGTACAAGGCTGGTCAAGAAGCAGTGGCCGCCAAGATGGATTTGAAAGCCGCCATGGCCCACACCCGCAAAAGCATGGACCCAGTATTTGGACATGTGTTCATCTACGAACATTGCCTGCCCTTCGACGTCACCCGCGCTTACGACGAAGCCTCTGGCATCAAAAACCCCCGTATCTGGACGGCAGAGCGCGACATCGAAATGTGGAAAGCCCTTCAGGACTGAAGAATTTAATTGGGGTGAGTAATTGGGGTCAGTTCAACATTAATTCCCAATCGATGAGGGCTGAACCCAAGGGGGGCTGAACGATTTCTGGTACCCCAGTATGAGGAAGCCCCCCTTGGGTTCAGCCCTCACCGATTGACAAAATTAATGTTGAACTGACCCCAATTACTCACCCCAATTAAATCAAATCAGCGCGCGAACGTCGGCTTCATAGGCCCGCAATTTGCGCTGCGCTTTTTGGCGCTGCGCTGACGTAGTGGTGTTGTGAAACTGTGAGAAGTTCAAGCACGCTTGTTGTTCAAGTTGCAACTGCAAATTGAGCAAAGCAGGGTCTTGGGGGCGGACGCCTTGCAGGCTCAATTGCAGCACAGTCTTTTCGGCTTGCGCCAAATTGAACCCTGGTTTTTGAGCGTCTTGAATCAGGTTTTGCAAAACCACCAATTGCGACTGCTGACGCTTGATGCGATTTTGAATGGCCACTTCAGGTGACCAAAGCGATTGCTCAATTTGCTGACGCAGCAACTTGATTTGCTCTGCATTCAAGTCACCATAAAAATCTGAAAATCGATCAACGGTGGCGTCTAGGCGTTTTTTCAAACGATCTTCCGCGCTGGGTTGTAGCCAATCTTTTTTCCAATCTTCATTTTTAACCGTCCACTGCTTTTCCAAATGCCGCAATTGGCGAGGTGTCAGTTGAAGCACAATGGGTGTGGCCAAACGCGAGCTTTCTTGTGCAACCGCATCAATGCGTTTTTCCATCTGGCCCCACACCTCGCAAGCTTGCTGCTGCGAGATGTTGTTGGGTGCCATGCTTTGAGCTTGCACCAACAAATTTGCAATCTGGGGCAACTCTTCTTTGCGATGCCAAGTTTGGAGTTTTTTGAGGGCCTGTTTGGTTTGAGCGGCTTGGGTGTCTGTAAAGTCGATGTAGTTGTTGAGCCACCAAGAACTGATCTCTGGCAGCTGGTTGTAGCCCAATTTGATGGCGCTGCAGCCACTTAAGCTGGCACTCATCACCACAGCCACCAAAGAAGCCGCGATAATTCGAACCCAGAAGGAAATTTTCGCCATGTCGGACACCTCAACAAACCAGTCAGCATTGTCACCTCAACCACCCTTGGATGTGGTTGTCATGGCGGCGGGTAAGGGTACTCGGATGAAAAGCCGTTTGCCCAAAGTGCTGCAGCGACTAGCGGGCAAGCCCCTGCTAGGACATGTTCTGGACACAGCCGCTCTGTTACACGCGCGCTCTGCGGTGGTCATTACGGGCCATGGTGCTGACGAGGTCGAGGCTGCTGTGGCCAAACGTGCAACGGGTTTGCCAGTGAAATTTGTGCGACAGGAACCCCAGTTGGGCACAGGCCATGCGGTGCAGCAGGCCGTACCTGTGTTGGCCGATGATGGTTTGGTGGTGGTGCTCTCTGGCGATGTGCCCTTGACACAGGCCGACACATTGAAAGCCTTGATGGCATGCGTTCACTCAGCTGGCGCCGATCGCTTGGCCTTGCTCACCCTCGACATGCCCAATCCCACTGGCTACGGCCGCATTGTGCGCACAGTGCAAGGTGACAGTGTGCAAGCCATCGTGGAGCAAAAAGACGCCAACCCAGAGCAACTCAAGATTCAAGAGGTTTACAGCGGCATCATGGCTGTGCCTGCGCGCCAACTCAAAAACTGGCTGGCCAAACTAGACAACCAAAATGCCCAAGGTGAGTACTACCTCACCGACGTTGTGAAGTGGGCCGTGGCCGACGGCGTGACAGTGATGGCCCATCGCATTCAAGATGAATTGCAAGTAACAGGCGTGAACAGTCCGCAGCAACTGGCGCAATTAGAACGTGCTTTTCAAATCCAACAAGCCAATGCGCTGATGGCACAAGGCGTGCGCTTGGCCGATCCAGCGCGCTTGGATGTACGCGGTCAATTGCACTGCGAGCCTGATGTCGAGATAGATGTGAACTGCGTGTTTGAAGGCCAAGTGCATTTGGGCGAGGGCGTTCGCATTGGACCCAACTGCGTCATTGCCAACGCAAGCATTGCAGCAGGCGCTGTGATCCATGCCTTCACGCACATCGACGGTGAAAAATTGGGCGTGACCGTGGGCGAGGGTGCCTTGATTGGCCCCTTTGCACGCTTGCGTCCTGGCGCGCAATTGGCCGCCGAAGTGCACATCGGCAATTTTGTGGAAGTCAAAAATTCCACCTTGGCCAAGGGCGCCAAAGCCAATCACTTGGCCTATTTGGGTGATGCCACTGTGGGCGAACGCGTCAACTTCGGCGCCGGTAGCATCACGGCCAATTACGATGGTGCCAACAAACACCGCACCGTCATTGAAGACGACGTGCACATTGGCAGCAATTGCGTGTTGATTGCGCCTGTCACCATTGGTGCAGGTGGTACGGTGGGCGGTGGTTCTACCATTTCCAAGAGCACTGAGCCTGGCGCTTTGAGCGTGGCGCGTGGCAAGCAAGTCAGCATTGCCAATTGGAAGCGACCCCAAAAAGCGCCCAAGCCTGCCAAGTAATTCGCCAAGCTTTGGTTTGTTGCTGGACCATCAAGTCATGGCAACTGGCAATGGAATTTGAGTGCCAAACTTGGCGCGCTTCACACTGAAGAAAGCTTTGACATTGCGCACGTTGGCGTCTTGCGTGAGCAGCCTTTGCGTGAAAGCCAAATACGACGGCATGTCGGGTACTTGCACCACCAGCATGAAATCGGGACCTGGCGATACACGCCAACATTGTTGAACGGCAGTTTCTTGAACGGCGCGCGTTTCAAAGGCCTGCAACAACTCTTCACCTTGTTTGTCCAAGCTCACTTCAATCAGAGCCGTGACGCTGTGACCCATAGCGAGGCCCAGTTTGTCGGATGACAAAATGGCCACTTGTTTTTCAATCCAACCCTCTTGTTGCAAACGCTTGGTCCGGCGCAAGCAGGTGGGCGCGGAAATGTGCAATTTGTCGGCCAATGCAATGTTGCTGATGCTGGCATTTGCTTGCAAAATGGCCAGCAATTGAAGGTCGATGGTATCCAAGCTGCTGGATGGGGCATTGGCTTCAAAGGAAGTAGTCATATGAATTATTTCAATTTAATTCGATTAATGAAATAATAAACCACTAACGATTATTTATGAAATATTATTCCAATAAATTGGGAAATTATTAAAAGTAATTTCTAGTCGGGCCGCCTAAGATTCACGCACTTTCAATTCAAAGGTTGATCCTATGTGCGGCATTGTTGGTGCAGTTTCCGATCGAAACATCGTTCCCATCTTGGTTCAGGGCTTGCAGCGCCTCGAATACCGTGGCTACGACTCTTGCGGTGTGGCCATTCATGAAGCCAGCCTGAAGCGCGGCGTAGGCGGTTTGAAACGTGCGCGAAGCACCTCCCGTGTGGCCGAGTTGATGGACCAGATTCAAACTGACCATTTGGAAAGCGGCACCGGCATTGCCCACACACGCTGGGCCACGCACGGCGCGCCTGCAGTCCACAACGCGCACCCACATTTCAGCTCAGGCCCTGGCAGTTTGGAGAGCTTGAAAGACAAGCCAGGTCGAGTGGCCTTGGTTCACAACGGCATCATTGAAAACCACGATGAATTGCGTGCCCAACTGCAAGCCAAAGGCTATGTGTTCACCAGCCAAACCGACACCGAAGTGATCGCGCATTGGGTGGACAGCGTGTACGACGGTGATTTGTTTGACGCCGTCAAACGCACCGTGAGCGAACTCAAAGGTGCCTACGCCATCGCTGTATTTCACAAAGACGAACCGCAACGTGTGGTGGGTGCACGTGCCGGATCGCCCCTCATTTTGGGTGTGGGCAAATCACACCACGAAAACTTTTTGGCCAGCGATGCCATGGCCCTGGCGGGTGTCACCGATCAAATTGTGTACCTCGAAGAAGGTGACTTGGTCGACATTCAATTGGGCAAGTATTGGATTGAGGACCGGAACCATCAGCGTGTAGAGCGCCCCGTCAAAACCGTGCACGCCCACAGCGGCGCTGCCGAGTTAGGCCCCTACAGACACTACATGCAGAAGGAAATTTTTGAGCAGCCCCGCGCCATTGCCGACACCTTGGAAGGTGTGGAACACATCGTGCCGGAGTTGTTTGACGGCGTGAGCGGTGGTGGGCAATCGGCCAGCGCATTCAAGGTGTTCAAAGAAATCGACAAGGTTTTGATCTTGGCTTGCGGCACCAGTTACTACAGCGGTTGTGTGGCCAAGTACTGGTTGGAGTCGGTGGCGCAGATCCCTTGCCAAGTCGAAATTGCCAGCGAGTACCGCTACAGAGATTCTGTGCCCGACCCTAAAACTTTGGTGGTCACCATCACGCAATCGGGCGAAACGGCCGACACACTGGCCGCTTTGCGCCACGCGCAAAGTTTGGGCATGCAGCACACGCTCACCATTTGCAACGTGGCCACGTCGGCCATGGTGCGTGAGTGCAAGTTGGCGTATGTGACGCGCGCAGGCGCTGAAATTGGTGTGGCCTCTACCAAGGCTTTCACCACCCAATTGGCGGGCTTGTTCTTGCTGACGCTGGCCTTGGCGCAAAGTAAAGGTCGTTTGAGTGATGCAGACGAAGCGATGCACCTCAAAGCCATGCGCCACTTGCCCGCAGCTTTGCAAGCGGTGTTGGCACTAGAGCCCCAAATCATCAGCTGGTCACAAGAGTTTGCATCGAAAGAAAACGCGTTGTTCTTGGGCCGTGGCACGCATTACCCCATTGCCTTGGAAGGTGCGTTGAAGTTGAAAGAGATCACGTACATTCACGCCGAAGCCTATGCGGCGGGAGAGCTGAAGCATGGTCCTTTGGCGTTGGTGACGAGTGAGATGCCGGTGGTGACGGTTGCACCGAACGATGCATTGCTAGAGAAACTGAAGAGCAACATGCAAGAGGTGCGTGCACGGGGTGGGGTGCTGTATGTGTTGGCCGATGGCGATACGAAGATTGAGAGCAGTGAGGGTGTGAACGTGATTCGCATGCCGGAGAACTATGGCGTGCTGTCACCTATTCTTCACGTGGTGCCTTTGCAGTTGTTGGCGTATCACACGGCTTGTGCACGGGGCACCGATGTGGACAAGCCTCGTAACTTAGCGAAAAGCGTTACTGTGGAGTGATTTTGATTGCGTGAGGTTGCGCGCCGGATGGACGTTGATGCGATGGTGTGAGGGGGCTTCCTCATACTGGAGTACCAGAAATCGTTCAGCCCCCTCACACCATCACATCAACTTCTTGGTGATAGGGTAATTTCACTACCGAGTCATACGCGTCAGGGCCAAAAATAAATGGGGTCAGATCAAAATTAATTGCAAATTAATGTTGATCTGACCCCATTTATTTTAGAAATCTTCCTACACCCAATAGGCTTGAGAGGATCAGGGTAGGCGTCTGAACGATTTCTGGTACGCCAGTATGAGGAAGACGCCTACCCTGATCCTCTCAAGCCTCAGTCCGAAGAGAAGTGCCACCTAAACCTCTCCTCTAAAGCCTCAGTCCGAAGAGAATTGCCCCCTAAAACTAGCCCAAACAAAAGTGACTGCACCCCCACAAACCCCATGCGAAAATACATCACAAAATCCTACTGACAAACAAAGATCAATGCAAACAAACATAGGGCTCATCGGCCTAGGCGTCATGGGCGAAAACCTGGCCCTGAATTTAGAGCGCAACGGCTTCAGCGTCACTGGTTTTGACCTAGACGACAACAAACGCAACAGCTTCGCCAAACGCACAGAAGGCCTCAACGCCAGTGCCGCCCACTCACTCAAAGACTTGGTCGCCAATTTGCAAATGCCCAGACGCGTCTGGCTCATGGTGCCCGCGGGCGCCCCTGTTGATAACGTCCTCACAGAACTCAAAAGTCTCTTGAGCGCAGGCGACGTCGTCATTGACGGCGGCAACACCTTGTACCGCGACACCCAACGCAGAATGGAATCGCTCGAAGGCTCTGGCATTTTGTATGTAGGTTCGGGTGTGAGTGGTGGTGAAGAGGGCGCTTTGAATGGCCCCGCTTTGATGCCCGGTGGCAGCTCAGAAGCCTGGCCTTTGGTGCGTCCGTTTTTGCAAGCCATTGCCGCCAAAGCCGATGACGGCCAACCTTGCTGCGAATGGATGGGCCCTGGTGGTGCTGGTCACTTTGTGAAGATGGTCCACAACGGCATTGAATATGCCGACATGCAAATGATTTGCGAAGCCTATGCGCTAATGAAGGTCCTTGGTATGACGGCCGCGCAAAAGAGTGCGGTGTTTCGTGAGTGGGGTGAGGGTGAGTTGAGCAGCTACTTGATCGACATCACTGCCGATATCTTGGCGCACGAAGATCCTGAAACGGGCAACACCTTGGTTGAAATGATTCTGGACACCGCCGAGCAAAAAGGCACCGGTAAATGGACCAGTCAAATTGCTTTGGATTTGGGTGTGAGTGCGCCCACCATTGCCGATGCTGTGTTTGCGCGCACCATGAGTGCGGTGCAGCCCGAGCGCGTCGTCGCTTCTAAATTACTCAAAGGCCCCAAGCCACAAGCCGCACAAAATTTGGAAGTGGTGTTGCCCAAAATTCAAAAGGCTTTGCTAGCCGCCAAAATTTGTGCGTATGCCCAAGGTTTTGCGTTGATCAAAGCCGGCGACAAAGAACACGATTGGCAATTGCCCATGGACAAGGTGGCGTCTGTGTGGCGCGCCGGTTGCATCATTCGAGCCCATTTGTTGGAAGACATTCGCCGCGCATTTGCCAACCAACAAGACCTCACCAATTTGCTGGTGGACGATCACTTTGCACGTGTGATGGCCGATTGCCAACAAGACTTGCGCGAAGTGGTCGCCATGGCGGCCATGAGTGGTGTGGCCGTTCCCGCCTTCATGAGTGCTTTGAGCTATTACGACGCTTACCGCACCGAGCGTTTGCCTGCCAACTTGTTGCAAGCGCAGCGCGACTACTTTGGTGCACACACGTATCAGCGCTTGGACAAGCCCGGTAAATTTCATACGCAATGGCCTAAGTCAAAACAATCATGAGCTTCAACGTGGAACTTGTTGCCGCCATGGCGATGTTCGCCTTCGTGACCTCCGTCACCCCCGGCCCCAACAACATGATGTTGTTGGCCTCGGGCGTGAACTTTGGCGTGAAGCGCACACTGCCGCATTGGCTGGGTGTGTCCTTGGGTCATTTCGTCATGCTCTTGTTAGTGGGCGCAGGACTCGAGCGCTTGTTGCAGGCCTACCCTTTTGTGTATCAAGTGATGAAAGTGATGGGCTTTGCCTATCTGGTTTATTTGGCGTGGGGCGTGGCGCGCAGTGGTGCGCCAGAACGCAACGGAGAAGAAGCCACACAACCCATTACTTTTTTGGGTGCCGCGGCTTTTCAGTGGGTCAATCCAAAGGCCTGGATCATGTCAATTGGTTATTTCAGCAACTACATGCCCACCGATGCATCGCTTACTTTTGTGGTGCTGACTTGCATGATGTTCAGTGCCATCAATTTTCCAAGCGTGGGCGTTTGGGTTTGGCTTGGTGCCAAGCTAGAGCATTACTTGCAACAAGATCAATGGCGCAAAATTTTCAACTGGACCATGGCCTTGTTGTTGGTGGTTTCCATGTTCCCTGTGCTGTTCGTTTGAAACAGTCGATCAAGTTAGCTGACCCGAAGCTGCTGATGCTGTGGTGCTTCTGGCCACAAGTGCCAGAGCCAAAGCCTCAGCCACTTTGATGCCATCTACACCGGCTGACAAAATTCCGCCTGCATAACTTGCACCTTCACCCGCTGGGTAAAGGCCCTGCGTATTCAAACTTTGAAAGTTGTCGCCACGTGTCATTTTGAGCGGTGAAGACGTGCGCGTTTCAACGCCCGTCAGAACGGCATCTTGCATGTCATAGCCCTTGATCTTGCGACCAAACACAGGCAAGGCTTCGCGCATGGCTTGCACCGCAAATGCGGGCAGCACTTGCGACAAATCACCCAAGCTCACGCCAGGTTTGTAAGAGGGCTGCACGGTACCAAAATCGTTGGACGCACGGGCTTGCAAAAAGTCGCCCACCAGTTGACCTGGGGCTGTGTAATTTTTGCCGCCAGCTTCATAGGCCTTGGACTCCAACTGACGTTGAAACACAATGCCCGACAAGGGGTGATAAGCCTTTGGCGATTGTTGGGCCATGGCTTGTGCTTGCTTGGCCCATTTCAAACCATCGTTCTCACCAAAGGCGTCTTGCCATGCAGTGACGTCAAGTGGGTAATCTTCTGGGTCAATGGCCACGACCATGCCGGCATTGGCATTGCGTTCATTGCGTGAGTATTGACTCATGCCATTGGTGACAACCCGACCCGCCTCGCTGGTGGCCGCCACCACAGTACCGCCAGGACACATGCAAAAGCTGTAAACCGCGCGACCATTTTGCGCGTGGTGTACCAATTTGTAATCTGCGGCACCCAGCAATGGATGGCCCGCATGTCGGCCCCAACGCGCAGCATCGATCACACTTTGTGGATGTTCAATGCGCACGCCAACGGAGAAGGCCTTGGCTTCCATGTACACACCGCGTTCGTACAACAAGGTGAAGGTGTCGCGTGAGCTGTGACCCAAAGCAAGAACCACATGTCGAGTTGCCAAGTGAGTGCGCTCCCCTGTGTTGCGATCTTGCATGTGCAAGCCGGTCACTTGACGGCCTTGCGCCGTGGTTTCAATGTCAATGTCGACCACCCGTTGTTCAAAACGTACCTCACCACCGAGGGCAATGATTTGCTCGCGCAAGTTTTCGACCACCTTGACCAATTTGAAGGTACCAATGTGGGGATGGGCTGCAAACAAGATGTCGCTAGGTGCCCCCGCTTGCACAAATTCGTTCATGACCTTGCGGCCTAAATGGCGCGGGTCTTTGATTTGGCTGTAGAGCTTGCCATCGGAGAA
>Ga0222712_10005861_pt1 | contig 12279 bp, 12 predicted proteins | sample C33_657DmetaG_FD_165043 | JGI IMG/M metagenome (GOLD analysis project Ga0222712, IMG submission 165043) | Estuarine water microbial communities from San Francisco Bay, California, United States - C33_657D | ecosystem: Environmental > Aquatic > Marine > Unclassified | place: USA: California...
GGGGGTGGCGGGCTATGTGCACGCGGCCGACGGCCGGCGCTATGTGCTGGTGGCGATCGCTAACCACCCGGACGCTGGTGCCATCCGGCCAGTGGTAGACGCACTGGTGACCTGGACCGCTCGCCCAGCGGCATCCGCAACCTCAGCACCTTTTCCATCCGTGGCACCACCCTCCCGGCGGCGGGCTCCGTGATCCTGCGTGCCCCGCAGGGTTACCAGCGTGAGCGCAGCTTGCTGTAGGCGTACTCGCCGAGCAGACGGTGCGCCAAGGGCGTGGGGTAGACCGGGTCGGCGTAGAGGTATTTGCTGGCGTCGTAGGTTCCCACCAGGTTGCCAGCAGTCGCGTAGTTGCAAAGAGATGAATCCACCTTGTTGGTACCGATGCCGATGCCCACGCCAGCGGCAGTGGGCGTACAGGAAACGATCGACCCGACATAGCTGGAGGAATTGACCAGCGAATTCATCTGGACCCGGGCGTCTACCACCAGCACCTTGTCGCTGAGGTCGCTGACGTTGTAGACCAGCTCGGTATAGAACTCATCGGAAAGCGTTTCCAAGAAGCTCGTGCTGCTCGTAGAACTGGCCCAGGGTGTTTTGCCCATGTTGTAGGGACTCAAGACCATCACGCGCTGGGCACCACTGGTGACCAGCTGGCGGATTTGGGTGGCCAACTCGCGGGCTGCCTGGCGAACATTGGTGAGGGCAGTGGTCTGGGCGGCGGAGGTATTGGCGACCACCGCAACATTGCCCTCGTAAATCAGGTCCGAGGTGCCGGCACTCACGACGACCAGATCGTTGGAGGAGAAGCTGCCCGCCCAAGCGCTGATCTGGCTGGTCACACTGGTGGCCGAGCCGCCGACAGCGTCTGAGGCGGCGGTGATGCGAGCATGCGCCCTGGCCTTCACATTGGCGGCATTCGGGGTGAGGCTGTAGTAGCTAGCCAACTGGCGCACCCAGTTATTGACACTGCCGTCCCCGTTGATCGTGTAGAGGGCCGTGCCGCCCGGCAGCTTCATATCGGCCATGGCGTCACCAAACACGACCACCCGGGTCGGCTGAAAGTCCGATACCACCGAGGACCCGCCGCCGCAGGACGCAAGCACCAGGGCCAAGGCCCCTGCCTGGAGGATGCGGAACGCGCGTTCAAAAGCCATGGGGTTTCTCCAATTGGCGGCAGACACAAATGCGAGAGTTTACCGAGCCTGCGGACGATTTCGCCGGAGGGCTGGCACCCGCCAGGCCAGGCACAGGACAGCCTGCGGGGCACGCCGGCACCAGCCGCCGTGGGTCATCGATCTGCCGCCGCCCGCTGAAGCCGATCGCGCACACCGTCCCAGGTCGCCTCGGCCGGCGGCGCCTCGACCCAGATCAGGCGGGCGCCAGCGGCGTCGAAATCGCGCAGGGCCGCGAACAGCGCACGCGCGGCAGCAGCGGCGTCCTGCGGCATGGCCACCAGGCGCACGCCGCGGGCGCCGACCTTGAGCGAGCCGCGCGCCCAAACGGCGAGGCCCAGGTCGGAGGCGCCGGGCCCGAGCACATCGAGCGCGTCTTGCAGGGCCGGGCCATCCATCAGCCGCAGAGGCGCTTGCGGCGCGTAATGCGAGGCCAGGGTGCCTGAAGCGCGCGGCGCAGCGCCGGGCATTTCCTCGGGCCGCCACAGGCGCTCGCCGCAAGCGGTCTGAATCTGCTCAAAGCCAAGCGCGCCAGGCCTGAGGAGCACCGGCCGGCCCCGTGTGCAGTCAACGATGGCAGACTCGATCCCGACCTCGCAGGCCCCGCCGTCAAGCACCAGCAGGCCGTCGCCAAATTCGTCCCGCACATGGGCGGCCGTGGTCGGACTCACCCGGCCAAAGCGATTCGCACTGGGTGCGGCCAAGCCGGCCACCGGCGGCTCCAGGGCGGCGCAGGCCTGCAGCAGCGCGCGCGCCACCGGGTGCGAAGGGCAGCGCAAGCCCACCGAGTCCTGGCCGCCCGCGGCGGCGCGGGCCACGCCCTCGCGGCGCGGGACGATGACGGTGAGCGGGCCGGGCCAGAAGGCGGTCATCAGCCGGCGCGCCACCGGCGGCAGCTCGCGCGCGAAGTGGGCTGCCGCCTCGGCATCTGCCACATGGACGATGAGGGGATGGTCACTCGGCCGGCCTTTGGCCGCGAAGATGCCTGCCACGGCGGCCTCGCTGCCCGCGTCGGCCGCCAGGCCGTAGACGGTCTCGGTGGGAAACCCCAGCAGGTCGCCGTCAGCCAGGCGGCGTGCAGCCTGGGCAATGGCGTCGGGGCGGTGGCCGTCGAGGATCACGGGGTCGGGTCCGGTGGGTGGGTGAAGGTCGGCTTGGAACCAGTGCGGCGGCGCGGGCGGACGCTGGGAGAACGCAGCTGGCGCAGCTTTCAGAAGCGCTCGATCCCCAGGATGTCACAGGCGTCCAAAGCGGTGCCGCGCAGGCTTTGCGCATCGGGGCCGGTGAGCGTGAGGTGGCCCATCTTGCGGCCCGGGCGCGCCTCGGTTTTGCCATACAGATGCAGGTGGGCGCCGGGCAGGGCCAGCACTGCGGACCAGTTGGGCTCGCGCGTCGCAGAAATGCCCGAGGGAGGGGCCGAGTTGGCGCCGAAATGAACACCCGTTTGGGCGTCCGTGCTGGTACCCGAAGGGAACCACAAATCACCGAGCAAATTGAGCATGATTGCCGGGCTGTGCTGGCGCGGCGGTACCAGGGGCAGGCCCGCCAGGGTGCGCACTTGCAGATCAAACTGCGACAGGTCACTGCCATCCAGGCTCCAATGGCCGCTGTTGTGGGGCCTTGGCGCCATCTCGTTGACCACCAGGGCGCCGCCTTCCAGTACGAAGAACTCGACGCACAGCACGCCCACGTAAGCCAGGCCCTCAGCCACTGCGCGCGTGGCCGCCACCGCCTGGGCGGCCAGGGTCGGATCGACCAGGCCGTCGACCACCTCGGTCACCGCGAGAATGCCGCCGCGGTGCAAATTGCGCTGGACTGGCAGGTTCACCATCTCGCCATCGGCGCCGCGCGCCACCACCACCGAGATCTCGTCGGCCAGCGGCAGCATCTTCTCAAGCACGCAAGGCACGTGGCGCACAGCGTCCCAGGCCCGGGCCAGTTCGGCGCGGGTGGCGACACGGGCCTGGCCCTTGCCGTCATAGCCCAGGCGGGCGGTCTTGAGGATGCCGGGCAGCAAGGCATCGCCCACCGCGGCAAGTTGGTCGGGGGTCTCGATCAGCGCATGGGGCGCGCAGGGCACGCCGCATCGGGTGAAGTGGGCCTTTTCAAGGGCCCGGTCCTGGGCGATGGCCACCGCCTCGCCGCCCGGAGCGACTGGCCGGAGGGCCGCCAACTGGGCCAGGGCCTGAGCCGGCACGTTCTCGAACTCGGTGGTGACGGCGTCGGCCAGGCGGGCCAATTCGGCGAGGGCCGGCGTGTCCAGGTAGTCGGCGTGCAGGTGGTGGTGACTCACCCGCCCGGCAGGGCTGGTGGCGTCCGGGTCCAGCACCGCGGTGAAGTAGCCCAGGCGCTGCGCGGCATGCACGAACATGCGTCCGAGCTGGCCGCCGCCCATCACGCCGAGGGTGGCACCGGGCAACAGGGCGGCACGAGGAGGGTGGCTCATGGGGTGTGGGGGCGGGTGCTTCAGGCGCCCACCGGTGGCAAGGTGGTGGCCGCTGCCGCCTCGGTTTGCCGGCGGCGGAAGTCTTCCAGCCGGGCGCGCAGGGCCGGGTCATGGTTGGCCAATAGGGCAACAGCAAACAGGGCCGCGTTGGCGGCACCGGCGCTGCCGATGGCGAAAGTGGCGACCGGAATGCCCTTGGGCATCTGCACGATGCTGTGAAGAGAGTCGACGCCTTGCAGGTGACGACTGGCCACTGGCACCCCGAGCACGGGCACCGTGGTCTTGGCCGCCAGCATGCCCGGCAGATGGGCGGCACCGCCGGCACCGGCAATGATCGCCTGCAGGCCCCGGCCAGCGGCGGCTTCGGCGTAGGCAAACATCTCGTCGGGCATGCGATGCGCCGAGACGACCTTCGCCTCATGGGGGACGCCAAATTCCTGGAGAATCGACACCGCGTGCTGCAGTGTGTCCCAATCGCTGCCAGACCCCATCACCACGCCAACTTGAACCGAGCTCATGCCTGTTTTCCGTCTCTGTGGAAAAAGGGACTGATTCTAAGACTGCACACGGAAGCGCCCCAATGATTGACGTCACCATCGAAAACTTTGAAACCGAGGTCATTGCCGCCTCCCAGACCGTGCCGGTGCTGGTGGACTTCTGGGCGCCCTGGTGTGGCCCCTGCAAGGTCATCGGGCCCCTGCTGGAAAAGCTCGAGGTGGCCTATGCCGGACGCTTCAAGCTGGTCAAGATCGACTCCGACCAGGAGCAGCAGCTCGCGGGGGCCTTCGGCATCCGCAGCATCCCGACCTGCATCCTGCTCAAGAACGGGCAGCCGGTGGACGGCTTCATGGGGGCTTTGCCCGAGGGGCAGATTCGTGAGTTCCTCGACAAACACCTGCCGCCAGCGGAGCTGGAAGCCGAGGAGGAAGTCGACGAGCTGCCTGTGGCCGAGCCCGGCAGCGCGGACGCGCTCGATGCCCTGCGCCGGGCGGCCGAGTCCAAACCCGAAGACGACGACGCCCGCTTCACCTACGTGCGCGCACTGTGGATGGCCGGGCTCGACGACGAGGCCAAGGTGGCCTTCGCGCCGGCCATCGCCCGGGCGGCCGGGGTGCGCCGCCTCGACTCCCTGCAGCGGGTGTTTGCGGCCAGCGACTTCGCAAGCGGCCAGCCGCCCCTGCCGCAGGCCGTGGCGGCCTGCGACGCGCGCATTGCCGCCAACCGGCGCGACTTCGAGGCCCGCTTCGACCGCGCACGCCTGCTGATGGCTGCGCACCAGTACACCCAGGCACTCGACGAATTGCTCGAGATCCTGATGCGCGACAAGGCCTGGAACGAAGACCTGGCGCGCAAGACCTACATCGCCATCCTCGACCTGATCGAGCCGCCCAAGCCCAAGGTGGCCGAGGGCCAGATTCCGCCGGATGACCCGGTGGTGGCGAGCTACCGCCGGCGCCTGTCGAGCGTGGTGTTGAGCTGAGAGCGTAAAAAGACCCGGGTACCCCTCAGTACCAGAAGGGGTCGCGCTTGTACTGGCCTTCGCGCTGGCTGCGTAACGCCAAAACATGGACGATATCGAGCACTGGGTCGTGCCGGTACAAAGCGAGGTATCCGCCCGTGCCAGCGGTGATGACCAGCTCGCGCAAGCCCACCGTCGCAGGGCGTCCGGCCTGGGGGCGCTCACACAAACCGCTCAATGCCTCCAAGAGAAACTCGATGCGTGCCGTGGCATCTTCGGGCGACCGGGAAAACAGGAAGTCGAAGATCCGCTCGATGTCGCCACGCGCCCGAGGCGAAACGAACAGACGGGTCACGCCCCCGGCAAAAGAGAGGGAGGGAGGCTGCCGAGCCGCTCGGCCAGACGCGAGCGGACCCAGGCTTCGAAGGCACGCCACTCGAGGACCGGCCCACCGGCCTGCAAGGCCGCATCCCGCGCCAGCGCCTCCTCGTAGAACGCGCGCGCATCGATCGCCTCATCGTCTGCCGCGCCACCTGTCGTGACGCCTGTCGTAGCACCCACTTGCCCCAGGGGGGCGCCGACGCTCCCCTCATTGACCTTGAACATGGCATTCCTCCTGAAAGGCGCCATCGAAACCTAAATCTCGCTGGTTGTCAGGTCATCCGTCGCGAAATTTGACAGGGCTGAAAACGCGACAGCGCGACTGGCCATCCTGATCCTCGCAGGAGGTTACCGGGATAGCCGCGCACAAAACTCCAAGGCCAGCGAATTGAAGACATCCGGCTGCTCCCGGTAAACGCTGTGGCCAGCGCCGGGGACACAGACGGCGTCGGCATGTGGCATGAGGCTCCGCGCCCCTCGGTAGATTGAAGCAAAGAGCGGGCGCGTGTCGGCGCCAGAAATCAGGAGCGTCGGATGCTTGATCGCGCGCGTCTGCTCGAGGTCGAGCGGCAAAAACTCCCGCCTGGACAAGGCCAGAGCCTTGATGGCGTCCCCGTTAGAAAAGCGCCGCGCGCGAACCGATTCCGGCAAGCCATCGACTGCGAATTGACCCATCACGCCGCGGGCGTAAATTTGTGCCGCCTCCCCATCATCGCCCCGCGCATACGCTCGGCGCGCAGCCTCGACGACATCCCGCTCGAACGCCTCACGTTGAGATCGCCCCCCGTCCACCAAGTCAGCCCAAGCCATTACCGGCGGCTCGCAAAGCACCAATGCACGCACCAGCGCCGGCTGACGCATCGCCAAGGCCAGCGCGGTGTAAGCGCCGTAGGACGACCCGACCAAAATCGCAGGTGCAGCATCCAGATGCTTCAACAGCGCGGCGAGATCTTCCGCCTCCACCCAAACCGAGTGTTCGGGAGAGGCCGCTCGGTCGTTTTGATTCGGGCGACTGAAGCGCCGGCTGTAGGCAATGGTCCGGTAATGCCGTGCAAACACGGGCATCTGCGCCCCCCAGGACCCCAGGTCACCTGTCAGACCATGAATCAGCACAAGGGGGACGCCGCTGCCTGCCTCACTGTAGTGGAGTTCGACGCCGGCCTCGATTTCGACCCGGCGAGGGTCTGCTACCGAGCCGATCATTGCTCCATCGGCAGGCGCTTGGCTGCTGCGCGGTAACGCGCCGTCTCCGCGGTAACAAAGCGGCTGAACTCCAGTGCCGTACCGGGAGTGGCAGTTTGCTCGCCCGCCTTGGCCCGCGCCGCCCGGTAGACGGGGTCTCTCAACACCGACTGCACGGCGGCGTTGATCTGACCCACCACCGGTGCTGGGATACCCGCCGGCCCGAACAGGCCGATCCAGATGTCCAGCGACACTTGCTTGGTAGCTGCCGTCTCCGCGAATAAGGGGAACTCAGGCGCCTCAGGCGCCCGTTCCTGCGACATCAGGCCGATCATCTTGACCTGCCCTGCGCGGGCGGGGCCCAGGCTATTGAGGAGAGCGGTCACCCCCAGGTCGATCTGGCCGCCTAGCAGGTCCTGCATCACTTGGGCTGCGCCCTTGTAGGGGACCTTGAGCAAATCAATCTGCGCCGCATCTTCCAGCATGGATACAGCCAGCGCTGGCAGTGCCGCCAGCCCGCTCACGCCCACGCTGATCCGGCCAGGCCGCGCCTTGGCCAAAGCAATCAATTGCTCCACGTTCGACGCCGGAAAGCCAGGCCGCGCCACCAAAGACTGTGGCGACGAGGCCAAGTTGGCAACCGGCGCCAGCTCTGACAGGGCGTAGCCTGGATTGGCCTGGACCAGGGTCGCCAGGACCACGCCGCTGTTGGCGACGAGGAGGGTGTGCCCGTCGGGCAGGGCCTTGGCGGCTTTTGCGGAGCCGATGCTCCCGGAGGCGCCGGCGGCGTTGTCGATGACCACGCTCTGTCCGAGCTTTTTGCTCAGCTCTTGACCCAGTGCGCGTGCAATTGCATCGGTCCCGCCGCCAGCTGAGCTGGGAACAATGAGGGTGATGGGCCTCGTCGGGAAACTCTGCCCCCACGCGGGCAAGGTCATCGGCGCCAAGAAGGAGGCGGCGCCGAGAAGGGCGCGACGCCGAGCAGCGGAATAAGGCATGGCAAGGGTCTCCTTTCGAATGCCCGCAGTATCTGGATCAAGGGTATTCAAATCCAATACAAAATCGTGCTCTTCAATCAGGAATCATGATCATGGTGGCTAGCAATGCCGCCGTCTTGCGCACCCGGCTCTCCAGTCGCGCGCGAGTCCGGCAGATCGAAGTCTTCGTCACGGTCGCTGATCTGGGAGGCGCCCACCCGGCCGCCCAGCGGCTAGGAATTAGCCAGCCTGGGGTCACAAAGCACCTGCAGGATCTGGAACGCCTGCTGGAGACGCCGCTGTTCCTGCGGCACGCCAAGGGTATGAAGTTGACCGCAGGAGGCGAGCAGCTGCTGGCCAGCGCACGTGCCATCCTCGCCAACCTCGACGAGGTGGCCGAACGGACGGCCGCTTTAAACGGCGGCGGTCGCAGCATGGTGCGGGTGGTGGCCAGCCAAGGCGCGGTCGCGTCGCTGCTGGCGCAGGCGATCCCGGCCTTCGGTCGCACAAACCCAGGTATCTTCGTGGCGGTCCGCGAGGCAGACCCCTTAGGGCTGACCTCCTTGGTGACGCAGGGAGATGCCGACCTCGCCATCTGCCGCCAACTGGACCAGCCACCGCGCGGATGGGTATTCACCCCGGTGATGCAAGACCGGCTGATCGTGGTTGCGGGGCCCCAGCACCCGCTGGTGGGGAGTCACCGTGCCCTCACCGTCGCGGCACTTGCCAAACAGACCTGGTTGTCCTGGCCTCTGGAATCTCGCGCGCGCAGCGGCTTCGATCAATTGTTCAAGGGCGGCCCGACGCCCGATTTGTGGCCGATGATGACCCGCTCCCCCATCATGCTCTGGAGCATGCTCCGCGCCCATCCTGTGCTGGCACTGCTTCCTGCAAGCTACCTCCACGAATTCCTCCAGTGCGGGCAGTTGGTCCAGATTCCAGCGCGTGTCTCGATGCCGCTGGCACCCCTCGGGATTCTTCAGCCGCAGGGGGCCCCAGCAGCCACCCTACGATTGGCGGACTTTCTGATCAGGCAAGGGACGCTGTAGCTGGCGCCCACCGCCGTTCAACCTCATCCCGTCAAGCGCTCCAGCGCCTCGCGGTACTTGGCTGCCGTCTTGGTGATGACCTCCTGGGGCAGCCGCGGGGCCGGCGGGGTCTTGTCCCAGGGCTTGCCGTTGATGCGCACCTGCTCGAGCCAGTCACGGACGAACTGCTTGTCGTAGCTCGGCGGGTTCTCGCCCCGGCGGAACGCTTCTTCGTAGCCCTCGACCGGCCAGTACCGTGAGGAGTCAGGGGTGAGGACTTCGTCCATCAGCACCAGGGCGCCCTTTTCGTCCAGGCCGAACTCGAACTTGGTGTCGGCAATGATCAGGCCCTTGGTGAGCGCAATGGCCGCCGCCTCTTTGTAAATGGCGATGCTGAGGTCACGGATCTGAGCGGCCAGCGCGGGGCCGATCATTTCGACGGTGCGCTCGAAGGTGATGTTCTCGTCGTGCTCGCCCACCGCCGCCTTGGCCGCAGGCGTGTAAATCGGCTCGGGTAACTTGGCGGCATTGGTCAGGCCCGGGGGCAGATGCACGCCGCACACGCTCTGGTTGTCCTGATATTCCTTCCAACCACTACCCGCCAAGTAGCCGCGTACCACCGCCTCCACCGGGATGGGCTTGAGGCGCTTGACCAGCATGGAGCGGCCCAGCACCTGGCCGGCTTCGCCCGAGTGGACTACCCGCTCGGGCAGCTCACCGGTCAGGTGGTTGGGGCACAGGTGGGCGAGCTTGCCAAACCAGTAGAGGGCCATCTGCGTGAGCAACTCGCCCTTGCCGGGGATGGGCTCTCCCATGATCACGTCGAAGGCCGACAGGCGGTCGGTCGCCACCATCAGGATGCGGTCCTCGCCGACAGCGTAGTTGTCACGCACCTTCCCGCGTGCAAGCAGGGGCAGGGAGGTCAGGGCGGAGGTGTGCAGGGAGGAGGTCATGGGCATCCCGAAAAAGAAACGGCCCGTCCGGGGACGGGCCGCGGGATTATCGCAAGGGGCGAGCTCGCGGGCGAAAAGGTCCTGACTCAGTGGACCACTTGGGCCAGATCGCCCTGGGCGTATTTCTGCGCCACGACCTGCAGGCTGTGGCCCTTGATCTTGCCGCCCTGGCCCTCGCAGCCGAACTCGAGGTAGCGTTGCTTGCACACCTGCTTGGCGGCCTCGCGGGCGGGCTTGAGCCACTCGCGGGCGTCGAACTTCTCGGGGTTCTCGTGCAGGAACTTGCGCACCGCGCCGGTCATGGCGAGGCGAATGTCGGTGTCGATATTGACCTTGCGCACGCCGAACTTGATGGCGTGCTGGATCTCCTCGACCGGCACGCCATAAGTCTCTTTCATCTGGCCGCCGTACTGGCGGATGATGGCCAGTAGCTCCTGGGGCACGCTAGACGAACCATGCATCACCAGGTGGGTGTTGGGGATGCGGCGGTGGATTTCCTTGATGCGGTCGATCGCCAGAATGTCGCCGGTGGGCTTGCGGGTGAACTTGTAGGCGCCGTGGCTGGTACCGATGGCGATGGCCAGCGCGTCAAGCTGGGTGCGCTTGACGAAGTCAGCGGCCTGCTCAGGGTCAGTGAGAAGCTGCTCGCGGGTCATGGTGGCGTCGGTGCCGTGGCCGTCTTCCTTGTCGCCTTTCATGGTTTCCAGGCTGCCCAGACAACCAAGCTCTCCCTCGACGGTGACGCCCAACCGGTGGGCCATGTCTACCACCTTGCGGGTGACGTCGACGTTGTAGTCGTAGCTGGCGATGGTCTTGCCGTCGGCCTCGAGAGAGCCGTCCATCATGACCGACGAAAAGCCCAGATCGATGGCACCCTGGCAAACGTCGGGATTCTGGCCGTGATCCTGGTGCATCACCAGCGGAATGCTCGGATAGGCCTCGATGGCAGCTGAGATCAGGTGTTTGATGAAGGCCTCTCCAGCGTACTTGCGTGCGCCCGCGCTGGCTTGCAGGATCACTGGCGCGCCGGTTTCTTTGGCCGCTTCCATCACGGCTTGCACCTGCTCGAGGTTGTTGACGTTGAATGCCGGGATGCCGTAGCCGTTTTCGGCGGCGTGGTCCAGGAGTTCGCGCATGGAAACGAGTGGCATGGTGCGATCCGGTGCAAGGTTGAAAACAGGTGAGCGGGGGGAAGGGCCGCCTGCCAGCAGCAGATCGACCCGACGAGACCCGCGAAATTTTAGCCGGGGTGGGCCCGGCCAAGTCTCAGGAAGCCCGGCAGATCTTGAGCATATTGGTGCCGCCCGGCACCCCCATCGCATCGCCGCAGGTGATCGCGTAGATATCACCGCTGGTCACGATGCCGCGCATCTTGAGGTGCTCCTCGGCAGCAGCCAGCGCGCGCTCGCGCTGGGTGGCGTCGTCCACCAGCAGCGGGCGCACGTTGCGAAACAGCGCCATCTTGCGCTGGGTGGACAGCTTGGGGGTGAGCGCGTAAATCGGAATATGGATGCGGTAGCGCGACATCCAAAGTGCGGTCGAGCCGGTATCGGTGAGCGCCACGATCGCCTTGCAGCCCAGGTGGTGGGCGGTGAACAGGGCGCCCATCGCGATGGACTGGTCGATGCGTTCGAAGCGCATGCCTGTGAAGTCCGCGTCCAGGCTCACATCCTCGGCAATCTCGGCCGAGGCGCAGATGGAAGCCATTTCGATCACCGTCTCCAGCGGGTACTTGCCCGCTGCGGTCTCGGCGCTGAGCATCACCGCGTCGGTGCCGTCGAGCACCGCGTTGGCCACGTCACTCACTTCGGCACGGGTGGGCACCGGGTTGGTGATCATGGACTCCATCATTTGCGTGGCGGTGATCGCCACCTTGTGATGCTGGCGAGCCAGACGGATCATGCGCTTTTGCAGGGCTGGCACCGCCGCATTACCCACCTCCACCGCGAGGTCGCCACGGGCCACCATGATGCCGTCGCTGGCCTCGAGAATGGCTTCTAAGTGGGGGATGGCCTCGGCCCGCTCGATCTTGGCGATGAGGCCGGGCTTGTGTCGGTATTCGGCGGCCGCCACGTTGCACAGCTGGCGGGCCATTTCCATGTCTGTGGCGTTCTTGGGAAAGCTCACCGCCACGTAGTCGGCCTGGAAGCTCATCGCGGTACGGATGTCCTCCATGTCCTTGGCGGTCAGGGCCGGCGCGGTCAGGCCGCCACCCTTCTTGTTGATGCCCTTGTTGTTGGACAGCTCACCGCCGAGCTTGACGGTGGTGTGCACCTGCTCGCCCTGAACCCGGTCAACGGTGAGCACGATCAGGCCGTCATTGAGGAGGAGTGTGTCGCCCGGCTTCACATCCCGCGGCAGTTCTTTGTAGTCAAGGCCCACGCCCTGCAGGTCGCCAGGCCCGGTGCGGGCGGCGTCTAACACGAACTTCATGCCGGGCTCGAGCATGACCTTGCCCTCGGCGAACTTGCCCACCCGGATCTTGGGCCCCTGCAGGTCGGCCATGATCGCCACCTCACGGCCGGCACGCTGGGCAGCCTCGCGCACTAGGCGGGCACGGTCGGTATGGTCCTGGGCCTGGCCGTGGCTGAAGTTCAGGCGCACGACGTTGACGCCCGCGCGGATCATCCGTTCGAGCAGCTGTGGGTCGCTGGAGGCGGGGCCCAGGGTGGCGACGATCT
>Ga0222712_10005863_pt1 | contig 12271 bp, 15 predicted proteins | sample C33_657DmetaG_FD_165043 | JGI IMG/M metagenome (GOLD analysis project Ga0222712, IMG submission 165043) | Estuarine water microbial communities from San Francisco Bay, California, United States - C33_657D | ecosystem: Environmental > Aquatic > Marine > Unclassified | place: USA: California...
TGAAGGAATGTTGAGCGGTGCTACTTCAACAGTTTCACTATCAAATGTAATAAAGTTGAATCCACCAAATGTTGATGCATATTGGTCTTGCTTACCAATCTTCTCACCACACATCTCAATTTCAATCCTACACGCTAGCTCTGCAACATCATACCTACTCATGGGTCGACTTGTATAAACAGATAGTGCTTGGACTAAACCAGAGGTAAACGCAGAGCTAGAACCAAGTCCTGTACCTTTTGTAGGAATGTCAGCAAACGATGCCAACTCAATCCCTGGAGGTATGTTAAAATAACGGAACGCAGCCTTCACGCGATCATGTTTAATGTCGCTCCCCGACTCAACCTGCTCAACTTCGCTATACATTACTTTATAGTGGGGACGAGCAACTTCTTGAAGAGCAAGGTGGATATACTTGTCAATTGTTGTTGAAAGGACAGCTCCCCCGTGCTGACTATAGAAAGCTTCTACATCACTGCCACCACCAAAGAAACTAATTCGTAGTGGTGTCTTTGTAACAATCATATCAATTCACTCTGTAATTAAACATAGGTCCTTGATCGCGACGCGAGTTGATTGAGGGGTATTTTGTCTTCAACTCAATCAGCAGATCCTGCCACTGCGATGCTACCTTAAACCAATTGTACCTTGAGTCGGCATACATCTTAACAAGACGTAAGTAGTTTTGAATGTCCTCGGTATGAACAATCTGAATTGCATTGTCAAGAGAACTATAAAACTTCTGCGCATGCTTCTGCTTGTCTGGATCCCATTGGTACATAAAATTCATTCCACCAGCTGTGTCTGCTAGACCAGCTAAGTTAGGATGAACACAAAGCATTCCTGCACTCATACCTTCAATAACGCTACGGCTATTGCACTCCATCCAAATAGATGGGTATGCAAGGATATGAGCTTTCTTCAATGTTTCACGTACAACCTCATTTGGTTGAGCTCCGTGATAGTTAATTTTTGGATGGTCACGACACATCTCAAACAACTTCTCATATGGTTTATCAGACTCTGCCCATCCGTAAATATTGAAACTAGAGAACACATCAAGAACAATGTTATCGTACTTCTTACATAGCTCGATGAACACAGGTACAAGAATCTCTAGTCCACGCTGTGGTGTTGAGGTATAGACGAGACGAACCTCATCATTTGGTTTTGGATCAAATGCAATTGGCTCAATAGCTGTTTCCAACACAATCGCTGAGTCATCGTGAGGAACGCCCAAGTAATCACGGTACCTCGTGTACTGCCAGTTACCACAGAATACTAGCTTATGAAACCTATCGCGACTACTTGAATCTTTTAAATGATTCGTTTCAGGATCCTCAGGGAGATCGTGTAACCAGTACACACGAATCTTATCATCCTCGATCTTACGAACTCTAGAGCAGATGATTTGAAAGTCTTCAAGTAATTCAGCTGGAAGTCTCTCCTCTAACCCCATCCTCATTAGCTCGGTACCGCCCTTCGAATTCTTTGATATCTCGTTTACTTCAAATCCCATCAATCACTCCTGTTAAAATATTTCCATGCTGACGTAATAATTTCTTCTTTATTACTATACTGGTATTTGAATCCAGTGTCAATGAATTTCTGTGGATTAGCAACAAGAAAAGCTGGGTCGCCTTCTCTCACCTCTCCCATTTTGTAATCAAACTTAACACCAGTCACTTCTTGAAACTGATGTACCATTTCAAGAACACTTGTTCCTTGATGCGTTCCTAAATTAAATGCATCTGCTCCGTTTGGATTGATTTTATCAATACTCATCGCATGGATCTGTGCCTGACAAATGTCTTTGACATGGACATAATCTCTAATACACGTTCCATCACGTGTGTCATAGTTGTTACCATATACCGTTAAAGGAAGCCTTCCTATTGCAGCATTGCATACACGAGTCAGAAGATGAGGCTCACCATAATTCTGGCCAACATCATCATATGCACCTACGACATTAAAGTAGCGGAACATAGTAACTCTTGTTCCATACAAGTGCATGTTATCCAATACGTGCTCACAGTTTAACTTGCTTTGGCCATAGTGGTTACATGGCTGCTTCGGAGATGTTTCTACGACAGGTTGATCCTGTGCGCCATACACAGCTGCTGTACTTGAGAAGATAACATGACCAGTCCATCCCAAACTATCAAGACGTTGAAGGAAGCGTGTGGTTCGTGCTGTGTTGTTGTAATAGTAAAGCAATGGATCCTTGGCACTCGGGCCAAGCAAACTGCTAGCTGCAAGATGGAATATTACTTTACAGTCGTTATCGATAATCGTGTTAACAAAAAGAGGATCATCAAACGAAGAGTTGACAAAAGTATTTGTATATTTTAAATCTTTTGCGGGGTTATACGATTTATTATCACAACAGAATGTTTTATATCCTTGCTCTGTTAACATTTTACGTAAGACGGACCCAATATATCCATGAGAACCAGTTATTGCTACGTTCATGGCTCAGTCCATTTCACTGTACCTACACGGCTTGGGTCTACGTTGATTGAGTACGAAGTCTTTTGTATTTCCTTGCGAGCAATTCGAACACGAAGCTCTGTTGTACTAAATGAGTGTTCTCGTTTGTTATAGTATATTTCAATTGCTCGTTTGATGCAAATATTGCGACCAGTCAGTTCCTTGTCTTTATATTCCTCACCAACAAATCGTATCTTGATCGGAAGAATCATTAGCAAATCTTCAAGGTCTTTTTCTGTATTATATACAACGATTTCATCAACATATTTGACTGCTTTCAACTGCAGGTAACGTTCAACGAGAGACTGAATTGGCGTGTTCTTAGTGGCACGGTCAATCGATGGATCGTTTTGTAAACCAACAATTAAATAGTCACATTGAGATCTGGCTTCTTCAAGCATTAGGATATGACCAGCATGTAACAAATCAAATGCAGAGCAAGTGAACCCCCGCTTCGTATGCTTGTTTATCAGACTATAGTTACGACTTTCCTCAATCATTATCTACTCCAAATTCAAATTGTACTTTTGTGATCGAATCATAACGAAACGATCTCCACGCACCTTTATCTATATCCCAAACAGGACACACTTCATCACTTTGTTTTTTAACCCTATCTGTCGTCTTTTCGTGTGGGATTGCTACACTCTCTTCAAGCGTACAGTTGATTACGCGCTCTTCTCCATCAACCTTAATGAAAGTGATATGAGCTGGTCCCATGCGCAGCATCGATTTGAGCCACAATCGAAATGCATGCTGCTCCTCTGGTGTAGCTTGATTAAAATATGTTACAATGTGTTGCATAATTTCTCCAAATAAAAAAGGGACCGAAGTCCCTTTATTATACCCTACAAATTAGGATCAGACAATGCCCAATGCCATTGCACGGTAGCCAGCAGCAATAACTTTGCGGCTAGGCGTTCCCAAACGGAACTTAACTGTCTCGCGACCTTTGGTGTCGACACGCTTATTAGCGTAGATAGGCAGGCCATCTTCCAAACGCAACATGCTAACAACCTTGGTAGGCGAAGCAATTTTGAATTGCGAACGGATTTGTTTGCTGGTCAGCTCAGCACCATTGAAAAACGCTTGACGTAGTTTAGATTTTTGAGTCATCTCAGTTTCCTTTATAAAAAAATAACAAAATATTCGTTGAACGAATAGGCCAATTGTAACCTGTTAACAAGATAATGTCAACGGGTTAAAAACATTTTCTTAGGTGAATATGCATCCTTTGCAAAACGAAGAACACGGCTGTCTACTTTAACAACATAGAATTGCTTTCCTTCAATTTCATCGTTGTTAATCAGTTCGCCAGTAATCTTCTCGTTGTTCAAACGATTGTACAAAGTGATAGGTGTTGGTTGCATTCTTTGACGTTGCATAGTAAATCCTTTCTTCAACAATTGTATCACTATTTAAACGAAACGTCAACACCCAACTGCTTAAAGTATCCTTGTGGTACAACTCTAGGATCTACGGTCTCTCGTATTTTTTGCCATCCTATATCCATTGCCTCCTTTGGTGTGATTTCCAAGATGTTTAAATAATGCAAAGACATCCAAGGATCCATTGTTTTTATCAGTGTTGGTTGTAATTTTTCTCTTACAGACCAAATTCTGCTTTGAGCAAATTCTGAATCCATCCTACAGAGATCGTTTACCCAATACAGCGGTTGGTTTTCCCTAGGGAATCGATAACCATATTTCCTTGCATTAGAAGAAAATTCACTAACCATTGCTAAGCTAGGATCTGGTCTTTGTGGATCTCTAACAAAAAGTGGAGTAAATGATGGTTGCATAAACCCAACATCGTTGTACCAATCAACTGTCTCTCGTATATGATCAAATCGCTCATACGGAAGACCAATTATATTGCACGTACCAATAACAACGTCTTGATCACATATATCATAATACAAATGACGGAGAAACTCTTTACCATGTTTTCCGTTAAACGTCTTACCTATCGTTTTAGCAGCTCTAGGATGGAACGTCTCAACACCAATTTGTATACCTGTCATTCCATTCTCATAAAGTCGTCGTGTTGTTTTTTGCCAACGATGGAAAAGATCCATTCTAAAAAAACCGCTAAATCGAATCTTAAAGTTTAGCGTCTCCAGCATATCACAGAACTCGTTCATGCGATCGTTATCATCATTAATAGTATCATCCGTTAACCAATAGCATGTCGAACCCCATCTCTCATAATTATATTCAAGCTCTTCTTTGATGTTTTGTATTGGACGCTCAAACGTACCCGGTCTCTTACCCAGGTTTTGAAAAGCACAAAACTTGCATTTGAATATACATCCACGTGAAGCTTCTAGAGGTAACGGTTCATTAGGTTGAATGTAATCTGTTTCATGCCAACGAAAACGACAGTCTTTTATATCCCAATCATATCTTTTTCGTTGTATACCATTACGAAATATTCTATCAAGCAACTGAGGAAACTCATTCTCCGCTTCACCCTGTATTACAAAATCAGCTCTAAAAATACTTTGAAACGATTTTGCTTGTGATCCTCCAACAAGAACTCTGTTGTTGTAAGGGTTTTTCAAACCCTGGAGTATTTTGAATATTTTTCCTGTTGTGTGTCCCAATCTGTGATTACCATCTTCTTTATTGTGCGAGGCTGCAAAAGAGGGAGCAGCAATGAGTGTTGTTCCAACAGCTAAGAGCGTGGTAGGACCAACGTACTGCTTACAAACATTAATAATATCTTCAACAGGCGCCATGTGAATTTTTGATACAACTTGAACAGTATAGCCATGATGCCTCGCTGCCCAAGCAGCTTTATGTGCGCCGTGCGTACGCATTCCCAATTGAGAATGCTCTGTTCTTGTGTGAACGACACCCTCAACATCAGAGCCAGCATCAGCCGTTAAGATTAATACATCTACGATTTTAGACACCAATCAATTTCCTATAATATTTTTGTACAAAATCGTGTCGTTTGACAAAGTTGTTATCATCGTTATATAGAACGTTTCGTGTATTGTTAAGAATGTAATCTAATGGTAGACCGAGCGTTAATAACTCTGTTACAGTCCAAGCACTGACACGACAATTGTGATCAAAATATTTATTGAGTGGTGCAACAATTTGTGCGACTTGCTTTTCTGTTACACCGTTCAGCGTCCACATAGAATTACCATTCACATTTTCAAATGTATATCCATACTCTTCTGCATGTATGTCAAAGTAACTTATTCCTTCACGCTCTCCGTTATCCCACAGGCCCTCAAACTTTGTCCTATACTTCTCAATACCTAGTGTTGCATAATATGCACTAAGATTGTTGTCAACAGCCCACTTACCTGCATCGTGCCAATCCTGTTCTGTCTCGTACGGTAAGCCTGCTATCAGAGAGATAAAGACATTTATCTTATCTTTCCAAATGTGCTTTGTCAATTCTGGAACATAGTCGCGGGCATGCTTACCGGACCATGCCTTACCAATGAGGTTTGATGCTTTTGGTGTCAGAGACTCTATACCAAAATGAGTTGCAATTAGACCTGAATCCTGTAGTAACGCAGCTGTGTGAGGGTAACGATGTATTAGATCAACACGTAAATATGTGACATATTGTATTTTAAATGGTAACTGATCAACCATCTCTGCCCACATTTCCACTTTCTCTGGTGTGTCGTTGAAAGTATCATCAGTAAGCATGTAATTAGTCGTACCAAAATTTTCATAGTTGTACATCAGCTCATCACGAAGTAGCTGTGTGTCACGAACATATGTACCCTTCTTTTTTCCAAGCATTGTAAAACGACAGAACTTACATTCGAATATACATCCTCTTGCTGCTTCGAGTGGTAGTGATTCACCAGGTAAGATCATAGAAGATGGATGCCATCTATGCTGACAAGAGGTGATGTCCCATTGTGTTGTTGTCTTCTTTGCAATTCCGTAGTTATGAATTGTATTAGCAATGTCAATTATCTTATTCTCAGCAAAACTTGTAACGACAAAATCAAACTTATAACCTTGCTTCTCTATCAACTTTGACCAGATGTGAGCTGATGGACCACCAATGATGGTTTTGTTTTTATTTGATGTATATGGTCTTACGAGATCCTTCATGAACATGGCAATAGTCTTACACCCGCGACCATTTGTGAATGTCGAGCTAATTCCTATTGTTGTTTTTGGTCCAATAAATTTGCGCAACGCTGTATCGATCTGCTTGTGATCTAGTAAATGGACGAAGGATATCACCTGACACGTGTAGCCAGCTTCACGAATTCTTTGTGCTATTTTTGATGGGCCTATGAATCTCGATGCAAACGATGTTCTATCACCATTAAATGATATCCCACTTGTCTTTTCATTTAACAAAGGGTTCATTACTTCTTGATTCATGTACGACCATGCAGCCTCAATAATGAGGAAGTCGACGTGTTCTGTCATAATATATGTTTTCGATGAACCCTGCAGATTATCCAGTCATTATAATACATCTCTGGATTGAATAAAACGCCATGATCAAATTGCATTTTTGCTTCGTAGTAAGAACACTCTCCCTTGTTCTTACAAAGTACAAGAATTTCTCTTGTGAACGACTCTTTACCCAGTAGCTCTAAATCTTTTTGAACAGATATAGAACTACCATAGTATGTTTTCCAATCAGACGGCGCAAGATATCTTTTCTTCTTTCCTTTTAAGATTTTTGTTTTTTTAAACCAAAAAAGTTTTTTACCGATATACGATTTCTGATTAGTGAGGTTAGTTATTTTGTAGACAAATCCATAAAATTCATCGCTCGGTTCCTCAAATGGTAACCCGCGGTAAATCCATTGCATCAAAATTTGTCCGTGCTCTCATCATCATCTAATTCATCAAACAATTCTGTTTCATCACCTTCTGTCTCACTTCCACAGAACGGGCAAAACGATACCTGTTGATCATCTTCATATGGTGTGTGAACGATAAACTCTGTATCACATTCGTAACAAATTACTGGTTCTCTTTCTTGTTCAAGCATGGGTATCTCCTACCAATTTTTATTAAAACGATGGTCGCTGTGAAAACATTCTTTTAAAATGTCTTCCCATTCGATATCGTATGTAGCTTGATCCTTTTCTCCAAGTACAGCAAAACCCCTCGCCCGCTCAAGACAACAATAGCAATTACCACAGTGTGTATTTTTCTGTACAGTACAAGAGAAAGTTTTTGCTAATACATCCTCGCGTCCCAACATATAAAAAATTTCCACCGTATGTTGCTTGAGCAAATCCATGAAAGGCATGTAAACTTTCTCATTTCTCACATAATCTTTCACACTTTGCTTAAGGATCGACGTAGGTGCAAAGAATAATTTATTTGCACCATTGAACCATCCATCAAACTTTACCTGCTGACTGGCAATGATTCTCATCCGCTTGTTTTCTGGTGGCGTCATGAACTGAAAGTCGTCTTTTATTACTTGAAATTCCTTTACACCAATATACTGACATAATTTTGCAGCATTCTCTGCTTCCCACGCTCTACGACCTTCAATATGACCAGAAAATACAAAGACATTATCATAACCGTAAAATTTCTGTAGCAACAATACAAGTGCTGCAGACTCGACACCACCGGACATAGAGAGCGCAGCTGTCTTTATCTCCGGAAAGTGGTAGTCAAGATCTAATACAGTACCATCTTTGAATTTTAAGCTGCCCTTGCCCATACATCCTCCCAAGACCCTGTAGTCGCACCTTTTGCATAATCTGTAGCCCTGTTCTCAAAAAAGTTTGTATGTGTAGGAGCATTGATCATCTCTTCAACCCAAAGTAATGGATTCTTTTTCACTTTAAAGATACCTTTCAACCCCAACGAAATCAAACGGCGGTCACAAATGTAACGGATATATGTCTTTACATCATCGCTCGTCAGATCTTCCATCTCACCCAACGAGAATGCAAGATCGATAAACCTGTCTTCAAGGTTAACCATCTTCTCTGCAATGCTGTAGATCTCACTCTTCAACCGATCATTCCAAATATCACGATTCTCTTCAATAAACGTGCGGAATAGCTTAATCATTGACTCTGCATGCATAGTCTCATCAACAATAGACCAAGTAACGATTTGACCCATTCCTTTCATCTTACCGTGACGTGGGAAGTTTAGTAGCATAATAAAGGATGAAAACAATTGCATACCTTCTGTAAACGCACTGAATGCAGCAATCTGTTGTGCGATTGTTGTAGCATCCTGGCCAGCAATCGAGAGGAAGTAGTCATGCTTGTCTCTCATTTGTTCATACTCAAGGAAGTCGTTGTATGTTGACTCAGGCATTCCTAACGTCTCAATTAAGTGACTGTAAGCAGCAACGTGTAGCGCTTCTCTTGCTGCAAATCCTGTCAACATCATTCGCACTTCAGGTTGAGGAAAGTACGGTAGATAGTTTTTAACATATCCTCCTGCAACATCGACATCACCTTGCGTGAAGAAGCGGAAGATGTTTGTTAAGAAGTGTTTCTCTTGTTCTGTTAATTTATTCTTCCAATCCTTTACGTCCTCTAGCATTGGGACCTCGGTATGCAGCCAGTGGCTTTGCTCGTGCTTCAGCCAAGCATCATATGCCCAAGGGTAGTTAAAAGGTTTGAACGAGCTACGTTCATCGGTTAATTTTAGTTTTTTTCTTGTTGCGTTCATTTCCGTTCCATTAATTCGTCTACAAATTCCAGTAGTTGTTTATGATGTTTGCCATCATGCCAAAGACCTCTCATCCAGCTGTAGCTTTTATACCAGTGTGGTTCGCTTTCTGGATGACACCCAATCAATCCCACATTATCTTGAATGATCGCCATTGGATCACCATTCGAATATCTTGCGATTGTTTCAAACTTCTTTTCATCACCAATCAAAGCACAACCGTCATAGAAAAACATTTTTTGCTGTTTGTCCTTCCACGTCACATTTATATTTTTTGCATGAGGACGACGTGTATCAGTATTTGGTCGTTTGATATATTGCTGAGGCTCAACGTCCCTTAGGAGGTCAAAGTACTCTTTACCCGCCCAATAAGCTCCCATACAAACGCCCAAGTACTTGCCGCCTCGTTGTACGAAATCCCTGACAACTCTGCTGTTGCTTTGGAGAAGATAATCGAAAGAGTCAGCATCGCCAATACCGCCAGGGAAGCAGACACCATCAACATCGTTAAAAAAATCATCCTCAAGTTCATGTTTCGTAAATACCTTAAAATTATAGTGTTTCTTTAAAGCGTTCATAATACCATTACCTGACTGTATAGAACATTTTGGTTGGTGTATGAAAAGGGCAATAGTTATTGACAAAGTCCTACCTTTTCGTCTTTTTTCTTCTCCACAGCAGGAACGAGTGGATCAAGATGTGGTTCTATGACAAATTTAGTAGCACCCCACCAGCCAAGCGCTGTGAGGAAACCAATAATAATATATTCAACCATTAATATTGAAAGCTTCGATCAGTTGTTGTTTTGTTAGTACACCGCCAACACGATTGACAATATTATTATGATCGTCAAGCAGGATCATATGAGGAATCCCCCTGACACCATACTCAAGAAGAATTCCTTTATCCGCCTTGTCAATATCAACCACCTCAACAGGAAATGGTAATTCCATTTCACTTAATGTTTTAGTTACTTGATGACACTTTGTGCACCACGGTGCTTCAAATTTAAGTAATCTTTTCATTTATCCCTCGCAAGCTAAACATACATCACCATCAGCAACAGCTTTGAGATCAATCTCTTGCATCACAATTCGTTCGATCTTCTTTGATACCTTATCCGCTTTGGCAAGCTTCTCTGAACGGCAATAGTAAAGTGTTTTCAATCCTAACTTCCAAGCAAGGAAGTGGACAGCATGAATATACTTAACATTACTATCGGGACGGAAGAATACATTCAACGATTGTGCTTGATCGATATACTTCTGACGATCTGCAGCATGCTCAATGATCCAGCGCTGATCAATTTCCATAGACGTTTTGAAAACATCTTTTGTCCACTCATCCATCCAATCTAGATGCTGTACCGAACCATCGTTTGCAATGATGCTTGACCATATCTGTTGATACTCTTCTTCACCCTTTGGTGTCAATGCAGAGTCATGTGGATCTAGGTAGTTCCTAATAACTTTATCAAGATATTTGTTCTTGTTTAGGAAAGCACCAGAAAGAGTATCTTGACGATAGGCATTAGCACGGTAAGGCTCAATACTAGGACTGGTGTTACCCATAATAATTGAAGAAGAGGCGTTAGGAGCAATAGCCATGACGTGACTAAACCTTTTACCAGTTCCACGTGCATCAGGAGCCTCTCCTCTTGCAGCACCAAGCGCAAGATTTGCCTCATCAAGTTTCTCTTTTATATGAGAGAAGATCTGGTTGTTGAGCGATTTAGCAATCACTCCTTCGAATGGAACATTCTGCTGCTGTAGATAAGCATGGAAACCCAAAGCACCGACACCAATGCTGCGCTCACGCTCAGCAGAAAACTTTGCACGTTCAATGGCGGAAGGTGCATTATCAATAAAATACTGAAGAACATTGTCAAGCATTTCAGCAACATCACGAAGGAAAATAGGATCTTCTTTCCACTGATCATAGTACTCCAAATTTAATGAAGAAAGACAACAAACGGCTGTACGGTCTTTATCTGTAGGAAGAATAATCTCGCTGCACAGATTGCTTTGCTTAATGCTTAGTCCCAGGTCCTTTTGGAATTGAGGCATCATGCGATTACTTGTGTCGATAAAGTGTAAGTATGGCTCGCCTGTATGCATTCTAAGATCAAGGATTTGTTGCCATAGTAACCTTGCTGATACTACCTCTCGTACCTCACCGTTATGAGGATCCTTCAATTCCCAATCATCGTTAGCATTCGGATCCTTCATACAGTTTTCAATAATTTGCATGAACGAATCAGGAATGTTAATTCCGTGGTGGAGGTTCATTGCTCTCATGTTAGGATCGCCTGTTGGCTTCCTCATCTCCAAAAAAATATGAATATCAGGATGAGATACATCAAGATAAGCAGCGTATGAGCCACGACGTGTACGACCTTGTCTGTAGGCAAGCGAGCTAGCATCATATGTGCGTAAATGAGGCATGACGCCAACAGACTTATCATCAGCAGAACGAATACCAATTCCAAGACCAACTCCTCCGCCGAGCATGCTCAGCCAATTAACTTCTGATAAAGTATCAACCAACCCTGCACTACTGTCATGTAGATATGGAAGAAAACAAGAAATAGGAAGACCACGGGCGCTGCGACCAAAAGAAAGAATGGGGGTAGAATAAGACAACCAATGTTTACTAGAGTATTCGTAAAGCCTCTGCGCATGTTTTGGATTACTCCCAAATTGTTTTGATACAAAAGCGAATCGTTGCTGAGGGCTCGTCTCTTCTTCCTTCATGTACGACTCTTGCAGTCGCTTGATTCCTAGGATATCGAATAGATTATCACGAGAATAATCTACCTCGATGTCAAGATATGTGTCTGACATTGATTAACTCCAACTATTATTTTTATTCTGAGACGAATGTTGCTGTAAGGGGAAAGATTTCAGTAATTACTGTGGCGCATAATTTAGCGATATCAATATGTTCTTGCTGTGTGCCGTTCGCCGATCGGAGTTGTATATAGTGAATCCACGAACGCAGGGTTCCGTTCATATAGAGCCGAGAAACTGTCAATCCTTCCGGTAGTACAGCACGAGCTTGTTCCTTGGCAATTCCATGAGAAATTGCCCACTCATACGCTTCCTTAGCCTCTTGAATGACCC
>Ga0222712_10005865_pt1 | contig 12271 bp, 11 predicted proteins | sample C33_657DmetaG_FD_165043 | JGI IMG/M metagenome (GOLD analysis project Ga0222712, IMG submission 165043) | Estuarine water microbial communities from San Francisco Bay, California, United States - C33_657D | ecosystem: Environmental > Aquatic > Marine > Unclassified | place: USA: California...
CTGGTCTTCGATAATTACATTGCCAATTTGAGGTACTTTTTGGTAGCTACCATCAGGTTGGGGGGCAAAGCCAAATCCATCACTTCCAATAACGGTTCCGGCGTGAATAATAACGTCATTTCCAATAACGCAATCTTCATAAATTTTAACGCCCGCATGAATGGTGGTGTTGTTGCCGATAGAAACATTTTCTGCGATATAAGCCCCAGGAAAAATCTTACTGTTATTGCCAATGGATACTTTTTCGCCGATGTATGCAAAAGCGCCTACAAAAACATCTGTGCCAAGCGTTGCATTTGTTGCAATATGACTTGGCGTTTCAATCCCTTTTTTTTGCTGTGCTTTTAAATTTTGATAGGTTGCTAAAAGTGTTGCAAACGCAGAGTAAGCGTCTTTAACACGCACCAGCGTAGCGGTTATGTTTTTTTGTAATTGTAAACTTTCATTTACAATAATAAGAGACGCATTTGTCGTGTATAAATAGTCTTCGTATTTAGGATTCGCTAAAAAAGTAAGTTGCTCTGCTGCAGCTTCCTCAATTTTTCCAAAAGAAGTAACAGTAGTATCCGGATTGCCTTCGATGGTTCCTGAAACGAGAAGTGCTATTTGTTGTGCAGTAAATTGCATACTAGAATATTATAGTAGTTGACAAATGTAATTTTTTTTGATAGCAGCAGATAAGTTTTGATGAATTAGCGCATTGTCAATTAATGAAATGTCTTTGATGCTTCCATCTTTAAATAAAATATTGATGCGTTCGTCTTTGGTTTGATAGAGTGTATTGGTGGCTTCTCCGGTAAAACATACATAACCCACTTCGGAAGCTTCTAATTCAAAAGAATCTAAGCTTTCCTTTTGTTTAGCAGCAATAGTAGCCGGTGAAAAAGGCTCCGATTGAATGGTTGTTTTGTATAGTTGACGACTTAAAAAACGGCTACACAAAAGTGATAAAACCCTGTCTGGATGTGCGCTCCATCGCTTTATGGCGTGCATGATATCATGGTCATCTAATGCACAAAACTGTGCAAGCGCATGCGCGTCCATGGTTCCATTAAAAATACCTAAAAAATAATCCAGTGACGACTGTGTTTGCATGGCAGCATCGGCACTAGTGTACAAACTACGCGCGCGTTCTAATATTTTAACCAACATTTTTTCGGCAGATAAAACTGTTTTATGTAGGTATACTTGCCAGTACATTTGTCTACGCGCCACTAAAAATTTTTCGACCGAATAAATGCCTTTTTCTTCAATCATGAGCTGGCCGTCAACTACTACCAACATTTTTAAAATACGGTCGTAACCAATAACGCCTTCGCTGACGCCACAAAAAAAGCTATCTCTACTCAGGTAGTCCATGCGGTCTACGTCGAGTTGTCCGCTAATGAGTTGGTGTAAAAAAGGTTTGTGGTAGGCGCCTGTAAAAATTTGTATGGCTAGTGTTAATTGACCATCAAATGCCGTATTCATTTCATGCATAATTTGCAGTGAAAGTGCTTCGTGGTGAACACCTTTTACCACCACATGTTCAAGTGCATGCGAATAAGGCCCATGTCCAATATCGTGTAACAAAATAGCAGCTTTAACAGCGGTCTCTTCTTCTTCCGTAATTTCAGTTCCTTTACTTCTTAGTTCATTTACTGCATTACCCATTAAATGATAAGCGCCGAGTGAATGATGAAACCTAGTATGAACTGCGCCCGGATACACAAGTTGACCCATGGCCATTTGTGTAATCCTTCTTAATCTTTGGTAATAAGGATGGGCAAGAATTGAAAAAATCAATGGATGATTGATGGTGATAAATCCGTACACCGGATCGTTAATGATTTTTCTTTTTGGAGCTCCCATGCCTGTTGTTAAATTGTTAAACTGCCACTTATTGGCTGCTGCGAAAATACAAATAGAAGTTCGATAGCAAAGAATGAAATAGATTTACGGTGCGTTTTTTAACTAAATACCTACAATTGATGCAATTAGGAAGGATCTTATGGGTTGATGATGAAGTAGATAGCCTGCAATCGCAGCAAATCTTTTTAACACAGAAGGGTTATGAAGTAATAACGTTTACCAATGGCTATGACGCTGTCGAATACTTGGGGTCCAGTGTTGTAGACGTAGTGCTATTAGACGAAACCATGCCAGGAATGAGCGGACTTGAAACCTTGAGTCGTATTAAAATGGATCATCCCCATTTGCCCGTTGTGCTGATTACAAAAAACGAAACGGAAAACCTCATGAATGAGGCGATTGGCAGACAAATCAGTGATTATCTGATCAAGCCGGTAAATCCAAATCAGGTACTCCTAAGTCTAAAAAAAATAATGGACAAAAAAGACCTGGTAGCTGCAAGTACCACGGCCGCTTATCAACAAGAATTTACCAAACTATTTATGCAGCTTCAGGAGAATCCTGATTTTCATGAGTGGATGGAAATTTATAAAAAACTGGTGTATTGGGAACTTGAAATGGAGAAATCGAATAGCCCAGAAATGCAGGATATTTTGCAAGCGCAAAAAAAGGAAGCCAACGCTGCTTTTTTTAAATACATCAGCAAAAATTATGCGAGTTGGGTGGCGCCGGGTGCATCAGATGCGCCCATTATGAGTCATCAACTCCTGCAGTTTAAAGTGTTGCCGCATGTAGAGAAAGGAACAAGTACATTTTTTATTTTAATTGATAATTTACGGTTTGATCAGTGGAAGGCCATCCAGCCCATTTTTCAAGAATATTTTAGGGTACTAGAAGAAGATACTTTTTATTCTATTTTACCCACCGCTACCCATTATTGCCGGAATGCTATTTTTTCTGGCATGCTACCCATCGACATTGAAAAGAAGTTTAAAGAAGAATGGAAAAATGACGACGATGAAGGCGGTAAAAATTTATACGAAGAGGCCTTTATGCGCGCACATCTTGCCAAATTAAAAAAGGAAGATTTGCGCGTTGGCTATCATAAAATTGTGAACCACGCAGACGCGCAACAGCTGCTTGCCAACATGCACAATTTATTGCAAAACGACCTCAGTGTTATTGTCTACAATTTTGTAGATATGCTCAGTCATGCTAGAACAGAAATGGAAGTGTTAAAAGAACTTGCTAGTGATGAGTCTAGCTACAGAAGCCTTACCAAAAGCTGGTTTGAACATAGTCCTTTATTTCAGGCGCTTAGAAAAATTGCAGATAAAAAAATTAAAATTGTGCTTGCCACCGATCATGGAAGTGTGCGTGTAAATACGCCGTGTAAAATTGTGGGCGATAAACAAACGACTGCTAATTTACGCTACAAGCATGGTCGTAATTTAGACTATGACGCAAAAGACGTTTTAGCATTTAAAGATCCCACCAAAGCAGGGCTTCCGGTTCCCACGGTAAACTCTAGTTATGTGTTTGCAAAGGAAGATGGATTCTTGTGTTATCCCAATAATTACAATCACTTTGTGGGCTATTATAAAAATACTTTTCAACATGGGGGGATAAGTTTAGAAGAAATGATTGTGCCAGTCATAAAAATGGTTCCTAAGGGCAATTAATGTGAATAAATAATTTTTTTGAAATCTTGTTTTGGTGGGATAGTCGCTTACATTTGTTAGAACAATTTTTGTTGTAATTGACTATGAAATACACACAATCGAATTTAGATAAGTTAGGAGATATTTTAGGAGAATCTGAATATGTGGTAAGGTATGAGCGTGGAACTTTTCAGAGTGGCTGGTGTTTATTAGAAGCCAAAAAAATTGTGGTGTTAAATAAGTTTTTAAATACAGAAGGAAGGATTAATACATTACTTGAATTAATTCCACAACTCAATATCGAGTACGATAAATTAACACTCGAATCTCAAAAATTATACGAGTTAGTTTTAAAGCAAGCCATTGACGAAGTGGCTGCATAATTTTTTTGCAACACGCGCCATTAAATATTAATTTTTTAGGAACCGGAACGAGTAGTGGCGTACCCATGATTGGCTGTCACTGTCATGTTTGCCGTTCAAAAGATCCGAAAGACAACCGTTTACGATCTAGTATATTGGTAGCTTCCAAAACCACTCAATTTGTAATTGATACCACCCCCGATTTTAGGTACCAGATGCTTCGCACCCACACCGAGCATTTAGACGCTATCGTATATACACATCCCCACAAAGACCATATTGCTGGCCTCGATGATATTAGGGCCTTTAATCACTTTTCAAAAAAGCCCATTGATATTTATGCGGGGGCCAATACCGAGGAAGCGATTAGGCGTGATTTTTACTATGCATTTGCCGAAACCCGCTATCCGGGTGTACCCGATTTGAATTTAATAAACATAGACCATGACCCATTTATGGTAGGGGATATACATGTGCAGCCCATTCATGTAGCACACCATAAAATGCCGGTACTTGGTTTTAGAATGGGTGACTTTACCTATATCACCGATGCCAATTATATTGAACCAGCAGAACAGGAGAAAATTAAAGGCTCTAAAGTACTTGTGCTTAATGCGCTGCGTAAAGAAAAGCATCTTTCTCATTTTACTTTATCAGAAGCAATTGAGCTTGCAACTTCTCTTGAAATTCCGGAGGTATACTTGACGCATATTTCACATCAATTGGGGGCGCATACAACTGTTTCAAATGAACTTCCCGCAAATATTTCTTTGGCTTACGATGGGCTTCAAATTAGCCTGTAGTTTGCCATGTGCCCTTAAGCCATCCCAATAAACCTCGTCCGTATTTTTATTTTTCAAGACCTGAAAGATGGGCTGCCTTTGTGTTGCTCATCATGATTGGCTTGGTAGCGGTACTTCCCAAATTTTTATGGCAGCAAAAGCCAGAATTACTCATACCACTTGCGCTTGAACAGTTTGGTATGGATAGCCTATATATGGGTGAAGGGTTTGTAGCGCATGAAGTATCTATTGAAAATCCGCCCTTTATTTTTGATCCCAATACGGCTTCTGTATCAACGCTACAATCATTAGGGTTTAGTGCCAAACTCGCTGCTACCCTAGATCATTACCGCGCCAAAGGAGGGGTTATTAGATCTGGTAAAGACCTCTATAAAATTTGGGGCATGCCAACCCTCTTGGCTGATCGTTTGGCACCTTTTGTACTGGCAGGCAATAACAGCGGCAAAAACAGCCCATCCAGGCCCTTCGGAACTGCATTGGCGACTAGCTATGCAAGGGCCGCTCCTATAGATATTAATACCGCTTCTGTAAGTGAATTTGAGGCGCTCAAGGGTATTGGCCCCGTTTTAGCAGCCCGAATTGTTGATTTTAGAGTGAAACAGGGTGGTTTTGTAAATGTCCAAGACCTTTTGGGGGTATATGGCGTAAAAGATAGCCTGCTGGGGGCTCTTAGTCCTTATTTGCGACTAGAAGCGGGACGGGTGCCAAAGGCCAATTTAAATCAGGCATCGGTACTCCAACTGGTACAAAAAGCTGGTTTACAGCCAGTTGTGGCGCAGACACTGGTCCGGTGGCGGCAACAAAATGGGGCTTTTGCAACATTTGATGAGCTGGAAAATTTTGAGGGCTTAAGCGCGGCCAGTATGGCCGCGCTTAAGCGACTCTTTTTTATAGAGTAGTACTGGATTTTTGCGCAAATCCGCAGACCTAAAAAAAATCAAAAAAACTTGTTAATTTCTAAAAATTGTGTAGTATTGACATTCAAAATGAGGCTTTAACGCCCCGTTTTTCAAAAAACGTCTCTTTTCGATTGCTTGCTTATATTAAGGTCTCACCAAAAGTGAGACCTTTTTTTTAGCGTATGATTTTATAAAACACTTACGAATGATTGTTCGTATTTGCGTTACGTCATTGACTTAATCTTCACTTTTTATTTGCGGCTCTCTTAAGCTAACGGGCTTCACATATTTTTTGCGTAAGCGCATATTTAGCATTTCAACAGTAAAAGAAAATGCCATCGCAAAGTATACGTAGTTTTTCAAATGCATTTCGTGTGCATTTTTTGGATCCCAACCTTCTACTATTAATACAAGTCCAATCATTACTAAAAACGAAAGGGCTAACATTTTTAAGGTAGGGTGTTTGTGAATGAAGTTTGAAATATGGGTACTAAATAAAAACATTACAATCATGGCAATCACAACAGCTGCAATCATGATTTCGATATGCTTTGCTGTACCACCTGCAGTAATGATACTGTCAAAACTAAATACCATATCAATTAAAATGATTTGAAAAATAGCTGTAGAAAATCCAAGTGGTTTACTTGCAATACCTGCTTCGGCGTCTGCTTCACCTTCTAATTTCTGATGAATTTCTTTTACTGTTTTATACAGTAAAAATAAACCTCCGGCTAGCATTACAATGCTGGCAATATCTAAATCGTTTCCAAATAATCGAAGTACCGTAATACCTTTTTGAGCAAGTAGCCAGCTTAATCCAAACAACAGAGCACAGCGCGTAAGAATGCCCATCGCCATCCAAATAAGTCGGGCTCTTTTTTGTTTTTCTTTTGGCAAGCGGTTCATGATAATGCTTACAAAAATGACATTATCAATACCAAGCACAATCTCTAAAACAACCAATACTAAAAAACTAATCAAACTCTCTGAGGTAAATAAATAATCCATTTGTGTAGCTTATAATTTTGAACAAATATTTTTTACAATGGCAGGCCCTTCATACACAAATCCAGTCCATACCTGAACCAGTGAAGCGCCAGCATTTAATTTATTACTAGCATCTTCTGCTGTAAATATACCACCACTTGCAATGATCGGAATTTGTCCGTTTAAACCTTTTGCAAGGTAACGTACAACATCGGTGGATCTATTGGTTAGGGGTTTACCCGATAGGCCACCCATGCCAATGGTTTCTATTTTATCTTCGTTGGTATAAAGGCCACGTCTATCAATCGTAGTATTGGTAGCAACAAGGCCGTCTAATTGAAGTTCGGTGCTGAGTGCAATGATATCATCTAGTTGTGCATCCGTTAAATCGGGCGCTATTTTTAATAGAAGTGGCTTGGGCGAATTTTTGGTCGCATTAATTTTTTGCAAATTAGACAGGATGGTATGGAGGGCATCTTTATCTTGTAATGCGCGAAGGCCTGGGGTGTTGGGTGAACTCACATTCACTACAAAATAATCCACCACATCAAATAATTTTTCAAAACAAATCTGGTAATCTTTCCATGCGTCTTCGTTGGCGGTGATCTTATTTTTTCCAATATTACCACCCACAATAAGTGTGCTATTTGGATTTTGTGAACGCCATGCTGCTAAGCGGTTTGCAATGGCATCAGCGCCATCATTGTTAAATCCCATTCTGTTAATGAGGGCTCTATCTTTTGGGAGTCTAAATAAGCGTGGTGTTGGATTGCCGTCTTGTGCAAGTGGGGTTACGGTGCCAATTTCAACGGCGCCAAAACCAAGTACTTCTAGTTCGTGGAGGTAAAGGGCATTTTTATCAAATCCGGCCCCTAGGCCAACCGGGTTGGTAAATGATAGGCCAAATACCTTTTTGGCCAGCGCTTGATTTGTAATACCATAGGTTTCTTGCAACCATTTTTTGATCCAAGAAATACTGCACAACCGCTTCAGCCAATTCATAGAAAAATAATGGACGGCTTCTGGGGGGAAGTAAAATAGGATGGTTCTAATTAAGCGGTACATCATAGCCCTGCAAAGATAGGTTTGTAGACGCAAAGAAGAATTTAGTTGCATAAACAACTTTTTATAAAAAATCACTACATTTGAGGGGTAAATACTTAGCTATGCAAGAAGCTTACATTGTAGCCGGATTTAGAACAGCCGTAACAAAAAGTAAAAGAGGCGGTTTTCGTTTTTTTAGACCCGATGATTTAGCCGTTCAACTCATTCAGGGGTTGATGGCAACAGTGCCTGCACTTCCAGCAGCACGTGTGGATGACGTTATTGTAGGAAATGCAGTGCCAGAAGCTGAACAGGGCTTACAGTTTGGTCGTATGATTTCTGCGCGCGCACTAGGTGTGGATGTGGCTGGAATTACCATTAATAGATACTGTGCGAGTGGACTTGAAAGTATTGCCATGGCTACCGCAAAAATCAGATCCGGTATGGCTGATTGTATTATTGCAGGCGGAACAGAGAGTATGAGTTTGGTACCAACCGCTGGTTGGAAAACAGTGCCTTCTTATGAGATTGTAAAAAACGATCCAGATTATTATTTAAGTATGGGGTTAACTGCTGAAGCAGTGGCCAAAGAATATTCTATTTCAAGAGCAGATCAAGACGCTTTTGCTTTTGCATCGCATCAAAAAGCAATGTTTGCGCAACAAGAAAATCATTTTAAGCCAGGTATTTTACCCATCACTGTAGAAGAAGTATATGTGAATGAAAAAGGTAAAAAAGCGACGCGTTCTTATGTCGTAGATTCAGACGATGGCGTTCGTGCAGATTCTAGTATCGAAGCACTAGCAAAATTAAAGCCTGCTTTTGCAGTGGATGGAACCGTAACTGCGGGCAATTCTTCACAAACCAGTGATGGCGCTGCTTTTGTGGTTGTGATGTCTGAAAAAATGATGCTTGAATTAGGGCTTGTTCCAATTGGTAGACTTGTAAATGTTGCAGTAGCAGGTGTGCATCCGCGCATCATGGGTATTGGTCCTGTGGCGGCTATTCCAAAAGTGTTGCGTCAAGCAAATATGAGCATCGGTGATATAGATTTAATTGAGCTCAATGAAGCTTTTGCTGCACAATCTTTAGCAGTGATTCGTGAATTAGATTTAGATACCTCAAAAGTAAATATTAATGGTGGTGCCATCGCACTGGGTCATCCATTAGGTTGTACAGGTGCTAAATTAACCGTTCAAACACTCCACGATTTAAAAAGATTAAATAAAAAATATTCGATGGTATCCGCATGTGTTGGTGGCGGACAGGGTATTGCAGGAATTATTGAAAATCTTTAATTACAAGTACTTACCTACAATCGGCATTCTTCTACCCACGCCAAATGCTTTGGGCGACACTCTAATAATAGGGCAAAATTGATTGCGCTTGTATTCGTTGGTGTTGACCATTTTTAAAGTGCGATTGACCAGCTCACTACTAAAGCCCATGGCTACTATGCTAGAAGGATTTGCACGTTTTTCGATGTACTGGTATAACACCTGATCTAGTACACTATAATCCGGTAAACTATCACTGTCTTTTTGATCTGGTCTTAACTCGGCACTCGGTGCTTTGGTAATAATATTTGTAGGAATAATTTCTTTTTCGCGGTTGATGTATTTGGCTAGTTCGTACACTTGAATTTTATAGATGTCACCAAGTACGCCAAGTCCACCGGCCATGTCTCCATATAAAGTTCCGTAGCCTGTTGCAAGTTCACTTTTATTAGATGTATTGAGTAATACATAACCCAGTTTGTTGGCAATCGCCATTAAAATATTACCTCTTGATCTACTCTGAATATTTTCTTCGGCAAGAGAAAAAGGCATGCCTTTAAATATAGGATCTAGTGTTTCTAAAAATGAATGGTATACATTTTTGATAGGAACAATATGGTACGGATTCTCTAGATTTTTACTGAGTAATTCAGCATCATCTACCGAGTGCTCTGTAGAAAATTCGGAAGGCATGAGTACGGATAACACATTTTGTGCACCTAGCGCATCTGTAGCAATAGCAAGGGTTACAGCCGAGTCTATACCACCTGAAGAGCCTAGTATCGCTTTGGCAAATCCCATTTTTGTAAAATAGTCTTTAATGCCAAGCACCAGTGCTTTATATATTTGATCGATGTTTAAATCAGCAACTAGTGTGGCTGGATTTAATTCTTTATTAGGGACACGACTAGCTGGTTCTATAATAGGTTCCTGAATGCTGCCATCATCATTGCAAGTATAAAATGAAAGGTCTGATGTAAACATTGGAAGTGCGCCACATAAATTGGCGTCTTTATCAAAAGCATAGGATCCGCCGTCAAAAACTATTTCAGTTTGACTGCCCACTGCGTTGCAATAAAAAAGAGGAATTTTATATTTTAAAACGTTGGCTTTAATGGTTGCTTTTCGGTCTTCATCATGCGTATAATCGAAAGGAGAGGCACTTAAGTTGAGCATGATATCTGGCGACTGTTTCATGAGTTCGTCCATCGGACAAATTGTATACAGTGGATTGTCCCCTAGGTTCCAAATATCTTCACAAATGGTAACGGCTAATTTTTTTCCTTTGAACGGGATCACTTGCCAACTGCTGGCTGCTTCAAAATATCTATTCTCGTCAAAAACGTCGTAGGTAGGCAGTAAGGTTTTATGAATTTCTGCAACAATTTTTTGTTCGTACAAGAAAAAAGCAGCGTTAAATAAATCTTTGCCTTTTTTGCCCGGATTACGCGCTGGACTTCCAATGAGCACGCCAATGGTATCAGCCGCTTTTCTAATGGTATCAATGCTTTCGTAGCATTTATCAATAAAATCTTCAAACTCAACAAAATCGCGGGCAGGGTATCCGCACACGCTCATTTCGCTAAATAATATAAGATCAGCGCCTTCTTTTTTGGCAATTTCTATGGCACCCAATATTTTTTCGGTGTTTTCTTCGAAATTTCCAATGTGATAATTCTGTTGCGCGATACTTATTTTCATAGCGGTTACTGCGGTGGCTGCAAAGGTCAGTAACTTTTACATACCAAATACCACCTGTCTCATTTAAATCTTGTTTATTTTTTAACGAATTTAAATAACATCTTTGCATCAAATTTGTTTCATGATCAAGTTCCTATCTATTGCCGCAACTGTTTTGTTACTTAGTTGTAATTCAGCTCAAAAAAAACCTGATATTAGTGCCATTGACCTGCCGCTAACCACCATCCGGTATGAGCAGTCTTTTTTTGGTATTGACACGTTGCGTTTGGATGCTTCCTTGCAAAAATTAGCTGGACAAGAACCTTTATTCACACAAGATTATTTATATAATATTTTGGGCACAACCCCACAAACAGCGGCAAAAGACGTTCCTCAATTTATAAATGCTTACCAATCATTGTTCAAGCAAACCGGCACTAAATTTGCTTCTATTAAATCTGAAGAAGCTGCCATCAAAGAAGGATTAAAATTTGTAAAATATTATTTTCCAGATTATAAATTGCCTACTAAACTGATAACATTTATTGGCCCCATCAATAGTTTTGGAAATATCATTACCATCGATGCACTCGCTATTGGATTGCAAATGTACCTTGGTAAAAATGACCCTATTTATTTATCCGAAGAAGGCCAGAGCCTATATCCTGTTTACGTTTCAAGGCGTTTTGAGCCGTCTTATATGACTACCAATTGCATTAAAAATATACGTGATGATATGTTCCCACTCCAAGATGCAGGTGCCCCACTTTGTGAACAAATGGTCGAAGCAGGAAAGCGATTATATTTTTTAAAACAAATATTGCCAACAGAACAAGATAGCATTGTAACTGGTTACACGGCCGCACAATTAGAAGGCTGTTATAAAAGCGAAAAAGATATCTGGTCATTTTTTGTTCAAAATAATTTACTCTACCAAAAAGATCCATCTTTAATTGGTGACTATATGACGGATGGCCCTAACACAGCCGTTTTTGGCGACGACTCTCCAGGATTTATTGGACAGTTTGTTGGGTATAGAATTGTAGAAGCTTGGCTTGAAAAAAACAAAGGATTGTCACTCGATAAAGTGATGCGAACGCCTGCGAAAATTATTTTTGAACAGGCGAAATATAAGCCATGATAATAAGCCTGAAAACATGGCTAAATAAAGGCGATTAGTTTAATTTAGTAGGCACAATCAAGTCAAAAGCAGGAATGGTAACAGTAAACAGTGTTTTGTTGTTTTCGTTCTCCATTTCATACGTGCCCTGCATACGGCCTAGTTCCGACTTTAAATTACAGCCGCTGATATACTGGTAACGGTCCGACGGTTTAATAATGGGTTGAATTCCAATAACGCCCTCGCCATCAACAACCTTATGTTCTCCACAGCTATCAAATATTTCCCAGTGCCTGCGGAGTAATTTTACATTAAAATGGTTGTGGTTTTCGATGGTAATGCGGTAGGCAAACATGAATTCATTGGAAACGGCATTACTATAGTCCGATTGGTAGAAAGTTTCTACACTTATTTCAATGCCTTCGGAAATCATGGATGTCATAGGTGGCCGCTTTCACGTAAAAGTAAGGTTTCGGTTATAATTGGGCAAATAAACGGGCTTTTTGGGGGTGCTCAATCCCTTTTTTCCTTAATTTCGAGCCTTAATTAAAAGCGCAACCGAATCTTATGGCTGAAGTGATTTT
>Ga0222712_10005866_pt1 | contig 12270 bp, 14 predicted proteins | sample C33_657DmetaG_FD_165043 | JGI IMG/M metagenome (GOLD analysis project Ga0222712, IMG submission 165043) | Estuarine water microbial communities from San Francisco Bay, California, United States - C33_657D | ecosystem: Environmental > Aquatic > Marine > Unclassified | place: USA: California...
AGCCCCCTGTTTCTCTCTCGCGTCAGCCAACACGCAGCAATCCTGGCCCTTCTTCGCGCAACCAGGCTTCCGCTTCATCGCGATGCGGCGCCAGCGCCTTCACATGCGCCCAGAAGCGCGGTGAGTGATTAAGCTCACGCAAATGCGCGACCTCATGCGCCACCACATAATCCAGCACAGCATCCGGCGCCATGATCAGGCGCCAGGAAAAGGCGAGTGTCCCATCCGGCGCGCAAGACCCCCAGCGGCTTTGCGTATCCTTCACGCGAATGGCCTTGATGGCGACACCCAATTTCGCGGCATGCTCCGTCGCCAGAGGAATGATGCGCCGCTTCGCCTCGGCCCGCAGAAAATCGCGCAAGCGACGCGGCAGAAATTCCGGGGCACCTGTCACGATGATAGCACCGCTTTCCACAAAAGCGCCGCCACGCCGCGCCGGTTCATGCCGGACCGGATGTGGCACACCACCCAGCGGCACCTCTGCCCCATCGGTCAATACAACACTTGGCGCCAATGCCTTCAGACGATTCAGCACCCAGGCGGCGTGGGTGGTCAGCAATTCCAACCCGGCGCGACGGCTGGCACGCATCGGCAGCGTGACCACTACATCACCGGCGCGGGGATCAATGCGCAGGCTGACCGCGCGCGCCCGCTGAGAGCGCCGCCAGCGCACCGGGCAAAGCTCCGGCGGACCCAAAAGGCCAGGGCGAAGCGGCACCATTTCCGAATCGGGCAAAGACATCGGCGCACCATGCCGTCAAGCCCATGCAATTTTCAACCGCTTGACACTTGGGCGCTTTCGCGCGCGAGTGTCACCATGCGTTTCGCCCTTAGCGCCATCCTGCCTCTTTTGCTGCTTGGAACCATTTGGGGTGCCACACCAATTTTCGTGAAGACATTGGGTGGCATGGGTTGGCCGCCGCTCATGATCGCGCTTGGCGCTTCAGGCTTCAGCACCATCACCTTGCTATGCGTTTGCTTCGCGCGGCGCGAAATGCCACCGCTGAAACGCCCGCATCTGATCCATTATGGCGTATCAGGCCTGACAGGGTTGGTGCTGTCCAATCTTTGTGGCTTCACAAGTTTGCAGCATATTCCAGCAGGGTTCTTTTCCTTGCTGATCCCACTTTCCCCCATGCTGACGGTGCTGGGTGCCATGGCACTGCGGATGGAAAGCGTTTCCTGGCGGCGCATCGGCGGCAGTGTGCTTGGCCTGGTCGGTATTGGCCTTGCCATGGCGCCTGGTGCCGCGCTGCCAGACCCTAAGGCGCTGCCCTGGGCCTTACTCGCGGCGCTGACGCCGGTTTGGTATGCGGCGGCGAATATCGCCGGCGTCAAGCTTGCGCCACGCGGTGCCGCACCCCTGGCGCTTGCCGCCGGCACTTGCGGCGCGGCGGCGCTGATCATGGCCGTGATCGCACTCGCCACCGGGCAAATCCGCGCCGTGGCTTGGGCAGGCCTGCCCATTACCATGACGCAAGGCGTGCTGCTGGCACTGGCTTATTTGATCTATTTCCGCTCACTCGCGACCCAGGGCGGCGTGGTGACATCGCAGGTTGGCTATATCGTCACCATCACCGGCCTGATCTGGGGCTTTGCGATTTTTGGCGAAGTGCCGGGCTGGCTGACGATCCCTGCCGCCGCCTTGGTATTTGCCGGGCTCGCGCTGGTGACGCTGCCCGGCAAGAAAAAGCTCAGCCAATAAGGTGCTTGAGTTCCGTTTCCACAAAGGAAAGCGGCGCGCTACCCGCATTGACGACATTATGTTCAACGCCCGCCATGCGCGCATAAGGCACACCCGCCTTCAGCGTGGCGGTTGCGGTTTCGCCACCCGGCAATTCCAATAACAGCGTGCCATCCGTGACCGGCACCACCACATAAGCCATGCCGTGGCGATGCCAGCCGGTTTCCGCCCCTGCTTCGAAATCCCAGCGCGTGACGCGCACATGCGCGTCATCAATTTCCACCGTGGCGGTGGCCGGCGCACGGCAGCGGAGCGGTTCCTTCATCGGCCTATTCCGCCGCCTTGGCGGGGGAAAGCCCGGGCAGAGGCAGCGCACCCGCAGCACCCCAAGCCGCCCATACCGCGTCAGCCTGCGCGGCATTCAGCGGCAGATGCGGCGGGCGAATGGTGCGCCAGCCGGCATCACCCGTGCTGCGCGCAATAATCTCACGCAGGCCAGGGATCAGCGGCACGGATGTCGCGGCCTTGCGGGTCGCGTTCAGCACGGCTTGCGCTGCATCCGCTTCTGGCCCGGTGCGCTTGGCATAGACAATGCCGCCCCAATGGGAATTACCGTTGGAAGCGGCAGTGATGCAGCCCGCGCCACCTTCGGCCAGGATCCGTTGCAGGAATTCATCGCTGCCGGAATAAACCTCAAACCCATCCTTGGCGAAGGCCTGCACCATGGCTTGCATATTGGCGTAATCGCCCGAGGAATCCTTCACACCCTTGATGGTGCCAGGGAAAGCCTTGATCAGGCGTTCCAGCAGCGAAAGGCTGAAGGGCACCGCAGATTGCTGCGGGAAGTGATACAGATACACCTTCACCCCGCCGCCAATGCGGTTCAGCGCTTCCGAGAAATAGGCGAACAGCCCATCATCCGAAGGGCCCTTGTAGTAGAAGGGCGGCAGCATCAACACGCCGGGGCAGCCGGCATCGCGCGCATGCTTGGTCAGTTCCACGCTATCCATCAGGCTGGCGCAGCCTGTGCCCGGCATCATCCGCGCCGCCGGAATGCCGCGCGCAATCAGCCCTTCCAGAATGGCCTTGCGTTCATGCAGGCCGAAGGAATTCGCCTCACCGGTTGTGCCCAATACGCCAAGCCCGGTGCAGCCATTGGCCAGCAGCCATTTCGCATGCGCCGCCATGCGGTCCAGATCAGGGGTCAGATCAGGCTTCATCGCCGTCAGCACTGCGGCATTCACGCCGCCATAAATCGCGTCTTTCATCGGGGTATCCTTCGCAAAACATGTGGCGCCTTCGTCGCGCGGATAGCGCACCCAGTCAATTAAGCAGAAGGTGGGCGGCGTCAATCACTGAAATAGCCGAAGCACCATCTCCGCACCGGCAAAGGCAATGAAGTTATTGATGCCATGCAGCCACATGCCAAACCTCGGGCTGCCTGTCTTGGCCCGCGCAAAGCTCACCAGCAGGGTGAGGGGCAAAAGTGAGAGCATACCAAGCGGGCCACGCAAATGGATCAGCAGGAAGGCTGCGCCCGTTATACCCAGGGTGAGCCAAAGGCCGCGTTCCTCCAGCCGCCGCCAAAGCCATTGCCGAAAGAAGTTTTCTTCAACGATCGGCGCAATGATCACCGGCACAATAAGAGCGAGAAGGAATGACAAAAGGAATGACACCCAGAAGACGACAAGGAGATAGCCTTGGAATTGCTGCGTCAAGGCTATCGGGCTTGGTCCCAGTTGTGGATCAATCCCGAAAAGAAGCTTCCGCAGACCAATTACGCCGAAGGGCAGCAAAACGGCAGCAAAGATCAGCAGAGCCTTCGCAGCAATGCCAAGACCATCATCCTTCTTTGCGGCGGGAAACAATCTGGCATCGCGTCTGGCGACAATGAATAAAAGAGCATAGGAAGCTATAGCGCCGCAAAGTATGGCGATACTGGCCGCTGCGATAGCGTCAAGGCGAAGGATAGCTTTCAGAAACTCTCCGCTGAGGCCACTGGCGAAGACCTGAATCACGAGGAAAAGGCCGAGCCACAAAACCAGCGACCAAATGGTCGTGGCCAAGGATTTATCCTCAGATGGCGTCGTTTCCATAACGTGATAATGCGCGCATCCAAGGTGCAGGCTCAAGCGCCATTTTTCACCTTCCGCGGCATCATCCCTGGCCAGCGCACCACGTGATCTTCCAGCGCGCCCGCCTGGCGTTCATCAACCGCGCGCCCGCGCACGGAAACCCCCGCGCGATGAACAGTTTCTGGATCACCAGATACCAGCGGATGCCACCACGCCAAATCCCGCCCTTCCGCCACCATCCGATAAGCGCAACTCGGCGGCAGCCAATCAATGGCGGCGAGCTTCTTTGGCGTGAGCTTCACGCAATCCGGCACGCGCTTCTTGCGCCCCACGTAATCCGAACATTGGCAGCTATGTAAATCCAACAACCGGCACGCCACTTCCGTATAGGCCAGCGCATCGGTTTCCTCATCGCGCAGCTTGTGCAGGCAGCAGCGCCCGCAGCCATCGCACAGACTTTCCCATTCTGCCCGAGACATCTCGGCCAGGGTTTTACTTTTCCAGAAGGGTGTTTTTTCTGTCACGCAGTAGCAATAATGCCCTTAACGCCGATTGGCCGGCGGCGGCGCCAGGTTTTCCGTTTGCACACGGCCCGTGCCAGCACTGCCGGAAGAAGTGCCGCCCGAAGGCGCCGGCGCGGCGGAACTCCCGCCGCCACTGCCGGCCGCACCCAGGCGCATCAGCGCGCCGCGCAGCGGGTCACTGCCCGGGTTATGCGCTTCCATCGCCACCACCACCTGTCGCGCCGCCATTTCGCGCCCGAAATAGGCGCGCATCTTATCGCTATCGGCCGAAAGCAGCGCCCCCTCCAGCGTGATGCCCGCGAACAGACCGCGCGTCCTGGCGATGGTGACAATATCCGCCCCCACCGCCGCTGTGGTCGCGCCTTCAATGCTGCGCCCGAGTGTGGCGAAAGCCACGCCCGCTTCAGCGCCGAATTTGAATTGGCTATCCAGCATGGCATTCAGCCCCTTCTGGGTCATGATCAGCATGACCACCTGGGCATCCTGCAAGCCGGCCTGAAAACCCAGGCTGCCGCTTACCAGATTGTAGAAGGCGGGGGATGACCAGGAACCACCGCCATCACGGGCGGCCAGCACACAGTCACCAAATTGACCCCCCACGATGAAGCCAGCGCGGAACACGCGGGGGCAGATCATGACCCCCTTGGCATTGCGGAGCAGCGCCTTGGCATCCCCGGTATTATCGGCCGGCCCCATCATTTCCTGAAGCGTGAGCGTGGCGCGATCCACCAATGCCTGTTCGTCGGCCTGGGCGCGGACGCTGCCCGAAAAGCCAAACATGGCAAGGAGTAAGGCGCTGAAAAGCATGATAGGGCGCATGAAAATCATTTCCCAAGCCGTTGTTTCACTTGATTCTACACCAAGGCTTCGCGCCGGGGAAAGGGTTTCTTTAAGGCAAGTTTCAGCTTTCCAACACTGGCGGCGTCCAGGGTTCCTCATTTACCGCCGAAACGCGCCAATCCAGCCCATGCTTTTCAATCCGCGTCAGCGATAGATTCTTGATGCTGAAGATCAAAGCCTGATCGGGCGAAAGCCCCATGGCATGCGCAAGCGCGGCGCGGATAGACCCGCCATGCGCCACAATCACAATATCCTGGCCTTCCAATAGCGTCGCCAGGCGTTCCAGCACCCCGGCTATGCGCGCCTGAACCTCCCGGAAGCTTTCGCCGCCCGGCGGGTGTTCTTCGCCCGCATGGGGCCAGAAGGGATGCGCCGGGCGCGTCAGCAGCGCGGGCAGAGCTTCATGCGGAATACCCTGCCATTCGCCCAAATGCTGTTCGGCAAAATCCGGCTCCGCTTCCAAATCCGCCGCGGGATAGCCCGCCGCAAACACCGCCGCAGCAGTGGCGCGGGTGCGCGACAGGTTGGTCACAAACCACCGCGCCGGCTGCGGCAGGCGCCCGGCCAACCAGCGATAGGATGCGGCTTCTTCCTGAAGTGCCAGATCGCACAACCCCACATCCATGCTGCCATAAAGCACCGCGCGGGCTGAAGGTTCCACCAGCGCATGCCGCACCAGAAAGAAGCGCGTCGGCGTCACGCTGGCGCATCCAGCGCATGGGTCATCAGATCATCCAATGCACAAATCTCCAGCGCCGCTTCATGGGTTGCTTCCAACAACACTGGCGGCGCAAAGCCGGCACGGCGCGCTTCTTCCCAACGCGCAGCGCAAAGGCACCAGCGATCCCCAGGTGAAAGCCCAGCGAAACCATATTCAGGGCGCGGCGTGGAAAGATCATTTCCCGCCGCCTTACTGAAATTCAGAAACGCGGCGCTGACTTCCGCGCAAACCACATGCAGCCCAATATCCTCAGGCCCGGTATTGCAGCAGCCATCACGAAAAAACCCAGTCAGCGGCGCCACTGAGCAAGGCAACAAAGGCCCGCCCAACACATTGCGCTTGCCGGCCTCGGCCGAGGCCGGCTTCAACCAATCAAAGCCGCCGCTCATGCCGCGGCGCGAATGGCCACTGCCTTCACATCCTCACCCACCGCATCGGCATAGGTGGCGAAATTCGCTTCAAACCGCGCCACCAAATCACGCGCCGTGCGGTCATAAGCTGCCTTGTCGGCCCAGGTTTCACGCGGGTTGAGCATTTCACTCGGCACGCCGGGCAGGGCCTTCGGCACCATCAGGCCGAAGAAGGGATCACGCACGAATTCAACGCGGGCCAGGCTGCCATCCAGGGCGCCGCGCAGCAGGGCACGCGTCACGCGGATGGGCATGCGGTTGCCCGTGCCATAGCTGCCGCCGGTCCAGCCTGTATTCACCAGCCAGCAATCCGCGCCGTGGCGCGCCATCAAATCCGCCAGCATCCGGCCATAGACTTCCGGGCGGCGCGGCAGGAAGGGCGCGCCAAAGCAGGTGGAAAATGTCGCCTGCGGTTCCTTGCCCATGCCCTTTTCCGTGCCCGCAACCCGCGCGGTATAGCCGGACAGGAAGTGATACATGGCCTGCGCCGGGGAAAGCTTGGCAATCGGCGGCAACACACCAAAGGCATCCGCAGTCAGCATCACCACATTACGCGGCAGGCCGGCGGCACCGCTTTCGACAATGTTCGGAATATAGGGCAGCGGATAGCAGGAACGGGTATTCTCGGTCAGCCTACCATCATCCAGATCAAGCCTGCCCGCTTCATCCGCCACCACATTTTCCAACACCGCACCAAAACGATGCGACGCATCCCAGATTTGCGGCTCAGCTTCGCGGCTCAGTTTGATCACCTTCGCATAGCAGCCGCCTTCAAAATTGAAGACGCCGCCATCAGACCAGCCATGTTCATCATCGCCGATCAGGTTGCGTTCCGGGTCGGATGAAAGCGTCGTCTTGCCCGTACCGGAAAGCCCAAAGAACAGCGCGACATCGCCCTTGGCGCCAAGATTGGCGCTGCAATGCATGGGCAACACGCCCTTCGCCGGCAGCAGCCAATTCATCACGGTGAAAATGCTTTTCTTGATTTCGCCGGCGTAAGATGTGCCGGCAATCACAATGGTCTTCGCCGCGAAGGAAAGCGCGATCACAGTTTCAGACCGGCAGCCATCCTGGGCGGGGTCAGCCTGGAATTCCGGCGCATGCAGAATGGTGAAATCCGGCGTGAAGCCCGCCAATTCTTCCGCCGCCGGGCGGATGAACATATTGCGCGCAAACAGCGCATGCCAGGCATTGGTGGTCACCAGCCGCACCCGGACGCGATGCGCCGGATCAGCCCCGGCATAAAGGTCCTGGGTGAAAAGCTCAGGCTTTTCGCCAAGCCAGCCGCGCACCCGCGCAGAAAGGCCCGTGAAGCGCTCCGGCGCCATGGGCTGATTGACCTTGCCCCACCAGATATCGGCGCGCACATCGGGGTCTTCCACCACAAACTTGTCCTGCACGGAACGGCCGGTATGGGTGCCAGTTTCCGCGATAAAGGCGCCATCAGCAGAAAGCCGGCCTTCATTGCGGCGCAGCGCATGGGCAATCAGCGCGGGCGGCATCAGATTGGCGTGGACCGTTCCGGCCCCGGTTACGCCGGTTCCGGCCAAAGCTTGTTCTGCAACGCTCATTTAAAGGACACCCTCCAACCAACCGCTCATTCTAGGCGCTTAAAGCCCGTCATCGTGCGATATCAGGGCTGGTCGCGGCAGAATTGCGGCAGGCTCAGGCTCCGGCGGGGACTTCCCCGGCCAGGGCCGCCCGCCCTTCCCGCGCCGCGCGAATCAGCGCCATACGCACGGCGTCCGAATCGCCCACTGGCGCCGGGAAGGCAAGACGGCGGGATGCCTGGCCATCCGAAATATCACAGCCATCCGGGTCCACCGAGACCAGCCGCCAGGGGCCGGGGGCGCCGCCCAAAAGCCCGGTCGCGATCGCGGTCACGGCATCCGGGTGGTCCTGATTCACATGGGCGATGATCTCAGCCTCCGCCGCCGCCACCGCCGCCACCGCCGCTTCCTCAGGCACCAAGGTGCTGGCCTTGAGCCTGACCGCACGGGCAAAGCCCCCCACCAGCAAAGCGCCGCCAATCCGCACCCGCCAGAGCGCGAAATCGCCGAAATCCGCGTAAAGTGCCGCATAGGGATGCACCGAAAGCCACCGCGCCTTGAGCGCCGCCACCTCCTCCGCCGGCACTTGTTCCGCGAGCCCGGTCACGGTCACGCGGGGGGCGGTTTGCGGGTTGAGCCCGGTCGGCGCGCCCGTGATCAGCAGGGCGCAGCGCGGATCGGCCTGCAAATGCCTGGTGTGTTCGGATAGGGACGAAAGCAGCATCAGAGGCGAAAGATCAGGCGCCGTTGCCGGCGTCACCAGGCTGGCGAAGGGCTGCCCCGCCTGGGCGGTGGCGAGCGTGGCAGAGCGCGCGGCGCGGATCAGCCGCCTGGCTTCCAATATGGCGTCTTCTTGTTCCATCGCCCTTCTCCGGCCCGGCTCCTGCCACAATTGGCTCGCATTATCATCACTGTCGCGGCAAAAGAATGTCTCCGCTGCGTCAGAGGTGCACAGCAATGCCGCAAACCATCGCCCTTGTGGATGATGACCGCAATATCCTCACTTCCGTTTCCATGACGCTGGAACAGGAAGGCTATCAGGTGCGGACCTATACGGATGGCGAAAGCGCGCTGCAGGGCCTGCTTGCCAAGCCGGCAGATCTCGCGGTGCTGGATATCAAAATGCCGCGCATGGATGGCATGGAATTGCTCCAGCGGCTCCGTCAGCGCAGCAATATGCCGGTTGTCTTCCTCACCTCCAAGGATGAGGAAGTGGATGAACTGATGGGGCTACGCCTCGGCGCCGATGACTATATCACCAAGCCCTTTTCCCAGCGGCTATTGTTGGAACGGATCCGCGCCCTGCTGCGGCGGAATGAAGGGGCCAGGGCGGAAGGCTCCGGCGCGCCCCCCGGCGGCGTGCTGTCGCGCGGCGATTTGATGCTGGATGAGACGAAGCACACCTGCCTCTGGAAGGGTAAGGCGGTGCAGCTTACCGTCACGGAGTTTTTGCTGGTGAAGGCACTCGCGCTGCGCCCCGGCATGGTGAAGAACCGCGACCAGTTGATTGATGCCGCCTATGGCGAGAACATCTATGTGGATGACCGCACGATTGACAGCCATGTGAAGCGCATCCGCCGCAAATTCCGCCAGACGGATGAGGATTTCGACCAGATCGAAACCCTTTACGGCATCGGCTATCGCTACAAGGAAAATTGAGGGGTTTCCCCCTCAAAAAACGCCTTCAGTGCAACCGCGCTGAAGGCAAATGCGGGCTATCCAGGCTGAAATCCGGGATGGCGACATCAAACGCCTCTCCGGTATCGCGCACCACCATGTGGTAGGCGCCGCGCATGAAGCCTGATGGCGTGCCAAGCGGCGTGCCAGAGGTATATTCAAACCGCCCGCCCGGTTCCAGGATGGGTTGTTCACCCACTACGCCCGCGCCCTGCACCTGCTGGGTGCGTCCGGTGCCATCGGTAATCTGCCAGGTGCGGCGGATCAGCTGCACCGTCTCCGGCCCCAGATTGGCGATTTCCACCTGATAGGCCCAGACGAATTGTGCGCTTTCAGGCATGGATTGTTCAGCCAGATAAAAGGCGCGCACGGCTACCCTTATCCCCCGCGTCGTCGCGATGAATGAATCCCCTTTGGTCATAATAGCCTTCCTCGGACCCAATTCAGCGCAGCAACCGGGTAAGTTGTAAAGTTTTTTATGTGTTTGGCCTCATGAAGCGGCAGCATCCAGCGCTTCAGCCAGATCGTCAATCAGATCGGCCACATCCTCAAGCCCCACGGAAAGCCGCACCGTGCCATCGGTAATGCCAAGCTTGGCGCGTTCTTCCGCGCCAACCCGCATATGGGTGGTGGTGGCAGGGTGGGTCGCCATGGATTTCGCATCGCCCAGGTTATTGGCGATATCAATCAGGCGCAGCGCATCCATGAAGCGGAAGCAGGCTTCCTTGCCGCCCTTGATGTCAAAGCTCACCAAGGTGCCACCCGCCGACATTTGCGCCATGGCAAGCTTTTGCTGCGGATGATCAGCACGGAAGGGATACAGCACCCGCGACACTTCCGCCCGTTCCGCCAGCATATCGGCAATGGCGGAAGCGCTGCGGCACATGGCCGGCACGCGCAAATGGAGCGTTTCAAGCCCCTTCAGAATGACCCATGCATTGAAGGCGCTGATGGAAGGGCCAGTATTGCGGATGAAGGGTTGCAGCACCTCATCCACCCATTTCTTGGAACCCATCACACAGCCGCCCAAAACGCGGCCCTGGCCATCAAAATGTTTGGTGGCGGAATAAACAACAATATCCGCGCCGAAGTCCATGGGCTTTTGCAGCAAGGGTGTGGCGAAGACATTATCCACCACCACCAAAGCGCCGGCCTGATGCGCCAGATCGCACACGGCGCGGAGGTCCACGATTTCCAGCATGGGATTGGAAGGCGTTTCCAGCAAAACCATGGTGGCCGGGCGCGAAAGCGCGGCGCGCCATTGCGCCAAATCACTGCCATCCACGAATTCAGTCGCAATGCCATAGCGTGGCAGCAGGGTTGAGACGATCCAATGGCAGGAACCAAACAGCGCGCGGGATGCCACCACGCGATCCCCGGCCTTCAAATGGGACAACATTGCCGAATGCACTGCCGCCATACCGGTAGCCGTCGCGCGGCAGGCTTCCGCCCCTTCCAAAGCCGCCAGCCGTGCTTCCAGCATGCTGACGGTTGGGTTGCCGAAGCGCGAATATTGGTAATGCACTTCCGTCCCCGCGAAGGTGCCCTCTGCCTGGGCCGCGCTGTCATAGACAAAGCCGGAGGTCAGATACATCGCCTCCGCCAGCTCATCGAAGTTGGAACGCATCAGCCCGCCGCGCACAAGCTGCGTCGCGGGGCGAAGGGGGCGGGCGGGGCGGGGCTTTTTCGACACGGCGCGGACCTCTTGCACTCAGGGAAGCGTCCAGCCCCTATCGGGTACGGGGCATCACACCCCGCGGCCCCTTAGCGCGTTTCTTTTCGTGGATGTCGCCATCCATGCCCTTTCGAGACCTCGCCGCAAGCAGACCGGACAAATCGCGAGGATCAGTTTTGCAACCGATGATTGTCTATTAGGGCGAGAGCCGCCGCGCGGTCAAGAAATCAGGCACGGCTTGCATCCCCGCCTCGCCTATGGGTTCATCCGGGCCGGAGGATATCATTATGGCCAATACCCGCGTCACCCTGATTGTTGGCGCCAGCGGCGCCGCCGCCAGCCGCGTGCTGGAAGCAACAGAACGCGACCCCGGCTTCACGCCTATTGGCCTGACCAGGCGCGACCCCGGCATGGGCATCCCCTGGATCACCGCCGATCTTTGGGATGGGCCGGGGCTGGCCCGCGCCATCGCGGCGCGGCCTGACATTACGCATATTGTCTACGCTTCCCGCGCGCCGCATGGGGAGACGGGCGTTGAAGATGTGGCAGGCAATGTCACCATGCTGCGCAATCTGCTGGATGCCGCCGAAGCCTCCCTGCCGCGCTTTCAGCATCTGCATATGATCCATGGCGGCAAGTGGTATGGGCTGCATATCGGCCCCTTCCGCACCCCGGCGCGAGAAGATGACCCGCGCCATTTGCCGCCCAATTTCTATTACGAACAGCAGGATATGGTGGCCGAACGCCAGCGCGGCAAAGCCTGGTCCTGGTCCGCGAGCCGGCCCAATTTCGTGCTGGATGTGGCGCCAGGGCGCGCGCGCAACATGGTTTCCACCCTTGGTGCCTATGCCGCCATTTGCCGCGAATTGGGCGCACCCTTTGATTTTCCCGGCAAGCCCGGCGCCTTCACCGCTTTGCACGAAGTTTCGGACGCCAAGCTGCTGGCCCAGTCCATTCTGTGGATGCTCAGCGAACCGCGCGCCGCCAATCGCGCCTTCAATGTGACGAATGGCGATGCCTTCCGCTGGTGCGATATGTGGCCGCGCCTTGCCGGGCTTTTCGGCGTGGCACCGGGCGCCGTGCGCACCATGTCCATGGCGCGCTGGATGGCCGA
>Ga0222712_10005867_pt1 | contig 12269 bp, 14 predicted proteins | sample C33_657DmetaG_FD_165043 | JGI IMG/M metagenome (GOLD analysis project Ga0222712, IMG submission 165043) | Estuarine water microbial communities from San Francisco Bay, California, United States - C33_657D | ecosystem: Environmental > Aquatic > Marine > Unclassified | place: USA: California...
TGGTGATTATGGGCGGCCTTAGAATTGTTGTAATAGCCGTAAGAATCAACAGTTACACTCTCCGCATACCGATGGCAAGTACCTCACTGAAGCCCTGCATTGACTGCGGCGCACTTGTGCGCGGTGCCTCACGTTGTCCGTTGCACCAACTGCAAACAAACCGCCGCATTGAAAAAGCGCGAGGCACACGACAAGAACGGGGGTACGGTGCGGAGTGGATGAGGCTCCGCGCGAGGGCATTGCGGGCGCAACCCTGGTGCGGTGACTGCATGACCGAGGGTCGCCCTGACAATCCCTTGACGGGAGATCACATCGTTCCCCTCAGTGCCGGTGGGCGGAACGAACCGGGCAACATCCGCATACTTTGCCGGCGGTGCAATTCAGTGCGTGGAGGAATGCGTGCTACTTAGTGACCGAGACATACGGCTGCGTATCGCTGCCGGCGAACTGCGACTGCAACCTAGCCGTGACGATCTGATTCAACCCGCATCCATTGACTTGACTCTGGATGCCGCGTTCATCGAGGCGGATGGTTTGCACATAACGCTGGCCGAAGATGCCGTGGTTGACCTGCACCCCGGTCAGTTCCTCTTGGGATCGACTGCCGAGCGCGTGACGCTTCCGGCGGATCTCGGGGCGCAGGTGCAAGGGAAGTCGTCGTTTGCAAGACTGGGTTTGCTCGTGCATTGCACCGCGGGTTGGATCGACCCCGGATTCGACGGCAAGATCACCTTGGAGTTTGTCAACCTCGGAGCGAACCCGATCTCCCTGCGTGTCGGGAAGCCTATCGCACAGATACTCTTTCACCAGACCCTGACGCCATCGGAGAGGCCATACGGATCGCATGGCCTGAACTCACGCTATCAGGGACAGGATGCGGTGACAGGATCACGACTATGACCAGAGGCGCACCTAAGACACCCACTGCACTCAAGATTCTCCGGGGCAATCCCGGCCATCAGAAACTGAACACGAGGGAGCCAAAGCCCCAGGTTGATCTGGCGAAGCCCCCATCCGAGTTGTCACTTGCGGCCAAGCGCATCTGGCGCGATTACGGGAAGCAACTGGTTGATCTTGGACTGATGACGCGGATTGATGAAGCCACATTTGCTGCATTCTGCCAGACCTATGCGAGATGGCTGGAAGTGAACACTTACCTTCGTGACGCGCCGTTGCTGCTGGAAAGTGCGAAGGGTGGTCTTGAGATCAACCCCGCAATCAAGTTGCTTGATCAGTTGCAGACGGCATTTATGAAGGCTGCGGGTGAGTTTGGATTGTCGCCGAGTTCGAGGTCGAAGGTCACGACGAACACGGTTCGCGAAGACGAATTGGGGGATTTCCTTGGAACAGGGACCGGACGCTGAGCGTGCTGCATCGTTTATCGAGAAGTTCTGCCGGCATTCGCGCGGGGACATTGCCGGGAAGCCGATCGTGTTGCGCGATTGGCAACGTGAGGTTCTCTCGGGATTGTTTGCAACGACGCCGGACGGCAAGCGGAAACATCGCACGGGCTTGATTGGTCTGGCACGCAAGAACGGCAAGTCGATCCTCGGTTCAGGCATTGCCTTGTATGGATTGATTGCCGACGGCGAGCCGGGTGCCGAGGTCTACGCGTGCGCCGGGGATCGCCAGCAAGCGCGCATCGTCTTTCAGGAAGCGCGTCGGATGGTTGAATCACATCCCGCACTTTCCAAGCACGTGACCGTATTTCGTGACGTGCTTGAGGTCAAGTCCACGAAGAGCGTGTTCAGGGTCCTCGCTGCTGACGCCAAGTTGCAACAGGGTCTGACCCCGCACCTCGTGATTTTTGACGAAGTCCACGTCCAACCGAACGACGAGTTATGGAATGCGATGGTGCTGGGAATGGGCACCCGGAAGCAACCCCTGATGGTCGGCATCACCACTGCCGGGTATGGCGAGGATACGTTGCTTTACCGACTCTACGAGTACGGCAAGAAGGTGCGATCGGGAGAGGTGGATGATCGCACGTTCTTTTTCCGTTGGTGGGAACCGGAGGCAGCCGAGTGTGACTGGCGCGACCCGGCGATCTGGGCGCAAGCCAACCCGGCATACGGGGACTACCTCAATGCCGAGGCACTCGACCACGACGCGCGAACGACGCCTGAACACGAGTTCCGACGCTACCACTTGAACCAGTGGACTACGGTTGCCGATGCGTGGCTACCGTTTGGCGCGTGGGACCTGTGCAGGGATGAGACGGCCGACCTTGACCAGACCCTGCCACTGCGCGTCGGAATTGACATGGCGTATTCAAACGATTGCGCAGCGATTGTCGGGGCGCAAGTCCAGGGTGACCGCACCGTGATTCGGTTGCTCGGCGTGTGGGAGAACCCGTTCGACCCGACCGACAAGCGATCGGATGCGTGGAAGATCAGTGTGTTCGAGGTAGAGGAGCGGTTGCGGGAAATCCGCGCGAGGTTCCCTGCATCCGGTGCAGTGATTGACGGGCAGATTCTGCCGGGACCCGAGTTCGCGTTCGACCCAGCGTGGTTTTCTAGGTCAGCACCGCTACTGGAAGGTGACGGATTGACGATGGTGGAATTTCCGCAGACCGACAGCCGCATGGTTCCGGCGGCGCAGACGCTGTACCAGTTGATAACCGAGCAGAAGTTGGTACACGACGGAAATCCCATCCTGAAACGTCACGTCGAGAACGCGGTCGCAGACCGTCGCCCACGAGGCTGGCGTATAAGCAAGTCAAGCAGTCGCAAGAAGATCGATGCCGCGATAGCGTGCGCCATTGCGGTGACCCGCGCACAGGAACCGGCACCACAGGTCAAGGCGAGTGTTTACCAGAACCGGGGCGTATTGATACTATGAAGCCAGATGCAAGTGATCTCTTTCTGATTGCCGGTATCATTCTGGTAAGCGTAAGCCTGTCGTTCTGGATGCCGGCAGCGGTGCCGGCCTATTACGGCGTGGTGGCGATACTGTTTGGGATCGCCCGAGGGATAGCGGATGCTCGTTCGCACGGCACTGAGCCTGATCAACCGCCGAAGCGGTAGCCTCGAAAATCCCGGTAATCCGCTCAACGCGATGTCGTTGGCGAATGCACTGGCGGGCGGTCAGGGAACCGTATCGGGGATCAGTGTCAGCGTCGATAGCGCGATGGCGTTGCCGATCGTCTATACGTGCGTCTCGTTGCTATCACGCACCGTTGCTTCGCTGCCCCTCATCCTTTACCGTCGCCTCGAACGGGGCAAGGAACGCGCGACCGACCACGCGCTCTATCGCGTCCTCCGGGATCTTCCCAACCCCGAGATGACCGCCTACGACCTTCATGCTGCACTGATGTCCCACCTTGCCCTGTGGGGCAATGCGTACTGCGAGATCGTGCGGAACGCCGGCGGCGATGTGGTCGAGCTGTGGCCGATCTCCCCGCAACGGGTCACGTGGAAGCGTCTTGCCCCCGGCAAGCTGCTGTACGAGATCGATATGGACGGGACGCGGGTTCCTTTGCGTGGTGATCAGGTGATGCATCTGCGAACCCTTTCTGCTGACGGCAAGAAGGGGTACTCATTCATCACGCAGGCGCGTGAGGAAATCTCGCTTGGGATTGCAGCGCGCGAGTACGGGTCCCGGTTCTTCGGGCAGGATGGTCGCCCTGGAGGAGTCCTGACCCATCCGGGTTCACTTTCGCAGGATGCGTTGGATCGGTTGCGATCCTCGTGGGAGGCGGCCCATACTGGCCTGACGAATAGTCACCGGGTCGCAATCCTTGAAGAGGCGATGACGTTCACGCCAACGACGCTTCCTCCCGAAGACATGATGTTCCTTCAAACCAGGGACTTCACGCGCAAGGAAATTGCCGGGTGGTTCCATATTCCGCCCCATATGGTCGGTGATACGGAACGGTCCACGAGTTGGGGAACCGGGATCGAGAGTCAGGCGCAGGGGTTCCTGACCTTCACCCTTGTCCCGTGGTTGACTTCGTGGCAGCAGGAAATCAACCGGTCCCTACTGACGCCGACCGAGCGTGAGACCTACTTCGCCGAGTACATGACGAATGCGCTGTTGAAGGTAGACACGCAGGCCAGGTACGAAGCCTATGCCAAGGGCCGCAATTGGGGCTGGTTGTCCGTCAACGATGTCCGGGAAATCGAGAACCTGAACCCTATCGAGGGGGGCGATGTGTACCTTAGTCCGCTCAACATGGGCAACTCGGAGGTAATGCGCGACTGGCCGAATGCCCAGCAGGGTACGCAGGGTGGCGCTCCCGGCACTCCGGTGCCGTCCAATCAACCGTCCGTTCCGCAACCCGGCGAGACCCTTCCGCAGTCGTTGCGAATGGATGGCGGCGAGGGTGAGACAGTGTCAGGGCGCACATTGGCTGGCATTGAATCACGCGCGATCGATGTGCCTGCCTGGATGCAGGACAACGCCCAGCAGGGGCTGGCGTGGCACGCAGACGGGCTATCGGGTGACGGAGTGACCGCTCAGACGGTCAGTGAGGCCCGTTCCCTCGCGTCCGGCAATGCCACCGCCGACAAGGTCCGGCGGATGGGCGCGTGGTTTGCGCGTCACATGGGAGACCTTGACGCGCCGGCCGCTTCGGCGGACAATCCTGACTATCCGTCGCGGGGTGTGGTGGCGCACGCGTTGTGGGGTGGCGGAAGCCGCTCCGAGTCTCAACGTGCGGAACGTTGGGCAAATGCGCGCGTCAATGCACTGGACGGATCCACCACAACCGAAGGGCGGGCGTTGCCTGCCTCCCACGAGGGCGACGCGCTAGCCATCCTTGGCATGGCGTACGACGCTCTCGATGTCCCCGGCCTTGCGCAAGCGATCCGGGCGTCACTCGGAGATGAACGATGACTACCGAAGGCACCACGAGGGCGGAAGCGGCAGCGCACATCCTCGCACGCGAAACGGGTCGGCGGATGCGTGCCGTCCAGTCCCGTATTGACGAGGCCGAGGAAGAGCGGAAGATCGCACTTGACGCGATCGCGTCACGGCTTGTGGATCACGAGCAGGCCGACGAACGCCAGTCAGGATTGATTGACGGACTGCGCTCGGATATTGGAACAGCGCGCGAGATCACTGCTGCGCTTGATGTTGCGCACGGCGAGACACGGGAACTGACGGCCGCACAAGCCCAGGAGCTGGTGTCGATTGCGGAACGGCTGGCGGCGAATGAGCAGATCGACTCCGCCCAGGATGCCGAACTGACCGGGTTGACCGGCAGGATTGAGGGTCTGGAGTTACGAGCGCCAGTTCCGGGTCCTCCCGGCCCCAAGGGTCCGGCGGGGCCATCCGGTCGTGTCGCCTATGGTGGTGGAGGCGGATCAGCAACCATCCAGAGTGCCGGAACGCTGGTTGCAAACCGGCCAATCCTCAACTTCGTTTCGGGCGCGACTGTTGCGGATGACGCAACAAACAACCGCGTGAACATCACTGTCTCCGGTGGCGGCGGAACCATCAACAGCGTGTCCGTTTCGTCCGGCCTGTCGATCACCGGAACCTCGGATCTCACAATCACCAATACCGGCGTACGGTCGCTGGCCGGGTCCGGGATTAGCGTGTCGGACAGTACCGGGGCCGTGACGATTACTGCCGCGAGCGTCACAGGCGGTACCGGGATCACGGTTGCCGGGTCCGGCACCACGGCGCTCACGGTCAGTGCGACGGGCGTGCAATCGCTGACTGCCGGAAACGGCATAAGCGTCTCGGGCACAACCACGCCAACCGTTTCGGCGAGCCTTGCGGCTGGCACCGGCATCGGGATCAGCGGCACAACGACCCTCAGTGTGAGCAACACGGGCGTGACATCCCTCGTCGCCGGTACCAACGTCTCCGTCTCCGGCGCAACGGGTGCCGTCACGGTCAACGCACCGGCATATGGCACGACGATCACCGCAAGCACAATCGGTGGCACGGCTGCGGCTGGAACGTCAACCACAATCGCGCGGGAGGATCACAAGCACGCGTTTCCCTCCGGTGCAGCGCCATCCGCATTGACGGTGTCCAGCACGCAGGCAACGGGCACCAGTACCGCACCGGCGCTTGCCGACCACGTCCACGCGATGCCTGGATCAGCGACTGCCGGGGCATCCGCGGTCGGTGACACGGCGGCGACGGGGACTGCTACCACCGTCGCGCTGTCCGATCATCGCCACAGTCGCGAGGCGTTTGGCACACCGGGCGCGGTGACGGGCGGGGCCACGGCTGCATCGGGCAGTGCGACTACCCTCGCCCGTTCCGATCACGTCCACTCAACGGCGAGCATGCCCGTGTTGCTGGCGTCAACCACGTTGGGGAGTGATACGGCTAGCGTAACGTTCAGCAGTATTTCTGGAGCGTATTATACGCTCAATTGCATATATCAAGCGCGATGTATCACGCCGTATGGCAACGCTGGAGAATACCTCATGGTCCGGTTGAACGGTGATACCGCTGGAAATTACTACAGTCCAATATCAAATACGACAACAACAACCGCAACAATGGCCGAATTCGGAGTAATCAATACGACTTCCAATTGGGACGCTCAAGCGACAGGAGGAAATGCGTGGGTTTACGGCTATAGTAACACCACGTGGTTTAAAACTATAGCCACAACAGCAGCCCCATTCAACAACTCAACAACTGCGTTCTCACCTGCCAACTACATCTCGTATTACAATTCGTGGCGATCAACTGCGGTGGTGACTTCACTTACTATATTGCCGCTGAATGGCGGCAATCTGAAAAGTGGATCTACCTTTCGCTTGTACGGGTACCCCTAATGAATGAACCACCCATCGCCATCGAGATCAACTGTCAAACCGGAGAAGAGACCGTCCGACCGTTGACGGCGGAGGAGATCACGCAACGGAACGCGGACATGTCGCGTGCTGAGGCGGAACGCGCCGAGAAGGACGCCAAGGAAGCGGTGGAACTGGCCGAACGAACCGCGCTTGCAACGTGGATCGCGGGACAGTCCAACCTGCCCGAGGCGGCCCGGAACGCACTGGCGCGGGCGACTGGGGTGACGTTGCCTGCGCTGCCTGCCTGATTGACCATGAAGGAGTACTGTGATGAGCCGACGTATTGAAACCCATCTCGCTTCGACGACGTTTGAGGTTCGAGGTATTGATGATGGACCCCGGCAGATTGTCGGGTACGCGGCTGTCTTCAACTCTCCAACGACGATCAGGGGGGCATTCGGGGATTACACGGAGAGGATCCGTGCCGGCGCGTTTTCCAAGACGATCCAGGAAGCGGACGTGCGCGCACTGTTCAACCATAACGAGAACTTCGTATTGGGACGGAACAAGGCGGGCACATTGCGCCTATCGGAAGACGCAATTGGCCTACGCATGGAGATCGACCTGCCTGATACCTCGTATGCACGGGACCTCATGGCATCGATGAGCCGAGGTGATATCAACCAGTCATCGTTTGCCTTCTCCCCAATCACTCAGGAATGGCAGCGCGCACAAAGCATTGACCAAGTTGATGAGCGCACTCTTAACGAAGTCAGGTTGTATGATGTGAGTGTCGTGACGTATCCGGCCTATCCTGACACCACCTCGGCCGTCAGGCAAGCGGCATTCGACCCACTTGCAATGCGGGCACTGGCGCGGTTTGAACGCGTCCAGGAACTCAATGTGGATGATGTCGAGGCGTTGCGGCAATTGGTGCGATCAATCGAGACCAGCTTGGGGCCGGTGACCCACCCCGAATCGGAGCCGCCTAGAGGGCACTCCCTGGAATTGTTGCGACGCAAGTTGGCAATTCTTGAGAAGGAAATCTAGCAATGGTTAGTTCAGTGGAACTGCGCCAGGAGCGTCGATCGCTCGTGGAGCAGATGCGTTCACTTGTCTCCCGCGCCGAAGCGGAGAAGCGTGGCCTTGACGGTCTTGAGACCGAGCAGTGGGAGAAGCTTGACGCTGCTTCCAATGCGCTTGATTCGCGCATCGAGCGCCTTGAGCGTGTTGAGCGGGATTCATACGCCGACATCCCGGAGGCACGTGCAGCGTCGCGCGAGATTGCTTCCGCGCCCCCTCGCGTTGATGACGAACTGCGCGACATCGCGTTTGGCAAGTACCTGCGCAACGGCATGCAGGCGCTGCTCCCCGAAGAGCGCAACATACTCGCATCCGGGTACCAGGCATTTCCCGAAACCCGTGCCCTCTCGGTGGGAACCGATAGTGCCGGCGGGTACACGGTCTCCAAGATCTTCGATACCACGGTGCAGACCTCGATGCTTGCGTATGGAGGCATGCTGCAAGTGGCGACGCGCATCCCGACTGCGACCGGCGGACAGTTGCTCATCCCCACTTCGGATGACACCGGCAACGTCGGCGCGATTCTTGCGGAAAATACGCAGGTGTCAGAGCAGGATGTGACGTTCGGCCAGACAACCATCGATACCTATACCTACAGTTCCAAGCTCATCCGGGTTTCGTTCCAGCTCTTGCAGGATGCGTTCTTCCCCTTGGAGACGTGGTTGGCGGAGCGTCTCGGTGAGCGCATCGGGCGGATCGTGAATACCCACTTCACCACGGGTGACGGATCCTCGAAGCCCTACGGTATCGTCACTGGCGCGTCACTGGGCAAGACCGGTGCTGCCGGCCAGACGACCACCATCATCTACAACGACCTGGTGGATCTGGAACACAGCATCGATCCTTCATACCGGGTCGGTTCAGCGTTCATGATGTCGGATGCTGCACTCAAGACCCTGAAGAAGCTGGTTGACGGCCAGTCGAGGCCGCTTTGGCAGCCGGGACTCACCGTTGGCGAACCCAGCACGATCCTCGGGTATCCGTACTACATCAACCAGGACGTAGCAGTTCCCGCCGCCTCTGCCAAGAGCCTCCTCTTCGGGCGTCTGGAGAAGTACTACTGGCGCGATGTGCAGGGCATTCAGGTCATGCGCCTTTCCGAGAGGTACAGCGATTACCTTCAGGTTGGGTTTATGGCATTTGCACGTGCCGGAGGCCGGTTGATCGATTCTGGTACCGACCCAGTCAAGTACTACCAGCACCCCGCGTCCTAACTCAAGGGGAGGGTCAGACCCTCCCCACTCTTCACTTCGGAGGTTGGAATGGTCACCATCAAGATGCTCGTTTCAATGGCTGGACCGGACGTGTCCTACACGCCGGGTCATCTCTACGAAGTGACCGAGGTGATTGCGCAGGCATGGAAGGAGGCGGGTATTGCCATGCCCGTCTCCGACACTGCGCCAGTTGCGTCGGAATCCCCTCCAGTCGACGTGGAGACCGCTAGTGCCTCCGAAGCGCCCGAACGTGCTGCACGGGTCCGGCGTCCACGCTGATGCCGGCAGTTCCGCACTGGTACGCCTCCCTCGCGCAGGTGAAGCGTCAACTGCGCATCTCTGACACGACGGACGACGAGGTACTGAAGACCACGATATCGAACGTCTCACGGCAGATTGACCAGTTCTGCGATCGACACTTCTTCCCGATCGTTGCGGTCAAGTACTTCGAGACCGATGACTACTCCGAACTGTCGATACCGGGAGAAGATCTCCTGTCCGTCACGACTCTGGAAGTAGATCAGAACGATGACGGTACGTACGAGGAATCCTGGGCTTCGAACACCTACGTCCTGTGTCCTCGCAACGCTGCGACGGAATATCCTTCCCGCCCGTATTGGGAAGTCGAGGTTCCCTTGCGCAACACCAACTACTTCCCGGTTGCTGGGGAATACCCCATCAAGATCACCGGTTTGTGGGGATACTACAACCAGTTGACGGCGACCACCACGGTTCATAGTTCAATCAACAGCAGCGCAACCTCGATTGCGCTGCACAATGCAAATACCCTGCTTGAAGTCGGGCAAACGATTCTCATTGACTCCGAGCAGATGTTCATCACGGTGATCTCCGGCATCAACGTTACGGTGACCCGTGCCTGCAATGGCACTACCGGGGCATCTCATGCGGTCGATGCGGCCGTATCGACGTATACGTACCCGGTCATCGGGGAAGCTGCGACCCACCAAGCGGTACTGGCCTACCGGCAGACCACCAACCCGTACGGGACGGTAGGTGTCGGGGAAGTGCTGACGGAGCCACGGGTGATGACCGCTGCCGGGTTGCATCCTTTCGTGCGGGGAATGATCGCACCCCTCAAGCGTCTGCGATACGACGGCGTCTGATGGCGGCGATCACGCTCGGCCGGCCAATCAACGCCAGGGTGACCGGACCCCGCGGGTTCGGGCGCGCAACTGCGTCGCGTCTCAGCAAAACCAGCGTGAGCGTTATTGGGCACCTCAAGATCATTGAGAAACTGAACAACCAGAAGTTCTGGGTTGTGCCGACCAAGGAGACCATGCTTTCTCTTCAGAATTATTCGTTCAACCTGGCAAAGAAGCGTTCACCGCGTCTTACCGGTGACGCGAAGGGCAAGATCACGAAAAGCACGGACAAGGCAATCACCCCGAAGTTCGCAGACGTGATCCTCAAGCCATCCTTGGCAAAGTCTGACGGCACGTTCCGCTACTCGTTCGCGCTTGATGCTGCACGCCGGCGCGCCCCGAAGGGTATGTCGGGCAAGGGTGAGTTCGCAAGGGTCCGGCGCACGAAGTTGACCAAGACCAAACGGATCCGGGTGACGAACAAGAATGCGCCCTACAAGTACCGTTCGACGAGTTTCAAGGGCCAGAAGACCTTCAACTGGTTCCACGGTACATCGAAGCTGACGGCCAAGCAATTGAGGACCGACGTGATGCAGATGGCGCACAAGATCCAGTCTGCGTGGTCTGCCTGACATGGCTCATCCGGTTGTCGCCTCGATGGCTGCACTCGCGCGGTGGTTGCGCCTTGAAGCTGATCTCTCCACGTTTGCCGGCGACGTTTGGGACGTGCCGCCCGACAATCTCCCCCGCGTGCCAGCAATCGTGATCCTCTGGGATAGCGAGGCCGCTTCGGAGTTCGATGGACAGGGTGACGTACCGGTCACGAGGCAGTACCTTGATGAGACGTTCGAGGTACGCATCTTGTCTGACGCCCCGGATGCGGTGCGCGCACAGGTGCAGGTACTCAACGCGATCGATGGGGTCCGCAAGGCGGTCAACGCACATCAGACCCTCAAGGATGAATCCGGCATAGCAACGTGCCTGGTGTGCCGTTACGATGGGGCCAAGCAGGAACCGGTAGAATATGGCGACCGCGGTGATATACCGGGAGCTACGGTTACGCTACGTTGTCTGATTGACGTTGCAGGTAATTTTGGCGGATAATGGAGGCAACATGATCTTGATTGAAACTGTGGACGAAGCAGTCCAAGTGTCGATTGGTGCGCGGACCTGGATTGGTCACACCGGAGGCATTGAAGTGGACGATGATCATGCTGCCGAGGTTCGGAATGCGCTCCACCTCGCCGGTCAACTGTATGTCGAGGATGACGGAGACCCCGTCGAACCCCCGGTGATCGTGGAGGACCCGAACAATGGCTCTGTCTAATGCAGTAAAGGCGAAATTCGCCAAAGAGACGACGTGGGGCACTGCGGTCACTCCGACTGTCATGCTCCCGTTCACCACATTCACCGCCGATCCCGAGTTGGACGAGATCATTGACGACGCCACCCGTGGCGACGCATCGATGGATTACGCGACTTATGCGGGCATGGGCCGGTCAAATGTCGAGATCGAGTCGAACGCCTACCCGGTCGAAGTCGGGCACTTCCTCTACGGCATCATGGGGTCTTCGACCTATACCGCAGAGGCTTCTCAGGCGGTCGTCACCGGTTCGATCGCGACAACGACCCTGACGGTGACCGCGGTCACATCGGGCGTGCTTCGTACCGGTCAGGTCCTGACAGGCACCGGGGTCACCGCTAGCACGACCATCACGGCCTACATCTCCGGGCAGGGTGGCACTGGGACCTACACCGTCAGTGCAAGCCAGACGGTCACCAGTACCACCATCACTGCTGCTGGGGGCACGCACGTGATTGCAGTTGCCAATTCGGTGCCTTCGTTCACCTTCCAGAACGACGACCCGGTACAAGCGCGCACGGTTGCCGGATGCCAAGTCAGTTCGTTCGGGATCCGCTTCGCACGAGCCGAGGGAATGCTGACGTTCAACGCGAAGATGATGGGCAAGCTCCCGACCACGGTAACGGCTACGACGATCGCTGATGCATCCGGAAAGCCATTCATGGGCTGGAGAGGGGTATTCACGGTTGCCGGGGTTGCGACCGCGTCACTCGTGTCAGGTGAACTGACGTGGGAGCGGTCCCAGGAAGCATCGCCACACGCGAACAACTCGCAGGATATGGCGCGTCTGGACACCGGA
>Ga0222712_10005869_pt1 | contig 12266 bp, 14 predicted proteins | sample C33_657DmetaG_FD_165043 | JGI IMG/M metagenome (GOLD analysis project Ga0222712, IMG submission 165043) | Estuarine water microbial communities from San Francisco Bay, California, United States - C33_657D | ecosystem: Environmental > Aquatic > Marine > Unclassified | place: USA: California...
AGAGCTTTCGTAATTCATGGCGCATCGCAACAGGATCGTAAAAAGCGATCTTTTAAAGTAGCAGTCCATCCAAAATCTACTAGGCTCTATATAAGATATGCCGTGTTGTGTTGTCGGTGCAAAATTTGAATGCCTAAATCTGTAGCATTTCTTGCTGCATTTAATTATTTTCTCAAACTTGAAAACAAAGTCCGCAATGTCCTGTGTCTTAAAATCCTTATGGCTAAAATAAAAACCACGCACATTTTCATGAAATTTAGCTGCAAACTGTTCCCTGCAATGATCCCAACTTGCAACCCTGTTGGGCGTATCTGACTCAAGACCGAAATTGCCACAGGGCGGCGAGCAATATGCCAGCACCACCTCTCTCTGCGGCAACAGGTTTGCTTTCATAAATCGCCTTTTGCAAGGATAACATTACAACCATGTTCCAAATCCGAGCAATCAATTTTCTGGAGAGTCACATCGGATTTCATGGCCTGCTTTTTGACCTTCTTGTAAGCCGATTGGAAATCGACAACAGGCAGTCTAGGCAGCAACAACGCCTTATAAATCGAATTTTTACCCCTCCAAGCGCACACGACCTTTAAAACATTCACATCTGAACTGTGACTCAAAAACTGTATATTGCCGCCCTCGTACTTTCCATAAGGCTGCTCTGTAAGATATTGAATTGTCTGAGCCGTGAATCTAAATCGGAAAAAATGTTCTACTAGGAAATTATTTTTCACAAGTTTTCTGGGTGTTCTCACAGAATATTGAATCATTTCCAAACCCATGTCACCACCCGATGGATAAGCCTGCATCCTGTTGATGTTGTTGCTCTGAAAAATCACATCTAAAACCTGATTAGGCTCAAGCACACAGCTTTGGTCTTTGGGATTGTAAACGCACAGGAAATCATTGTTTTCGTGCTTGGAAAACACACATAGGGAGGCGTTGATCTGATTTGAGGAGTCGTAAAGCTTTACCTCGCCCAAAAACAGCGTGTTTTCATCATATTGCGGAACAGTTTCTTGAGCTATCACGGCCATCCAGCCGTTGGGTATCTCGCATACTTCTTCAACACCTAGAAAACTGCTTTTTATGTCCAGCTTATAATCCAGAAACTCCTGTTCATCAAAGACCAAGTTGAGTTTCTGACCGGACAACAGTCGAACTGTGTAGTCCTTGCTTTTCGGGTTTATTACTTTAACAGGAGAATATTTTTTTGACATTTTTGTTCAATCAAATTTGCAAGCCAATCTGCATGATTGTTGATTTTGCCACATACATCAAACTTCCAAGCACGCACGACCGAATTATGCGTCATAGAAAGTTTTTTAATCAACTCATGACAACATCCCAGCCTTTTTTCAAAGCTGTTTTCCTTATCTAGACTCTCAAACAAAAGATATTTGATGTCGCCACCCTGATTAAGAAACCAGTTATCGTAACTGTAAACAAACATTTCCCATGCAGCCAAACTAATCAACCTATGATCTCTAACGACCTCGAAACCGTTGAGCCTGTCGCACAGAGCCAGAATGTAGCTTTCATATTCGTGCCACTTTATCGAGGCAATAGATGAGGTGCAAAAAAGATTTGCCTTGTAGCCGTCATGGATTGGATACGAAATGTTAATTTCGTAATGACCGGGATGGTGATCGTTATGTTCCCATCTCACATTCAAGACGGCATAGGGAGGCATCAAGCCAGAAAAATCTTTATTTAAAAGCGCAGACCATAAATCAGATTCTCTAGTATTCAAAACTAAAGAAGCAGCACTACAATGATGCACGACATGCACATCATGCAAATTGTGCCGATGAAGATATTCCTCAAATAATCGCATGTTTTTTACTGTTGAAGCTCATCAAGTTCTTTTTTCAAATAGAGATCGGACACGGTTATCCAGCGATTCTCACGGTCGCTCCAAGCCAAGGGATACTTCTTGGGGACCGTGTCCAAAATATCGAAGAGGTCGCCATTGCTCTTGGCTCTTTCCACAGAGCGATGAAAAAGCAAAGGGTGCAAATAAGAATACTTTTCTTTAAGTTTCTTAACTATATTCTGATCGAGCATATAAAATCTTATCCCGACACAGCCGTGATTTCAAGTAATTACAGTTTCTTTCCAGATAGAAAACTTCTGGGACCATCTGATTTCACCTTGAGTCGATAGTAGCGGTAGCCCACACAGCACAGCACGCCACCCAGCACCGACATGATGAAACCCGAAGCGTGAAAAGGACTGTTGCCCATACTGAGCAACCAGTTGATAAAACCACCCACAAAAGAACCGCCCACTCCGATGCCCAAAGTGGGCAAAAATCCCACAGGGTCGTCTCCGGGGTGCAGTAACTTTGCAACCAAACCGACCAAAAGTCCAAATACAAGCCAAGATAAAATCAACAACATAAGAAATCTCCCGATTAACGAGCAGCGACAATTTCAAGATAATCATCAGGACAATCGTTATCATCTATGTCAGAACACAAATCTTTCATAAACTGTACATAACTCTTGTCAAACTGCTGAAAATCCTTGAACCCATAAACGACATTCAAAACCAACTCAGCCTTGTTTTTACTTTGCAAACGCAGAAAACCCTGAAGTTTGGCCTCACCAAACTCCTTGCGCAGAAGCAGACACAGGCACATCGCCTGTTGATCAAATTGCCTCTTGTTGTCGATGTTTTGCTTGTTGAAGTCTTCCTCGGCAAACTGAAACATCTGCTCCGTAGTAAAGGCAAATTGCTCCTTGCGAGCCACATCATAAAAAGACTTCAAACTCTGGCGCACATCAACCACGGCACCATTCAGCGCAGCAGCACCCCTCTTAAACCACAAAGGCAGCGTGGTTTTTTCAGCAACCTCATATTCAAACAAGGCAACCTGAGTAAGCGATGGAAGCAGACTTTTTGCAGGCTTGTCATCCACAACAATCCACATGGCATTAAGCTCCTTGCGGAATTGAACCTTGGATGCACTCAAATTAAACAACTTCTGGAGCAAACTGTAGTTTGGAACAGCAAATATACGACATTCCTTAGAAAACTTGACATCTGGGAATCCCCACCGATTGAGGGCAGAAGCCTTGATCCCCTCGATGTTTTCCGACAACCATTTTCCCTTCTCATTGTCTATGCTCAGTATCGTGAAATTTTTTGTCGTATATCGATTCCAAGACAGGTCTTTCAGTTCCGCATCAATCTGGGGAGGAGCTTCAACAGCGGGTTGCTGGGCAACTACAGATGCGGGGGAAAGTAACAAAAAGAGTGTCAGAATTTTTTTCATAAGGCTCTCCGTGTGGTCAAATTATTTACGCCACAGCCTCGTATAATTCAATTTGCTTAGGCATCCAATATTCCCTCAGACGGTTTCGGGACTGCACCAGTAGCTGAAACGCTCTGCTCTCAGTCACTCCCAAAAAATCTGCAATAACCTGCAAACTTTCACTAAACAAATAATACTTACGGATCACTAACTTCCATCTTTCGGGCAGACAGTCGATTATTTTTTCAAAGAGATCGTCATCCTGTTCTTTGTCCACAATCAGAATGTCTTCCAAGACAAAATCCACTTCACGATTCCAAGGCTGCTTGCGTTTTCCCCATGACAATTCTCTCAGGTAGTCCTGAATGGCTCCAATTATTCTTCTAATTGCAAATGCCGAGAATTGATCACAAGACATTGGGTCGTATGAGTTTGCGGCCTGTACAAGACCAAGATAAGCAGCAGCCTCTAACTCTTCCAGTTCGATGGAGAATAATTTTCTTTTTTTAGACCTTGCCACTTTGTTTGCCAGTTGGATGTGCGAAAGTATCAAGGAGTTACGCTCTTGTTGATTCATATCAGTTCCTTTTCAGTCTTTTGAAGTGTTTGAAGTTAAACAGTTAAATTATTTAAGTTAATTAGGCGTAAATTTTTGCGGAATTTTTGGGAAGCTTCAAGGGATTCCACATATCCTGTAAAATATTGTAAGCATCACACATAACCTTGCTGCAAAACTGCTCATGCGCCTCCTGAATCTTAAACTGGTTCAAAATGCGATTGAGAAACCAAGTTTTCGTCTCATGCAGACCCCTGCTCAGTACCACAAAATTTTTATCCTCATGATGCAGACCCATCAATTTCAGGGCACCTCTCAGATCACAAGACAACAAATCTTTGGGCATGGGCCTATTCTTACATGTTTCTATGAAATGTAAAAATAATCTGACCCAACACCTGATGTCCAAAGGGTCCAGAGTTCCTTCGGGCCACCTGAGTTCCAAAGTTCCACGAGCCAAAGTCTGCGCCTGTTTGGCTCTGGCGAAATTGACCAGATTTAGGTTGATCCTGCGGTCAGGATTGTTGTAAAAAGATGTGTTCTCAGGACGCACAGTTTCCCAAAAATCCTGCGCCTTGTAACGCTTGTGTCGCATCACTACATTCTGATTCTTTATAGTAAACAAACTGTCGGGATCAAAAACATACTGACAATAATGATTGTTTAACCGAGCATCAGGCAAAGATAATGAAACAATATGCTCAATCTTGATCCAATGCGCCACCACACTAGCCATTTGTTCCACACTAAGGTCTATCGCCTCTGCATGAATGTGAAGACCACAATACTGATTGACTTGACAACCTATTTCCTGCAACCTCTTGGCGACTTGAGTTATATGGTTTATATCATTTATACCACGAGCAATAAAAGATGCTATTTCAACGCCCTTGGGACCGCTCCTGCCCCTTTTGCCACAACTTGCATCATCCTTCACATGCCAGAATCTGTTGTTGTTTGAAAGAGCGTATCCAGAAGCATAAACATCCAAATCTGAAACTGATTTGATCGCAGCCTGAACTTGTTTTTTCTTGACCTCGTTGCCAACCTCAAGCTCGACTCCGAATCGGCGCTGACTGTCAAATTTTTTGTACTTTATCTGCTTAGCTGTCATGGTGATCTCCATGACTAAAAGTTAAATTATTTATCCTCGATAATCAAGCCTTCATTGGCCTTTTTGTTTATGGATGTTTCGGGGGCATAAGTCGGTGACAATGGCAGGTCTGTCAAGCCGCTCTGGACACGCATACGACGATAGGCAGCATCCATTTCCTCCTCCAGTTTTTGATCCCAAGTTTTTGACTGCACCTCAGAAACCGAAGGTGCTACCGGAGCAGCAGAAAAAGATGAACCTAAAATGTCTACAAGATCATTCATCATGCCTGTCATTCTTTCATTCATCCGCACAATAAATGTACCTAAAAAAAACAAGAGAATTAAATTTAAAAAAGACAACAATATGAGAATCCAGAGAATATAAATTTCCATGATTACACCTATACGACTGCCGCAGGAGTTTGAAAGACCTGCGTGCCTACTCCACGGAGGTTTGCAGGTTTCGGCAGAATGGAACTGATATCCCTTCTATCGTACCTGACTTCAACATTGGCCTTGGAAAACCGCAACAACAATTCTGGGTGCACATTCCAATATGTTGAAGAAAACAACCCTATCTTATCATAAAAGATTACATTGTCTGGAACAACCTTGGCATCATTCGCAACATATGTTGTTTTGGTATTCAAAGAGACATTTAAATCGGCATAAAAATTCCTTATGTAGCCACAGATGCCAGAAGAAGGGAATAACATCATGATTCTTGTGTCGATGGCGACTCCAGTACCAATATTTTTACGCACAACGGTCATTCCAAATTTTATAACGGAATTGCCTGTTTCTTCTCCACCCACATTGTTCGTGCAATCAAAATCAAATGTAAAACGCCAACTTTCATTGTTGGCATTATCATCTGCCAGTCCCGTGTAGTGCAAAGTCGCCACCCAAACATTCAACCTGCTATTGAACGACAAGTGCAAAATGTTCGGCAATGTATAGCCGTTTCTGATCAGGAAGTCATTGAAAACAGCAGCATAAGATAAATTGTGCTGCATATAAATGCTCAGGGGCATCGCAGTACACGATGCACAGGCCGTTGAAACAGCGGCTGTAGGTACAATCAAAGGAGTTAAATTAGTCGGCTCACCGAAAATAATCTCCTCTTCAGGATTGCCAGAAACAGGATTTGTGGGGATAAAAACCTTGGCGTTTATGAATGTCACATAAGACTGCAAATCTTTAGGTATTCCGCTTCCAGAAGTGTGAAGGACAGAAGCACTACCACCCAACTCGACCCCGCCTAAACCTTGTAAGAAATACTCATTGGTCGTTGGCGTTGTACCGCCAGATTTGATGATGGTGTCTGCATTGCCAGATGTCAGCACCTTGGGTACTGTAGCCTCATCAAAAACTATCAAACCACCCGACAAATAACTGCCGCCAACAAATGATTTTCTTGAACCACCCGCATTCGGATTAGCAGCAATATGGAAATCCTCAAAAATGCTGATGGTGACACCGATGTTAACTAAACCCTTGGTTTGTAGGGTGAACTCAATACATTCAGGTATTTCTGAATAAGGAACTTCTTCAAGAAGATTGCAGTTATCGCCGGGCTCAACAAAAGTTGGGTCTGCGGGACGACTCCATCTCTTGATACTGCACACCTGCCAATTCAATCTGCTTCTGGTCAGTTCATTACAAACTTCCTCGACATTTCTCGCCAGAATGTTCTGAATAAATTGCTGTTTGCCAATCGCACCAACACACATGCTGTCATCGGTCTGGATGCCCATCACATCGCAACCGCCGGGAAATTGCGGACCATCAGGCAAACCGCTACCAGCGGCTGTGGGATAATTGCAGCAACCTTGGACCCTGTACCACCTCTGAAGCTGTTCTCCTACAGACCACATGGCCTCTAGGTCATAAGACACTTCTTCGTTAATGGACCAGATTGCTTCTAAATCAAATGCAAGAAAGTGAGAGTTGGCCGCAGCGCCATCAAGAAGGATGCCTCCCGAGCCTTGAACTTCAACTGAAAAGCCAGATACAACCTGACCAGCAACTAATACGCCGCCAGACGCTTGAAGGGTAGATTTTACAACGGTGACAACAAAAGAACCGCCAACTATGCAATCGTTGAGTGATTTGAATACTGATGCTCCACCACCAACAATTACACTAGCTGCCATAGCTTGTCCTCTACAAAACTCAGTCTTTTATTTATCTATGGCAGAACCTACGGTGTATTTGTCGTGGCAAAATTACAAATTATTTCATGACAATCTTACTAGTTTGCGCTGGTCAAATTAAATGCAGGTGTCAGATTAAGAATGTCACCGCTGCTCAAGACCCTAGGGCTTGAAAAAGCTTCTGCCCACAAAACCTTGGCGCTTGAACTGCCCACAACAAAATAACCAACAACGGTGTCACCGGTTGCGCCACAGGTCCAAGACTGAACTGTGCCGGTGGATTCTGCCTGATTTGAACCATTGGTCGTAGGAGTAGCCCAACAGTTACCAGATGCACCACGAACCATAGTTTTCTGGGCATAACTCGTGAAGGTAGCCTCTGTAAAATCCGACAAGGTTGTATTGTTCCCAAGAATGGGATTATTGTTGTACAACCTTACAAGATAGTTCTCGCTATCTGAAGTGTTGATCAAAAGTTTTTTGAGGAGTTCAATTTCACCCTCATTCGGCACTACTAACGGCATGTTCCTCCTTATCTTCTAATCTATCAAGAATACCTGCAATCAAAGGATGTCTTACAATCGAATTTACCTTAAAGTTAATTATCCCTACGCCTTGCAAATTAGATAGCTTTTCAACGACTTGACATAATGCTCTGTCTGCTAATTTCAAATCACTCTGTTTAGGATCGCCTGTAATAATCACTTTGCTATTTTGACCGAATCTTGTCATAAACAATTTTAGTTGCGAATAATTACAGTTTTGCGCCTCATCTAAAATACAAATCGAGTCATGAAATGTACGACCTCTCATAAAACAGAGAGGAGCCAATTCAACACTTTTATTTATGATGTCCCTTTGAGGGCTGTATGGGCCTAAACAACGGTCCATGCAGTCAAACAAGGGCAACATGTAGGGGTGTATTTTTTCATCCGCCGAACCCGGAAGATAACCAAGACTTTCCCCACCAGCTTCAACAGTTGGTCTTGTAAGCACAATTTTTTGTTTTCTTTTAGCAAGAACTTCACTAATTGCAAAGGCGCAAGCCAAATGGCTTTTGCCCGTTCCAGCAGCACCCATAAGAAACAACACATCATGTTGATCGAATGCGGCCCATGCCATTTTTTGAGCAGGGTTCTTAAACTCAAGATGAAATGGCCTTCGGCTTCCAGCTTCCTGCACCGGCTTATCTTGTTGCTTCGCAGGTTTTTGTTTTGATTTTGGTTTCGCCATGCCTGTATTTAGGGAGCAAAGAAGTATTTTTGTGTTTTGGAAAAAATTTATTTGGACATGTAACTCGCAAAAATAAACTGCGTCCCAGAGACACCACCTAACTCGCAACCGCCTCTTGATAATATCCTATTGTTAAAAGTTCCATTTATATCCACATTGCAACGAGAAGCATGGTTTGCGAATTTATTTGCAAATGATATGCCACGAGCGATTATGGGGCGATCACCAACACGATTCATCCTTTCAGAATAATCGACTGGGACTATTGTTACTTTGCCAAACAATTCATCTGCATAATATGCATCATAGTCACTAACGCCTGTAGTCCTCGGTGCATTGGCACGCTGAGAATTATCCCTCTTTTGCCCATCTGGATAATTGTTGCCCATATCGATCAAAACTAAAACATCCAGAGGTTGCAAAATGTAGAAAAATATTGTTTCAAAATTTGGTGAAACAATGTATGAACTTGAAGCTGTAAATTTATACCGATGATCAAAAATGTACTTACCATTTGTTTCCGATAATGGTAAAACATATTGCAAACCGGGAAGTAGATCGTAATCCACACGAATAGTTTGGTTTTTGCCAAGTCTGTAGGATTCGTTTGTTGCGACAAGATCAATAAATTTACCTATTATCTTTGTTGGCAATCGTCTGTCACTTGTCTCTACACGCACTTTTAAGACACGGCCAGAAGTATTTTTGATACCGCCATAAGCCCTAGTGCCTAAAATAAAAAGAGGAACCCACTCTGGGTAAACAGGAACCTCCGACAATAAAACGCCTCCCATGCTGGCTGGATTTGTGGTATAAACTCTGGCATTATCAAGACCTTTGTATAATTTCGGAAGACCCGTTACCATGACATCCGTATAATTTCGCTCAACATATGTGCCCGGCGGTTGGTAAGAAAATCTTAATTCCTGCGGAGAATCCATTTGAATTTTTAGACTGCTAGAGTCTCTATATGGATTGACGAATTGCTCAAAATTAGCGGGCATATTTCCCTTGGTTGCAAAATCTTTCGGTGATAATTTTATCTACTCATAGGATTAGCAAATATGAATTGCACACCTGCGTCACCTAAAACTTCAGACCCGCCTCTTGATTCAACATTCTCCTTGAGAGTGCCATTTATTGCAACTTTAGCTTTGACCGTTAGCTGACTAATTTTTTTCACAACGCTTTTTGATGCCGCTTTAATAATAGGATTTCCAAATCCCATAGACTCACGATATGTTCTAGAAATAATTGTGACATCACCAAAAAATTCGTCTCTGAAATACCCATCTAGAAAATAAGGAGTTCTTTCATTTGCGGGCGTGTAATTCAAAACAAGTATATCTTCTGGATATAACAAGTAATTTACTTCTTGGCTAGAGTTGGGAGGAATATTAGCATCATTACGGAAAAATATATTATCAAAAGTGCCGCTTTGTGATTTTTCTCTTGTGTACAGTTTATACTCACTACCTATTTTGGCTACTCTTAATTTGTCTGGCCATTTCAATCCGTCAAGAGCAACATTATCATAAAAGGGACCTATCCAAGTACGAGGCAAAGTATCAAAAACACTAAAACTAGTTGGATTTGTAATAAAAAACCTTTGAGCCTTTGAGTATGAATATGAATCTGTATTTCTTAAAGCAGCGGTAGTAAAAAATCTTTCTCCGTTTACTCGGTCAACAATTTGCACAGCACATCTCCTGTAAATGAATTGTTGAGCTTGTAGTGGAAAATAATATCCTTCAGAAGTATACCAAGTTCTCCATGAGCCTCCCGCACCTATAAAAATACCATTAGGTCTTCTGTCGTTGGTCCTAACTTTACAATATAATTCTTTAGAAGTGATATTTCTTATTCCATGTGTTACAAAGCCAACTTGTGGATTAACATATGGCACATTTGGCGTTCTAATGTCATTGATCCCGTCTTTCCAAGATGGATTATCAATTTTATAGTTTAATTTTAATTTGTTTTGACTATCAAATGTTGTATCTATTTTTAGATATTTAGGGTATAAGTTATCACTATATGGATAATGAAAATCTTCGTATTCATGCACGGGTCCATACCACTCTTCAAATAAAGCTGACATAGGGCTCCAGTATAAGATAAGCAGTAATTAGACTTAAGATAACAATTTTATCTACTCATAGGATTAGCATATATAAATTGAGTTTTTACATCGCCGGAAATTATTGAGCCACCTTTGGAAATTACTTTAGAACGCTCACTACCAGATAAAAGCGCAGTCTGAGTTGCTGCTTTTTGCCAAGATACATTATTTATTTTTGCCTTAGTGCCTAATCCCAATTTTACTTGTGGGCTCAGCAGCCCCCGTTGATATAATTCAAAACGCCGCTGCTCTGTCAAAACAGGCCCGGCTATTTCGTCAAATACTCCCATACGAAAATAAGAAACAGTTGGTTTAACTCTTATGTCAAAATAGAGTTCATTTTGAAAATACAAACTGTTGACTCTAGGTGGGTCAATGCCAGTTTGAATTTGATATATTCCATCGCCTGTGAAAACGCCTAATCTATCTCTTGACCCCAGAATAAATTCGTACTCAGCAGTTGTATTCGGGTAAACTATGCGATATTGATTGACACGGCCTTCATTGAGCTCACCTTTGTGGTGCATACTCCAGAACAAGTCAACTTGGTAACCAACTTCTCTTCGACGGACTCCTAAAGGAAAAAATAGTGGGTATCCTACTAAATTTGCATTTTTTTCGTACCAAAATTTTGGCTGTTCGCCATCTATAGAACTGATATATCTGAAGTGCATGAGATAGGCAGGTCCAAGAGGATAGCCTTGATAGGGAGTGACTCTTGGTCTTTTATCAGTCACTTTTACAATTACTGCGATAGGTTGATTTGTAATATTTTCAATCCCATCGTATAAGTAAGTTCCACGAAAAATTGGATTATATTGATTCCAATCGTATAGTCTTTTATTGTCTAATCCTTGATAGCCTGCTAAATTGCCTTGAGCATCTTTTTTATAGGATATATCTACATATTTCCAGTCTGGATTATAAATTTCGAGGTTTATTTTTTTGGAATCATTAGCATTGGCATCTGGAGACTTGAGTCGAGCAGAAGCACCTCCAACTATTTCAAACATATCGTTTTCCTTAGCTTAGATGTTTGAAAATGCGTCTTGTCTAGTCGCATAGTTTATTTAGGGCGTATTATTTATTTTGTAATTAAAAGAGCCTCGTGAAACCACGAGGCTCCTCTGAACTCTGGTCGCTCCACAGAGAGCTTGTTCTGGCCTAGGCTAATTCGTTGGAATCATGGATCGCTTTCGTTCAAATCACAGTTGAAAGATTGCTGCTCTTTCATGGCTTCCCGTGCGTTAAGGTCGTTGTCGTAACCTGACACTTATTCGCAAAGTGACCGGCGTTGCGTTTTTTAGCAGGACCGCAAAAAACTCTCGATGTTTAGGGCAATCGACTCCCCCACAATGGCTGTGATATTTGCAAAGTAGTGTCATAAATAAAAAAAGATCAATTTAAAGGAAAAACAAGGATGAATTTCAGAACCTTTTTAGAAAACGAAGAAAAACGCAATGTGGAAAAATTGCTTTCAAAATTGCCCAAAGGACACCGCAAGCTCCTTCAGGGCTACAAGTTTCGTTTCACTCCGGGTAACACCCTGAACGGCGATCACCAACACATCGGCTATATTCACAAAGATAAAATCGTTGTCGCAGCACCTTGGAACTACAGTCGAAGCTTTACAACCCTGCACGAGATAGCACATCTCGTTTGGGAATATCTGATCACGCCAAGTCTGAAAAAAGAGTGGTCTGAACTCGTAAAAAATACCAAGAAAGCTCAGATGAACAAATTCAGCAGACCGGAACAAAAAAACGCCCTAAAGCAGAATGATGAGGAAATTTTCTGCATGAGCTATGCGGCAACCTATTCCAACCATGCGCCCGTGATCTGGCAAAA
>Ga0222712_10005872_pt1 | contig 12264 bp, 11 predicted proteins | sample C33_657DmetaG_FD_165043 | JGI IMG/M metagenome (GOLD analysis project Ga0222712, IMG submission 165043) | Estuarine water microbial communities from San Francisco Bay, California, United States - C33_657D | ecosystem: Environmental > Aquatic > Marine > Unclassified | place: USA: California...
ACTTCACCTCGTTTGACGCCATCGGCGGCATGTACGCGCCTTCGTCGGGCATGTCTGCCGCGACCATCAGCCGCGAGTCCAACGTGATTCTGGTCCACGCAGGCAGCGCACTGGGCGCCTTCGCTGGCTCCCAGGCTTACTACTCGGTCAATGCCCAAGAGGGTGCAACCACTGGGACCTCTACAGCTGTTGCTGCAACTGCTACGGCTCCTGCCACTGCAACTGGCGCCCCCAACAAGGGCTCCATCATGGGCTTCAAGCTGAACTACTCCTCCGGTCCTCTGGTGGCCATGCTTGACTACGCTGCTGGCAAGAACTCTGCCAACAACTCGGCCAACTCGCAGGACTTTGATAGCAACAGCACCAAAGTTGGCGTCGGCTACAAGTACGCTGCAGGCAGCATCGCCAGCTTCACCTGGTTCAAGCATGAGCGTACCTACAACCTGGCCGCTTCGAACACGACTGCCCCGACCATCATCAACTTGGCAGCAGCTTTTGGTAGCCGCGAGCAGTCGGGCTGGGCCCTGAACCTGCAGCACAATATGGGGCAAGTTAGCCTGTACGGCCAGTATGGCGTCTTCGGCGATGCCAAGAACTCGGCTGGCGCAGCGGTCGCTAACACCGGTGCCAAGGGCATCATGGTTGGCGCTCGTTATGACCTGAGCAAGCGCACTGCCGTGTACGGCGCCTTCGCCAAGCTGACCAACGAGTCGGCCAACGCAGTGAACTTCTCCGGCGGCGCTTACGCCTCGGGTAACTCCGCTGTCGGCGCAGACCCCAAAGTCTTGGGCGTTGGCGTCATGCACAATTTCTGATCTGAGGCTGGCCTAGCGCCAGTTTCAAGAGCAGTCTTGTAAAACCCTGCCCGGGCAACTGGGCGGGGTTTTTTTATGGGGTCGACGTGGGCAGGCCAGGCGCTGCCGCGCTGCCCAGCGGCTGCGCTGGAGCTCAGGCCCAGTCGCCACCAAGATGCGCTTGCCAGCGACCGAAATAGCCACCGGAGAGCCGCCTGCTGAGTTGTACGGTCTATGCCTAAAAATGCTGGCTCGAACACCACTTTTCGATGAAAAATCGGCCCTGCGTGGTTTGAATAAAAATCGTTAATCTGTTGCTATTTGGCAACTGATGTCCATAAAATAACTGTGGGGTGGACTGGGCGAGATAGATCGAGTGCGTGCAGGAGCCATCCGTGGGGTAAATGGTCATAGAGCAGCTCATCGCCCCTACCGATCCGGCTAAAGCCCTGCAGTGACCACAGCAGGCACATGGTGGCGGCATTGCCCAGCTCCCAGCTGCGGGCCGCTTGCAGGTGTCGATCATCGGCTGAGCCTTGACTCAAGCGAGCGAAAGGTCGCTCTGGGGCTACCTTTGTCACTGTGAGGGATGTGGGTCAAGCAGCTTACCCTGGCCACGTGTTGACAGTCACTTGCTGGTGGAGACAATAACCACCATGAACAGTCGCCGGCTGATCAAGATGCTCGAATCTGAGGGCTGGGAGTTGCGCCATGTGAAAGGAAGCCATCACGTCTTCCGTCACCCGCTAAAGCCAGGCCACATCAGCGTGCCCCATCCAAAACTGGATCTAGGGGTAGGGCTGGTTCATAAGATTCTGAAGCAGGCTGGCTTGAGATAAAGGACAGTCCTATGAAATTTCCGATCGCACTTGAACCCGGCACGGCCAGTACCGCCTGGGGTGTCGTCGTACCAGATCTGCCTGGTTGCTTTTCGGCCGGCGATACCGCGGAGGAGGCCTTCACCCAGGCGGTGGAAGCGATTGAGGCCCACTGCGAACTGTTGGCTCAAGACAAGCTGGATATACCCATCCCACGCCCGTTGGCCGATTGGCAAGCTGACCCTCAGTTCGCCGGCTGGGCATGGGCTCTGGTGGATGTGGATGTTTCCCGCTTCGAAGGAAAGGCTGAGAAGATCAACATCACCATGCCCAGGCACTTCCTGGCCAGGGTGGACGATTACGCCAAACGCCATGGCCTGAGCCGCAGTGGTTTTCTGGTCGAGGCGGCTCGCAGCGCCATGCGAGATGGCGCAGGCGGCATTCCCCAGTCTTAAGGCTAAGTCAGAGGTCTGCAAAGATGCATGCAGCCATTTTTAACGGCGCACCTGGGCTGAATTTCAACGAGAAATCGTCACCAACCAGCGACTCCCCACGATCATCGCCTGCCGCTCAGGCCGTCCCCTCGTCGAGCGCACCCTCGGCCAGATGCCCCACATCGCCCCAGCCCACCAGGCTAAAGCCCTGCGGTGACCACAGCAGGCGGTTGATGGCGGCATTGCCCAGCTCCCAGCTGCGGGCCGCTTGCAGGTCGAGTCGGGTGGCGGCGCGGTAGAGGATGTCCATCACGCCGCCGTGGCCGACGACTGCGATCAGCTCGCCCGGGTGGGCCTGGGCCAGCCGGGCGCAGGTGGCCACCACCCGCTCATGCAGCTGCACCAGAGACTCACCGCCTTCGGGCACAAAGTGCGGGTCGCGCTTGCGCCAAAGCACCGCCTGATCGGGCAACTCGGCCTCGATGTCCTTGAAGGTGCGGCCCTCGAACAGGCCAAAGCCGCGCTCACGCAAGCCGGGCTCAGGGGTGATGGATATGCCCGCGGCCTGCGCCACATAGCGCCCGGTTTCAAAAGCGCGGCTGAGGTCGCTGGCATAGACCGCGGCAATGTCTTCCTCGGCCAGCGCTTGTGCCAGCCGCTGCGCTTGCCAATGGCCGCGTTCATTAAGGGGAATGTCCAGGTGCCCCTGGATGCGGGTATCGACATTCCAGGCGGTTTCGCCATGGCGGATGGCGATGATGCGGGTGGGTTGTTGCATGGGGTCGATTGTGGCGCGAGCGGCGCTACAGGTCGCCAGACATTCCATTTTGCGTCTGAGATTTGTAGGAGGGCCGCCCTCGGCCCGATGCGGCCTGCAATAGATCAGCCGCGCCTGCATCTAGTGGCAGCATCGCCGCGAGGGCGCGGCCAACGCAGCCCCCTCACAACCCTTTCAGCGCGCGATCTGCACATCGACCCGCCGCGGGCCCTGCGGCGGGTTCGGGAAGCTGCTCAGCGCGGCGTCGAGCATAGCGGGCAGCAAGGCCCTGGCATCTGACCAGGGGCCGCTGTGCCGTGCCCGCGTCTCATACACCACCTGGAGGCTGCGGCTGTCGCGCAGGATCAGCTGCACCTCGCGCACATAGAGCGGCGGTTCATGGCGCATCATGGGAAAGGCCATGCCGATCTGGCTGCCGGCACTGCCCGCGCCTATGGAGACGATGGGCACCCCCGGCCAGCTGCTGGCATAACCCGGCTGTAAAACCGTGGTGGCACTGAGCTGAACGATGAACAGGGGCGCCTCTGGCAGATGGACCAGGCCGAGCTTGGCCAGCGCAGCCTGGGCCATGGCTTCAAGCTGATCCTGACTTTGCTCCTGCCGTACGGCCTGCGACTGCTGTGAAGGCAGGCGCTCAAAGCGGTAGGTATTGCCCGGCTCGGCCGGCTTGCCTGGCCAGCGGGCATAGCTGAGTACATCGTTGTCGACAAGGCGCAGGCCAGAGCAGCCGGCCAGCAGGGCCGCAGCGAGCAACAACAGGAGTGGAAGGGCGCGAAGGCGTAGGTGGTTCATGCTGCAAGCGTAAGCACGAAAGGGCGAAAGCTCAAAGCCTGGATGGTATCGAAATGAAACTTCGCGCACCAGGGCTGAGGTTTTGGCTGGCGGTATGCTTGAGCGAACCATCGCTGCGAGGGCGCAGCTCCTACCCCACCAGCCCCAGACCGAGCGATGTGGCTAAGGGGCCGCTGCCATGTGGGAGTGCCGCCCTCGGCGCGATGCGGCCTCAAGCTGAGCACTGTGCTTGTTCAAGGGCGCTTTCGCTGCGAGAGTGCAGCTCCCACACCCCAGCCCCAGGCCGAGCGATGTGGCTAAGGGGCCTCTGCCATGTGGGAGCGCCGCCCTCGGCGCGATGCGGCCTCAAGCTGAGCGCCGTGCTTGTTCAAGGGCCCCTTCGCTGCGAGGGCGCAGCTCCCACCCCCTCTGGCACAGGCTCTGGCTGTTTTTGTGGGAGTGCCGCCCTCGGCACGATGCGGCCTCAAGCTGAGCGCCGTGCTTGTTCAAGGGCCCCTTCGCTGCGAGGGCGCAGCTCCCACACCCCAGCCCCAGACCGAGCGATGTGGCTAAGGGGCCGCTGCCATGTGGGAGTGTCGCCCTCGGCACGATGCGGCCTCAAGCTGAGCACTGTGCTTGTTCAATGGCCCCTTCGCTGCGAGGGCGCAGCTCCCACCCCCTCTGGCACAGGCTCTGGCTGTTTTTGTGGGAGTGCCGCCCTCGGCGCGATGCCATCAATCGACGAAGCGGATCGCCCCGGGCTGAGGCGCGAAGTTGTCGGGGTCGAAAGCCTTGTCGCCCTGCGGATTGGCCTGGCCGGTGGCGGTGATGGCGGCAAAGTCGTGCAGTTGTCTGTCCATGAGGTGCGAGGGCACCACGTTTTGCAGGGCGGTAAACATGTTCTCCAGCCGGCCCGGGAATTTTTTGTCCCATTCGCGAAGCATGTCGCCCACCACCTGGCGCTGCAGGCCGTCCTGGCTGCCGCACAGGGTACAGGGAATGATGGGGAACTGGCGGACCTGGGCCCAGGCGATCAGGTCTTTCTCGTTCACATAAGCCAGCGGGCGAATGACCACGTTCTTGCCGTCGTCGCTGGCCAGCTTGGGCGGCATGCCCTTGAGCTTGGAGGCGAAAAACATATTGAGGAACAAGGTCTGCAGGATGTCGTCACGGTGGTGGCCCAGCGCGATCTTGGTGCAGCCCAGCTCTTCCGCCACGCGGTAGAGAATGCCACGCCGCAAGCGCGAGCACAGCGAGCACATGGTCTTGCCTTCGGGGATGACCCGTTTGACGATGCTGTAGGTGTCTTGCGTCTCGATGTGAAAGGGCACGCCCACGCTGGCCAGATACTCAGGCAGCACATGGGCCGGAAAGCCGGGCTGCTTCTGGTCGAGGTTGACCGCGACCAGCTCAAAGCGCACCGGCGCACGCTGCTGCAGCTTGAGCAGGATGTCGAGCATGGCGTAGCTGTCCTTGCCGCCGGAGACGCAGACCATGACCTTGTCGCCTTCGCCGATCATCTGGTAGTCGACGATGGCACGGCCGACCTCGCGGCACAGCCGCTTTTCCAGCTTGTGGTTTTCGCGCTCGCTGCGCTCGGTCTGGCCTGTGGCAGGCGGTGCTGACGCCGGGTGGCTGGCAGGCTCTGCGGGGGGGCTAAGGGCTTGCGCCTGGGCGGTTGGGCTCATCACAAAACTCACTTCATGCCAAAGACTTCGCAGCCCACCGCTTCGCAGTCGGCATACACATCAGGCTTGGCGGTCGATACCCGAGCGGCCTGCACCTTGGGGTGGGCCAGCATGGTGCGCAGCACGTCGTCGCAAAGGGTCTCTTGCAGATGGATATGCCCAAGCGAGACCCGCTGCATGATGACCGAGCGGATGAAGTCGTAGTCGACCACCTCTTCAAGCTCGTCAGCGATCGGGGTCGACTGGGCCAGAGGAATATAGAGGTCGACATTGAACAGCACCCGCTGCTCGCCGGTTTTTTCAAAGTCGTGCACGCCGATGTTGATGCTGACCTCGTAGTTGCGCAGGAACAGGCGGCGGCAGGTGGTGGCCAGCACTGCGCTGGGGTCGGCATTCATGGTGTGATTCCTTTGAGCAAGTCGTCGACCACAAACATGATGTCCCTGGGCAGGGGCACCAGATGCTGGCCGTTGTCCACGCTGAGCACGGTGCCGGTGATGCTGGCGGTGCTGGCGAGAAACAGGCAGCTGCGGGCGACGTCTTGCGGGTCGGTGGGGCGGCGCAGCAGGTTGGCACTGGCTGCACGCTCGAAATTATCCCTGGTTTGGGGGCCGCTCAAATACATCAGTCCCGGCGCCACGCCGCAGACCCGCAACCGCGGGGCCAGCGACTGCGCTTGCAGCGCCACCGCCCGCTCCAAAGCGAGCTTGGTGACGGTGTAGCTGAAGTAGTCGGGGTTGAGGTTGTAGACCTTCTGGTCCAGGATGTGGATGGAGCAGCCTTCCTGGCCCTCGGGCATGTCACGGGCCATCAGGCTGGCCAGCAGCAGCGGCGCCATCAGATTGACCTGCAGTTGGTGCATGGCCTGCGTGGTCGCGAAGTCCAGCCCGGTATCGGGGAAAAAGGTGGAGGCGTTGTTGACCAGCGCATGCAGGGTGCCGGTGTATTCGCGCACCTGGTCCATGAGGGCCCGGCAGCCGGCCTCGTCGGCCAAGCGACCGTGCAGCGCATGGGCGCTGTGGCCCTGCGCACGCAGGCTCTCAACCAGCGCCTGGGCGGCGGACTGCGACTGCTCGTAGTGGCACAGCACCTGCCAGCCGGCCTGGGCAAAAACAGTGGCGATGCAGGCGCCCAGGCGATGGGCGGCCCCGGTGACCAGAACGGATTTTTGATGCATGGCTAGCCTTGATGCCCAGCGGCGACAATGACGCCGCGCAAGCCGCACAGCTCAAAGGCCGGGGCGCGCAGCGACACAATATGCACAGTTTACCGACCCCGCCTCCGCCCGCTCTGAGCCAGGCCATTGCCCAGGCCGGGGGCTGGCTGCCTTTTGATGACTTCATGGCCCTGGCTCTTTATGCGCCCAACTGGGGCTATTACAGCGGCGGCCGGCGCAAATTCGGCGCCATGCCGCAGTCGGGCAGCGACTTTGTGACCGCTCCGGAAATGTCGCCGCATTTCGGTCGGGCGCTGACGCGGCAGCTGGCGCAGGCCCTGCGTGCTACCGGCACCTCCGAGGTGTGGGAGTTTGGCGCCGGCTCGGGCGCATTGGCCGAACAGGTGCTGCGGGCGCTGGACGGGCAGGGCGTACCCGTGTCGCGCTATGTGATCGTCGACCTGTCGGGCAGCTTGATGGCGCGCCAGCGTGAGCGGCTGGCGGCCTGGGGCGATCGGGTGCAATGGGTGCAGGAACTGCCGGCCCACATCGATGCGGTGGTGGTGGGCAACGAGGTGCTCGACGCCATGCCGGTCAAGTTGCTGCAGCGCAGCGGCGGTACCTGGCATGAGCGTGGGGTGGCACTGGCCGACGTAGCCCTTGGCGGCAATGCGCTGGTCTGGCAAGACCAGCCCACCCAACTGCGCCCGCCCTTGCCTGTGCCCGGCGAGCACGACTACCTGACCGAAATCCATCCCCAGGCTCAGGCCTGGCTGCGCACCCTGGCCCAAAGGCTGCGACGCGGCGCGGTGTTTTTGATCGACTACGGCTTTCCCGAGCATGAGTACTACCACCCGCAGCGCCACATGGGCACGGTGATGTGCCACCAGGCCCACCGGGCCGACCCCGATCCGCTGACGCAAGTCGGCGAAAAAGACATCACCGCCCATGTCGATTTCACCGGCATTGCCATGGCCGGCCAGGACGCGGGCTTACAGGTGCTGGGCTACACCAGCCAGGCCCACTTCCTCCTCAACTGCGGCCTGCTCGACGGCATGGCTGAGGCCCCCTTGAGCGAGCGGGTCATGCTGCAAAAACTCATCAACGAACACGAAATGGGCGAACTCTTCAAAGTCATAGGCTTTGCCGCCGACACCCCCGCCCACCCCTACGACGGCTGGCAGGCCATCGGCTTCGAGGCAGGTGATCGCAGCCATACCTTATAAATCCTTGCGGGACAGACCAGGCCGAAGGACTGCTCTGTCCCCAACTGACTGAGACTGCGGGACAGACCAGGCCGAAGGACTGCTCTGTCCCCAACTGACTGAGACCGCGGGACAGACCAGGCCGAAGGACTGCTCTGTCCCCAACTGACTGAGACTGCGGGACAGACCAGGCCGAAGGACTGCTCTGTCCCCAACTGATTGGAAAAAATGCTGCGCTGGATGATCGTCATCTTCCTGGCCCTGGTGATATTGAGCTGGCTCACACCCTGGCTCAATAAACTGGGCTTCGGTCAATTGCCCGGCGACTTTCGCTTCAAGCTGTTTGGACGGCTGTGGTACCTGCCCTTTGCCAGCACCGTGCTGCTGAGCTTCATTGCAAGCCTCATTTCCATGGTGGTGTGAAGCCCATCGCGCCGAGGCTGCGCTCCTACCTGCTTTTGGCAGGCCCAGGACTATGTGGGAGCTGCGCCCTCGCAGCGATGCGGCGCTTGATGAAGCTCAGCCTGTGATTGAAGCCCACCGCGCCGAGGGCGGCGCTCCTACCTGCTTTGGGCAGGCCCAGGACTGGGTGGGAGCTGCGCCCTCGCAGCGATGCAGCGCTTGATGAAGCTCAGCCTGTGATTGAAGCCCATCGCGCCGAGGCGGCGCTCCTACCTGCTCCGGGTAGGCCAGTCACTATGTGGGAGCCGCGCCCTCGCGGCGATGCGGCGCTTGATAAAGCTCGGCCTCTAATTGAAGCCCCACCGCGCCGAGGGCTGCGCTCCTACCTGTCTCGGGCAGGCCAGTCACTATGTGGGAGCCGCGCCCTCGCGGCGATGCGGCCATCGAACGCCGCTACAACCAGATAGAGTCCCAATGCGGGTACAAGCCCGCACGCGTGACGATCCCAGCTCGCACAGGGTTTCGAACGATGTAGCGAGCGATGCCCACCACATCCTCCTCCTTGCGCAAGGCATGGTCATGAAAGCCCTTTTGCCAGATCGGCCGCCGCGCTGCATGAGCCACGACGGATTTGACGCTGCCCACCACACGACCGAGCGGCGCTGTGGATGTCAGGGTCAAGAGCCAATGCAGATGGTCAGGCATGATCACAAAACTCAGCGTGCGCGCCCGCCCCATGATTTCTTCCTGCCTCAGAGCGAGGACTGCCTGGCGGGCCAGCCCAAAATCCAGGAAGCAAGGCTCGCGATGGGCGGTGCTGGCCGTCACCAGATAGATCTGGCCCTCGATGGAATAGCGTCCGATGCGCAGTGCATGAGAGCGGCCACCATATTGCATCGTGCCATGCTAAGGTCGAAGCAGAATTCGCAAGGTAAAAAATAGCCAATTAGGTGGGCGTCATAGGGCAAACCAGCTGTTGATTGCAGGCCCCATCGCGCCGAGGGCGGCGCTCCCACAACATCACCTCAGCTTCGGCGGGGCTGTGGTGGTAGCTGCGCCCTCGCAGCGATGCGGCGCTTGATGAGGCTCAGCCTCCGATTGAAGCCCCATCGCGCCGAGGGCGGCGCTCCCACAACATCACCTCAGCTTCGGCGGGGCTGTGGTGGTAGCTGCGCCCTCGCAGCGATGCGGGGCTTGATGAGGCTCAGCCTCCGTTTGAAGCCCCATCGCGCCGAGGGCGGCGCTCCCACAAAATCACCTCAGCTTCGGTGGGGCTGTGGTGGGAGCTGCGCCCTCGCAGCGATGCGGCGCTTGATGAGGCTCAGCCTCCGATTGAAGCCCTATCGCGCCGGGGCGGCGCTCCCACAACATCACCTCAGCTTCGGTGGGGCTGTGGTGGGAGCTGCGCCCTCGCAGCGATGCGGCGCTTGATGAGGCTCAGCCTCCGATTGAAGCCCCATCGCGCCGAGGGCGGCGCTCCCACAACATCACCTCAGCTTCGGTGGGGCTGTGGTGGGAGCTGCGCCCTCGCGGCGATGCGGCGCTTGATGAGGCTCAGCCTCCGTTTGAAGCCCCATCGCGCCGAGGGCGGCGCTCCCACCCGCCTTCAGCAAGCCGGTAACTATGCGGGCGCCCCGCCCTCGGCGGCGATCTGTGCCACCGCCTCAGTGCGTGCCTGGCGCAGCCAATCGCCAATGCGAGGTCCGCTCAGGCCTTGGGCCTGGGCTTGGGCGGCGATGGCGGCGCTGTCGACCTGCTGCATGGCCCTGAGTGCGCGCAGCAGGCGCTCGCCCTGGCGGTAGGACTCAGTCTCTTTACCCAGTCGGCCTTGGGCGTCGCACAAGCAGGCGAGCAGCGCCTGCTCGAAGCGCTCGGGCTTGCGCAAGGCGTCGCAGCGCTCGATCAGGCGCACCAATGCAGCTGCGCCAAAGCCCAGGCTTTGATGGATATTTCCGTGTTCGCGGGTGACCACTTCGGCCAGTTCGCGACAGTCGATCGGCACGCGCAATCGCTCGCACAGTCCGCGCAACAAACGCAGGCCGCGCTGCTCGTGACCGATGTGGCGCGGCAGCATGTCGGCCGGTGTGTTGCCCTTGCCCAGGTCATGCGCGAGGCAAGCAAAGCGCACCTCCAAAGGCGCCTGCAATGCAGCTGCACGGTCAAGCACCATCATCAGGTGTACCCCGGTATCGATTTCGGGGTGATGCTCGGGCGTTTGCGGCACGCACCACAGGGCGTCCACTTCGGGCAGCAAGCGCTGCAGGGCGCCGCAGTCGCGCAGTACCTCAAAAAACCGCGAGGGCTGGGTTTGCATCAGACCGCGCGAAAGCTCCTGCCAGACCCGCTCGGGCACCAGGTGGTCGACCTCGCCAGCCTGCACCATCTGGCGCATCAGCGCCAGGGTTTCGGGCGCCACTGAAAAATCGACAAAACGTGCAGCAAAGCGCGCGACCCGCAAGATGCGCACGGGGTCTTCTGCGAAGGCCTGCGTCACATGGCGCAGCACACGCGCTTGCAGGTCGGCCTGGCCCTGATAGGGGTCCATGATCTGGCCCGCCTCGTCTTGCGCCATGGCATTGATGGTCAGGTCGCGCCGCGCCAGGTCTTCCTCCAGCGTGACACCGGGAGCCGCATGCACCGCAAAGCCGCGGTAACCTGGCGCCGTCTTGCGTTCGGTACGGGCCAGGGCATATTCCTCTTTGGTCTGCGGGTGCAGGAAGACCGGAAAGTCCTTGCCCACCGGCAAATAGCCCTGGGCCAGCAGATCGTCAGGAGTGGCGCCGACCACCACCCAGTCGCGGTCGTGCACCGGCAGGCCCAACAGGGCATCGCGCACCGCACCGCCGACCTGGTAGATTTTCATGGTCGCCAAGTGTAGGCGGGGTATCGCGCCGGGGGCGGCGCTCCCGCACCTCTTGAACGGGCCTTGGGCCTGAGAACTTGTGGGAGCCGCGCCCTCGCGGCGAAGCGGCGGTCGAATTGAAGCTCGGCTCAGCGGCCTTGCCTGCGGGCCATCAGCGTGCTGCGCCAGCCCCGGTGGCCCAGGTAGGTGGGCGCGATCACCTGCAGCGACGCTGCGGTGATGCCCAGGGCTTGCAGGCCCGGATGGTGGCCGGTGGCCACATTGGGCACGCTCAAGGACTGCAGGTTGTCGCGGCTGAGCAGGGGCTCGCCCGGCATGAGTTCCATCAGTCGGGCCTGTAGCCAGGCCAGCGCTGGCGGCAGGGGCAGCACAGGCCGGCCCCGGCCCTGGGCCACGCCGCTGATGCGGCCGGCCAGTTGGACCAACTCGGCCAGGGTGTAGACCTCAGGCCCAAAGGCTTCGTAGATCTGCCCGACGCTGTCTCGCTCATGCGGCCCGCTCAGGCATGCGACCACGGCTGCGGCCACGTCCTCGACCCACACCGGTTGTAGCCGCGCCTGAGCCCCGGCCAGTGGCACAAACGGGGCGATGCGCTGCAGGTCGGCAAAGATATTTAGGAAACGGTCCTCGGCGCCGAAGATCACGCTGGGCCGGATCAAAGTGAGTGCCAAGTCAGCCTGATGCAAGACCTGCTCGCCCCGCGACTTACTGCGCAGGTACATCGACGGCAGCCCAGCCGGGTTGCGCAGATCGGCCCCCAGCGCGCTGATGTGCACCAGCCGGCGCACGCCGGCTTGCTGGCAGGCGTGGGCGAGCTTTTGGGGCAGCAGCACATGGGTCCGTTCAAAGGCAGCTTCGTCGCCTTGCAAAATGGCCACCAGATTGACCACCGCATCATGGCCGGGCAGCAGGGCGGCCAGGCGGGCACTGTCGTGGATGTCGGTCTCGACCAGATCCAGCGTGGGCAGGGTCGCGAGCGAGCCCGCGTTACGGCGGCGCCGGGTGGGCACAGTTAGACCGACGCCCAGGCGAGCGAGCTTTTCACAGACATGGCGACCGACAAAGCCAGTGCCACCCAGAACGAGAACTTTTCGCAGCATGGGTTCATTGTGCCGCCGGCTCTGCGCCCCTGCTCGCGCCGGGGCATAGGCCACCAGCCCGGCGGCGTGTCAGATCAAGCGCCGCATCGCCGCGAGGGCGCGGCTCCCACATCCGTGCCCACATCCGTGCCCAGGACGGTGCTGCTTGATGTGGGAGGGTTGCCCTCGGCCCGATGGGGCCTGTGATAAACCCCTGCTGCCGCATCAAGCGCCGCATCGCCGCGAGGGCGCGGCTCCCACATCCGCGCTCACATT
>Ga0222712_10005873_pt1 | contig 12264 bp, 13 predicted proteins | sample C33_657DmetaG_FD_165043 | JGI IMG/M metagenome (GOLD analysis project Ga0222712, IMG submission 165043) | Estuarine water microbial communities from San Francisco Bay, California, United States - C33_657D | ecosystem: Environmental > Aquatic > Marine > Unclassified | place: USA: California...
CCAATGAGGATTCCCAGCTCATGATCATCGCCGGCGGGGTGCTGGGCCTCATCGTCGTGATCTTTCTGCTCACGCTAAAACGCTAAATTGGAGCTCCGGCTTCACGGCAAAGGCTTGCATCTCTCTCGAGGGGTAGGGTGGGGAAAGCCCTGCGGCCTACAATCGCATCTCATTTGGCTTCGTCCTTGCCAGAGACGGCAGATTTGGCTCGTATCCCTCGCCATGAGTTTCATCCCGCTTTCAAGGCGCCGCATCCTGCAGGGAGCTGGCAGCCTTTTTCTCGCTCCCTTCGTGACCACTGGCATGCGCGCCGCCTCGCCCAATGGCAAGCTGCGTCACGCCGCCTTTGGTGCCTCAGGCATGTCTTGGTCAGACATCACCTCGCTGGCCAATCATGATCACTTCGAGTTGGTTGCCGTCTGTGATGTGGACAGGCGCAACTTCGCGCGCGTCAAGGAGCGCTGGCCGCAGGTTCGCACCTATCAGGATTGGCGCGAGTTGTTGGCCAAGGAAGCCGATCACATCGACTCCGTCAATGTGTCCACCCCGGATCACATGCACGCTCCAATCGGCCTACGCGCCATGGAACTGGGCAAGCACATGTACGGCCAGAAGCCGCTGGCGCAGAATCTTCACGAGTGCCGGGCGCTGATGCTCAAGGCCCGCGAGAAGAAGGTGATGACGCAGATGGGCATTCAAATCTCCTCAGACTTCACCGAGCGATTCGCGGTAGAAATCATCCACAGCGGCGTGATTGGCAAGGTCAAGGAAGTGCACACCTTCTCCAACAAGAAATGGGGTGACATGAATCCACTGCCAACGCAGGCCGATCCCATTCCCGAAGGCTTCAATTGGGACCTCTGGCTGGGCACGGCCAAGGAGCGCCCCTTCCTCAAGGGGGTCTACCATCCCGGCCAGTGGCGCAAGCGCCGTGACTTCGGCACTGGCACCTTGGGCGACATGGGCTGTCACATGTTCAGCGGCTGGTTCCGCGCGCTGGATCTGGCGGCCCCCACCGCAGTGAAGTCCTCCGGTCCAGCCCCAGTCAACCGCGACAACTGGGCCACCGACGCGGTGGTGGAATACACTTTCAAGGGCACGCGCTACACCAGCGGCGAAAGCATCAAGGTGACCTGGTACGATGGCGATGCCCGCCCGCCAGCCGCCGTGATGGCCTTGGCCGATCCATCCAAGTTCCCCGGTCAAGGCAGCATCTACCTCGGTGAAGAGGGAGTGTTGCTGCATGCCCACGGCAGCACCCCGCAGCTCTTCCCCCGCGAAAAATTCAAGGGGTTCAAGATGCCCAAGCTGCAACCGCGCAATCATTGGTTTGACTTCATCGACTGCTGCCGCAACGGCGGCAGCACCCTGCCCACCGCCAACTTTGACTACGCCGGCCCACTGACGGAGGCCGTGCTTCTGGGCTGTCTGGCCAGCCCCTTCCCCGGCGTGGAACTGCAATGGGATGCAGCCGCGCTGAAAATCAGCAACCACGAGCAGGCCAATCAACTGGTGAAGCGCGACTACCGCGCCGGTTGGGAGATTTAGTCCTTTCTCACTGAGCCAGACCCCATGCCCAAGCTTTCCGGCCACTTGCTGCGCGGTGCCTTGGGCATGGCTCTGGTCTCCACCCTGAGTTTTTCAATCTGGGCCTGGCCTGGAGCAGCCCTGAGTCGTTTGGGAGGGGAGGCCTTGCTCTACGCCTGCATCGCTGCCGCATTCATGCTTTGCAGTGGCCTGCTGCTGGCACCTCTGGCCGGAGGCGGACGCGCTTTCCATGCCCGCTTCGTGCCCGCTTTTTTGCTCTACAGCGCAATCTGGTGTCTGTGCTGGTTTGGCTTGGGTGGCAGGCTTGGGGAGTGGCTGGGCGGGCTGCTCGGCAGCCTTGCCCTGCTGCGCCTGATCGCCGGAACCCTGCCGACAACCTCCCTGCTGGGGCTGGGCCTCATCGCGGGCCTTCTCCACAACGCCGGCTACTTTGCCGGCTCCTGGGCCATGCTGGATTGGCTCATGCCGCTGGCCAAGCAGGCCAAGGGCCAGGGCGAGCTCAAGCATGCTTCGCAATTGGCCATCGCCGCGAAGCTGATCTGGGGCAGCCTCTATGGCTTGGGGCTGGGGGCGGCCTTGGGATTGGCCTTTTGGCGACGGCGCATTGGCGCTTGAGCGCAGACGCGCTTGGGTCTATGCTCGGGCTTCATCCCTTTTTTCATGGCACTCGCCCCCATCACCGAAGTTCGCGGCCGCGCCGTTCCTGTTCCCGGCAGCGACATTGACACCGACCGCATCATCCCAGCGCGCTTCATGAAGTGCATCACCTTTGATGGTCTGGGCCAGTACGCCTTCCACGATGCGCGCTTTGACAAGGACGGCAAGCCCACAGGCCACCCCTTGGACAACCCCAAGTTCGCCGGCGCCAGCATCCTGCTCTCTGGCGTCAACTTCGGCTGTGGCAGCTCGCGCGAACACGCGCCTCAAGCCCTGCACGGGTTTGGCATCCGCGCCGTGATCGCTGAGTCCTTTGCCGAAATCTTCTTTGGCAACTGCACCACGCTGGGCATTCCCTGCATGGTGGCTAAAGGCAGCGACATCGCCCACCTGAGTGCCGCCGTTGAGGCCAATCCCTCCCTGGAGGTGATCGTGGATGTCAAGGCCCGCGAAATCCGCTTTGGCAGCGAAAGCTTTGCAGCCACCCTTCCTGCGACGGCTCACGACGCCTTGATCAGCGGTCGTTGGGACCCCATCGGCGAGTTGCTCGAAGCCCGCGAGGCCATCGAGACCCGCATGCAGGAGCTGGGTTTGGCCAAGGCCTGACCTTGGCGATCAGCACCGGCCCTCGGCTCGGTAGGCCTTGGCCAACAGCGAAACGGGGTGGGCCACCTCCACCGCTCGTCCATCCAGTCCACGCTGAATTTGCAGGTGACAACCAGGATTGGCGGTGGCCACACAATTGGCCTGCGTGCCGTCAATGGCCTTGATTTTGCGTTGCAACAGGCGTTGCGAGCGCTCGGGCTGGGTGATGTTGTAAATGCCAGCGCTGCCACAGCACCAGGTGGCCTCGGGCAGCTCCCGTAACTCCAGGCCCTGGATTGCGGCCAACACTTCACGGGGTTGTCTCGAGACCCGCTGCGCGTGGCAAAGATGACAGCTCTCGTGATAGGTCACCGCAGGGGCTCCCTCTTCAGCCTGAGTAGGCTTGACCCCAATGTGGGCCAACCACTCATGAATATCGCGCAACTTGCTGTCCCATTGGCGTGCCCTCGGCGCATAGCAGGGGTCTTCAGCCAACAAATGGCCATAGGTCTTGAGGTGCGAGCCACAGCCACCGGCATTGCTGACGATGGCGTCCACCGAGTCCAGATCCACGGAGTCAATCAAACGGCGCGCCAAATCCCGCGCCAAATTCAGGGCGCCGTTGTGAGCATGCAGAGAGCCGCAGCAAGGCTGCTGCCGGGGCGTGATCACCTCACAACCGTGGACCAACAGGACATCTGCGCAGTCTCGGTTGATCTGAGAAAACACCAGGTCCTGCATGCAACCCGTCAGCAACACCACCCGATGCGCCACCTGCCCGCGAGGCCGCTCGACGGCAGCAATCAGAGCATCGGAAAACTCAGGCGCAATGCGCGGGGTTTGCGGCTCGAGCTCAGCAAGATCACGAGGCAGCAGGCCAAAATACCGCCAACGACGCAGCCAACGATCCAAGCCCGTGCGCTGCCAAAGACGCAGGCCACACCCGATGAGGCGCAGTAGCCAGGGACGCATGAAAATCACCTCGAGGGTCAACCAGCGCCAAAAGCGCCGCTTGTCGCCAGGCAGCACCTGAGCCTGCTCGGCATCGCTTCGCGCCGCCTCAAACAACACGGCATAATCCACCCCGGCAGGGCAGGCGCTTTGGCAGGCCATGCAGCCCAGGCAATCGTACATTTCCCTGGCGAAGGGCTCGCCGATCGCCGGCTCTCCTCCCCTGCCGATGGCAGCGTCTACCGCTGAGCGCATCATCGCAATGCGGCCCCGGGGGCTATGCCGCTCAAGCTTGGTGTCCGCATAGGTCGGGCAGGTCGGCAGGCACATCCCGCAGTGCATGCACTGCTGGAGTACCGAGTAATCGAGGGTTTGAAGCAGACTCATCAGGGGGAAAAGGCGGCCAGCCGATGCCAGAACCTGACGGGCAACAAGGCCGTGGCCGCAAGTCAAAACGCAGGATGTCCCCTGCCTCTCGCCCGCCACCCCCAGATTCCACGCTTGCGGATTGGTCCAGCAGGGTTGACACTGCTCCCATGCGAACGCTGGTCATCGGCGACATCCACGGCTGCACAACAGCCCTGCGCACCTTGATTGGTGAGGTAAAACCGACGCCGGATGACACCCTCGTGACTCTCGGAGATTATGTGGATCGGGGTCCAGACAGCAAGGGGACTCTGGACTTCCTCTTGGAGCTGGAAACCAAGACCAACCTGGTCGCTCTTTTGGGCAATCACGAAATTCTCTTTCTCGACGCCCTTCTTGGGCGAATTGACGCCGCGAGTTGGCTTGCCGTGGGAGGTCACGAGACCATGCTCTCCTACGACCCCAAGGACCCCTTCCCCCGCAGCGACAAGGTTCCGGACTCTCACATCGACTTCCTGGTTCGACGCTGTCGCCGCCATCACGAGGATGCACGCCACCTCTTCGTCCACGCCAACGCCAACGCCTATTATCCGCTGGAGCAACAAACCGACGACTGGCTGTTTTGGACTCGCTTCGACGATGCCTTTCCACACACCAGCGGCAAAAAAATGATCTGTGGTCACACCGCCCAAAAGACCGGCCTGCCCTCGGTCCGCCCCTACGCCATCTGCATTGACACCTGGGTTTACGGCGAGGGATGGCTGACCTGTCTGGATCTGGGCAACGGAACCTTTGTTCAAGCCAACCAGGCCGGAGAAATCCGCAGGGCCAGCCTGCAGGAGGTCTCCGGACACCTCAGTTGCTAGGCCTTGCGCAAGAATGCGGGCCGAGCCAACGAATTCCCTCTTGTCAGCCCGCAGGCTGGACCGCTAGCTTCGGGACTCTCTCCTCACCACCCCTATTCCTTCATGAAACTGTCCTCCCTACTCAGCCTCGCCGCCCTCGGCTTGGCCTGGACCTCCACTGGCGGCGCGCAGACCCCGGCGCAACCCGGCGGCAAACTGCCCGGCAGCGTGGCGATCAGCCTGGTCAAGGTGGCCGATGATTTTGTGGACCCCGTCAGTGTCGCCGCCCCCAACGACGGCAGCGACCGCCTCTTTGTCATCGAGCGCACGGGCGTCATTCAGGTCATCAAAAACGGCAAGAAAAACCGTCGCCCCTTTCTCGATCTCAAGGACAAGACCATTTCCTCCTTCCTGGAGTTGGGGATGTACAGCATGGCCTTCCACCCGGACTTCAAGAACAATGGCAAGGTCTACATCGCCTACGCCGACCTCTGGTTCAACGGTGCCACCCTAATCGCCGAGTACCAAGTCGACAAGGCCAACCCCGACCGCGTCAATCCCGACAGTGTGCGGGTGATCATGCAGATTGATTTCCCCTACTGCAATCACCACGGCGGCCAGATCGCCTTCGGCCCCGATGGCTATCTTTACATCGGCGTTGGCGACGGAGGTTGGGAAGGCGATGTCATTCATGTGGGCCAGGACCTCCACACCCATCTTGGCAAGATGCTGCGGATTGATGTCAACACCAGCAGCCCTGACCGCGCCTACGGCATTCCCAAGGACAACCCCTTCATCACTCCCCTGCAGCAAATGGTGCTCTTTGGCGTGAGCGAAGAGGCCTTTTCCAAGATTCACCCCCGCGCCAAGCCCGAAATCTGGGCCTACGGCCTGCGCAACCCCTGGACCTTCAGCTTTGACAGCAAGACCGGCGACCTTTTCATCGCCGACATTGGCCAGAACCACTGGGAGGAGGTCAACTTCCAACCCGCCTCCAGCAAGGGCGGTGAGAACTACGGCTGGAAGTTCATGTGCGGCAGTCACCCCTTCCCCATGATCCTGAAGAAAAATGAGAAGGGCGAGGAAGTGGCCACCGATCCCGTCAACGCCCCCAGGGTCGGCGTGCTGCCCATCGCTGAATACAGCCATGTGGACCAAGGCATCTGCGTCATCAACCTTGGCGTTTACCGCGGCAGCCAGTACCCGGAACTCGACGGCGTTTACTTCTGCGCCGACTGGGGCAGTGGCAAGGTCTGGGGCATGAAGGCCGACGCCAGCGGCAAGTGGCAGATGCAGGAGATGCTCGACCTCGCCGATGGCATTCGCCCCACTGGCTCAGGCATCGGTCCCGACGGCAGCATCTACCTGACCCATGCCACTGCCAACTACGGCGGCCCCGTGGATCCCGCCGACAACGAGCGCGGCGCTCTCTGGAAGATTGTGCCCAAGGCCAAGGTGCCAGCTGGCGCTGCCGTTGCCCCCACCGCCGCACGCTGAGTGCGGCGCAGGCAGGAGTCTGGTCAACTGCCAATCTCATTCGCCCGCAGAGCGTCCAATCCGCAGTGGCGCAACAGATCCGGCTCAGACTCTTGCCGCCGCTCCGAAACCCTTGGTCTCGGCAGGACCCAACCAAAATCCTGCCGAGACGTTAGGTGATCTGGATGTCCCCAACCATGAAGTAGCATCCAGTCGATGTTTCGAAGCTCGCGCTCCATCTCCTCAAAAAGCAGGATGCTTGCCAAGTGGGGCAGACAATGCGGAAAAATGATTTCCGCGTTGGATTACCCCTGGGGAAGCAAGACGAGAATGCCCTGATCGAGATGGTAGGCCTTGCTGCCATCCTGACTGACGAGAATCGCCTGAGGATGATGGACCTTGTCGTCATCGTCGGCCATGCGCAGGGCCTGGCCGGTGCTGGGGCAGCGCAGGAGTGGCAACCAGCGCTCAATCCATTGCAGGTCGGGATTCATGCGCGAATTTGTCCGCTGCCCTCCACCAGGTATTTGTAGCTGCAAAGCTCAGCCAGGCCCATTGGACCGCGGGCATGCAGTTTGTCCGTGGAGATGCCGATCTCTGCACCAAAACCAAACTCGCCACCGTCGTTGAACCGCGTGCTGGCGTTGTGCATGACCACGGCGCTGTCCACCTCGTGAAGGAATTGGGCAACTTCATCAGCATTCGTGCTGATGATGCTGTCGGTGTGATGAGATCCGTGGGCGTTGATGTGGTCAATGGCCTCGCGGCTGCTGGCCACCGTTTTGATGGCGAGGATCAGATCAAGGTACTCCGTGCGCCAATCCTCCTCGCTGGCTGGCTGTGCCCCTTCGCCAAGCAGAGGCAAAGCCTGCTCATCACCGCGCATCTGCACGCCGGCTTGACGCAGTGCGACGGCCACTCGTGGATAGAACTGTGCGGCAATCTCGCGGTGAACCAACAGGGTTTCCAAGGCATTGCAGACTCCGGGCTTCTGCGCCTTGGAGTTGACGATGATCTCGCAGGCCATCTCCAAATCCGCGCTGGGCGCCACATAGACATGACAGACGCCGTCGTAGTGTTTGATCACTGGCATCCGGGCACAGGAGACGACCTTTTCAATGAGGCCCTTGCCGCCGCGGGGAATGATGAGGTCAAGGTGCTGATCCATGCCAGCCATCACCTCAACGCTGCTGCGCTGAGTGAAGGGCAAGAGTTGCACGCTGTCCGGCGGCAGGCCTGCGGACTCACCGGCCTGCTGAAGGGCGGCGGCCAGCGCGACATTGCTGTGAATCGCCTCGCTGCCACCGCGCAGCAGGGTGGCGTTGCCGGTCTTCAGACACAGTGTGGCAGCGTCCACAGTGACATTGGGGCGGGATTCAAAAATGATGCCAATGACTCCGATGGGCACCCGCTTCTTGGTGATGCGCAGGCCATTGGGCCGCTGCCACTGAGCCAACACCTCACCCACAGGGTCGGGCAGTGCGGCCACCTCGCGCACAGCTTGGGCAATCTGGCCCAATCTTCTTTCATCAAGCTTGAGACGGTCCAGCATCGCTGCACTGAGCCCCTTTTGCCTGCCTGCCTCGAGATCCCGAGCATTGGCCGCCAGGATTGGCGCACTGCCCTCCTCCAGCCCCTTGGCCATGGCCAAAAGGATGCGCGATTTGTCCTCCGTAGTCAGGCGCACGAGGGCATGGGAGGCGGCCCTGGCCCGACGGCCCATATCGTGAATGGCGGCTTGGATCTCAGCTTCGGTCATGGCGGGTGGGGAGCCGCTGCCTGCGGCCTGAGGGGCTTGTGCCAGCGTCCAGTGCAGCCGTCAACCCTCATCTCTGGGGCATCGGCCAACCTTGGCAGTTGTCACCGTCACAAATCCGGCTATGGCAGAGGGTGCCCGGGCGTCTCATTCTGCCCCCGCTCAACCCCATCGCACCCCTGCATCACCCCCTCATGGACGACCTCACTATTGTATCGATCATCGGCCGCCAAGTCCTCGACTCCCGCGGCAACCCCACCGTTGAGGTGGATGTGCAACTCGACAGCGGCGCCATTGGCCGCGCTGCCGTGCCCAGCGGCGCGAGCACTGGCGAACACGAAGCCCTCGAGCTTCGCGATGGCGACAAGAAGCGCTACCTTGGCAAGGGAGTCCTCAAGGCCGTTGACGCGGTGAACAATGAAATCGCCGACTGTCTCATTGGCAGCGATGCCTCGCAGCAGGTGAGCATCGACAAGGCCATGCTTGAGCTGGATGGCACCGCCACCAAGTCCAAGCTCGGCGCCAACGCCATCCTTGGCGTTTCCCTCGCCGTGGCCAAGGCCGCGGCCCAGACCGTGGGCATGCCGCTCTACCAATACATCGGCGGCCCCAACGCCAAAGTGCTGCCCGTGCCGATGATGAACATCATCAACGGCGGCGCGCACTCCGATGCGCCGATTGATTTCCAGGAATTCATGATCATGCCCAAGGGCGCGCCGAGCTTCAGTGAAGCCCTGCGCTATGGCGCCGAAGTCTTCCACGCGCTCAAGAAGATCCTGCACGATCTGGGACTGAACACCGCGGTGGGCGATGAGGGCGGCTTTGCTCCCACGCTCAAGAGCGCCGATCACGCGTTGGAAGTCATCGCCCAAGCCGTGAAGAAGGCAGGCTACAAGCTGGGTCAGGACATCTTCATCGCCTTGGATGTGGCCTCCTCTGAGTTCTACGACAAGGCCAAGGGCAAGTATGTCTTCAAGAAGAGCGACCGCTCCGTGCGCAGCGCTTCGGAGTTGGTTGACTACTACGCCGCCCTGAAAAAGAAGTTCCCCATCGTCTCCATCGAAGACGGCTGCGCCGAAAACGATTGGGATGGCTGGGCCACTCTCACCAAGAAACTTGGCGCCAACACCCAGTTGGTCGGCGATGACCTCTTTGTCACCAACACCAAATTCCTGCAGAAGGGAATCGACCGCGGCATTGCCAACTCCATTCTCGTCAAGGTCAACCAAATCGGCTCACTGACCGAGACACTCGACGCGGTGGACCTTGCCCATCGCCACGGCTACACCGCCGTGATGAGCCACCGCTCCGGCGAGACCGAGGACTACACCATTGCCGATCTGGCAGTGGCCACCAACTGCGGCCAGATCAAGACCGGTTCGCTCTCCCGCAGTGATCGCATTGCCAAGTACAACCAGTTGCTGCGCATCGAGCAGGAATTGGGCGACAACGCCATCTACGGCGGACGCATGAAGGTCTGAGTCAATCGCCAAGCCAACGAGTCATGAACAAGACTGCGGCCCCATCCCTGACGCTAAAGCTGGTCAGGATGGCGGCCGCAGTTCTGTTTGTGGGTGCAGGCTCTCTGGCTTGGCATCACCACCTCGGCGTCAAAGAACTTCAGGCTCAGCAGGAACTCCGTGAGGCGCAGCAACAGTTGGCCCGACTCGAGGAGCAAAAGCGCGCCCTGCAGGATCAGTTGCTCTGGCTCAAGACCGACCCCGAGTACCTGCAACTGCGGATGCGCGAGACAGCCCTGCTTCATCGGCCCGGGGAATCGCTGATCCTGCTGCCCAGCAATCCATAAATCACCGTGCGACAGTCGCTGCTTTGCCTCTTGGCCCTCATCCTGTTCTGCGCGGGCTGTGGCCACAGCGACCCCAACTCCCCTGCCCGGATCGAAGCCCGCCGCGAAGCCCAGGCGGCACTGGAATTGGCGCATCAAACCGGCCTCGAAGACGGGGCCTTGGATGCGGCCATGGAGCTTCCCGCCACAGAGCGGCGATTCGATGGTGACGCCGCACAGCAGGCGGCCTATCTGGAGGGCTACCTTGAGGGACACGCGCACCCACCCACTTCCGCGACCCAGACACTCGAACCCGGCGCGCTGCGGCGCTCCTTTCAGCATGGATTTGACCTTGGCCTGCGTGATGGCGCCCAGGGCCTTGATCCTGAACCTGCGAGACATCGGGGACGCTATGATCCACGGACAGAGGCGGCCTTCGCGGCGGGCTATCGTCAGGGCTTTGGCTCAAGCGACGGGTCCATCATGCCACTGCCCATGCGGCAGGACCGTTTTTATTGAGTCGCGGCGAAACTTTTGCTGCTTCCTCGTCGTCTTAGAAAGCACACCCCATGAAATCCACCCTCCTTGCCCTTCTCAGTCTCTGCAGCCTCAGCCTCCTGCAGGCCGAAACCACCGTCACGCTTGAAGGCGTGCACAACTGCTGCAAGAGCTGCGCCAACGGAATCACCGGCGCCGCCAAGGGCCTGAAGGATGTCAGCATCACCACCGATGGCGAGAGCGTGACCATCAAGGCCAAGAACGAGCAGGGCGCCCGCAAGGCCGTTGAGGCCGTGATGAAGGCCGGCTACTACGGCAACAACTCCCTGGTGGCCGCAGCCAGCAGCAGCGGCAGCGACAAAAAGCTCACCGAAGCCACGGTCACTGGTGCCCATCTTTGCTGCGGCAAATGTTCCAAGGCCATGATCGCCGCCGTCGAATCCGTCAAGGGCGTCAAGGAACACAGCGTCGCCACCAAGGTGAAGTCCTTCACCGTCAAGGGCGAGTTCACTGCCAGTGAACTGCTTGCCGCCATGAACAAGGCTGGCTTCCACGGCAGCATCAAGTAAGCCACCCTTTTCTCAACCACCGGCAGCGCGCCTCAAGGTGCCTGCCGGTTTTTTTTGGCCATCGCCAGGCGCAGAGCGTGACGCCCCTGATGAGTGGATAGGCGAACCTTCGCACCGTAGAGTTCACTCAAGGCCGCACTGGACAGCACCTGACGCCGCAGCCCTTGCTGCAGCATCTGACCCTCCTTGAGCAAGGCCACATGCGTCATGCACGGCAAAATCTCCTCGACATGATGAGTGACCATCACCAAGGAAGGCGCCTTGGGACTGCGGGCAAGGCCCGCCATCCACTCCAGGAATTGCTCGCGGGCCACGGGGTCCAGGCCCGCACATGGCTCATCCAAAATCAACACCTCAAACCTCGCCATCATCGCTCGGCAGACCAGAACCTTCTGCCGCTCGCCTTGGGATAAGGTGCCCCACAGCGCCTCAAGCAGGTGGCCACAGCCCCGGGTTTTGAGCAGAGCCCTGGCCTCGCGCAGCAGCGAGGCTGCCGGCGGCTGCCAAAGGTTCATCATCGCCTCGCGGCCACTGGCCACGACATCAACCACCGGCTCCCCCGACTCGATGTAGGGAATCAGCGCCGCCGTCACCAGCCCCACGCTCTTGCGCACTTCGCGCCAGTCGCAATGCCCGAAACGATTGCGCCCCAGATTGACCTCACCGTCACTGGGCGGCTCATAGCCGGAAATCACCTGCACCAGCGAAGTCTTGCCACATCCATTGGGACCCAGCAGACACCAATGCTCACCGCGGCGCACCTGCCAGTTCAGGCCCTTGAGGATGCGCCGTCCACCACGCACCAACTCCAGATCACGCACCTCCAGCAATGCCTCTTTGCTCATGCCCTGCCTCTCTTGGGCTTCGGCGCGCAGGCCGCAGCGGGTTGAAGGTGTGCCGCCTGCAGCAGCGCCAGAAACCCGTCCGCGGGATCGGCATGGCGCTGGGATTTGCGACGCCCGGATGGCGCAGCACTGCCGCTTTGGCGGCGCAGCGTGACCTCGACCACATCGTGCAGGGTGAAACGGTCGAGAATATTGGCAATGGCATTGCGCACATCAATCATGAGCATGCGCAAACCACAGTGCTCCTCATCAGGGCAACTGCACTTTTCGTACTCGGTCTCACTGGCACAGCCGATTGGCGCCAGCTTGCCGTCAATGAGACGCACAATCTCACCCATTCGAATCTCCTGCATGGGCTTGGCCAATTGAGCGCCACCGTACT
>Ga0222712_10005874_pt1 | contig 12263 bp, 10 predicted proteins | sample C33_657DmetaG_FD_165043 | JGI IMG/M metagenome (GOLD analysis project Ga0222712, IMG submission 165043) | Estuarine water microbial communities from San Francisco Bay, California, United States - C33_657D | ecosystem: Environmental > Aquatic > Marine > Unclassified | place: USA: California...
CACCCAAACATTTCCCCGGCAATTTGAAAGTGGACATCCGTGGCCGCTTGCAAGACAAAATCATGTTTGGCAGCGACTACCCCAGCTTGCCTTATGAGCGCATCTTCAAAGAGTGGAACGAACTCGGCTACAAAGATGAAGTGATGGAAAAAATCATGCACGGCAATGCCGAGCGGGTGCTGGGGTTGTGAGTACCCTTTGAAGTGCGTGGCTTAGAAGGTTTTGGTGAATGTGGTCACAACACCAGCATTGGTAATTTTGCGCAATTTGGTACGGTCTTGATCACTCACATAAAGGTTGGCAGCTCCATCCACGGCAATTCCCCTGGGCAAATAAAAACTGGCGGCTGTGCCCGTGCCATCAGCGCTGCCGGAAGCAGCGGTCAAATCCGTATCGATGGTTCCCGCACTGCCAGCAAATGTTGTGACAGCATTGGTGGTCGTATCTATTTTGCGAATCGCATGATTATTAAAGTCAGTCACATAAAGCGCATTGCCTGAAAACACCATATTGGTTGGCAAATTAAATTTTGCCAACGATCCCGTAGCTGAATTTTTATATCCGGATGTACCAGCAATCCCTGCAATCGTGGTGACATTGCCAGCCGCATCAATTTTTCGGATGGTGTGGTTGCCAGAGTCACTGACATAGACATTGCCGGTGGCCGTGTCGACTGCAATGCCAGAAGGTGTGTTGAACAAGGCATTCGCGCGTGGTACACCCGTGGTCGTTCCTGAAGTACCGGATGTGCCCGCCCAGGTCAAGCTGGATTCATCGGCAAGAGATATTTTTTTGATGGCGTGGACGTTGGTGTCGGCCACATAGACGTCTGTTGCAGATACGGCGAGAGCCGTTGGCAAATTGAAACTACCGCCCGTGGCGTAATTGGCCACTGTTTTTGTTCCCGCCAAAGAAGTGATCTTTCTGAGAAGGCTATTGCCAGTATCAGCGACCAAAAGGGTCGTGCCATTCATTGCCAATCCAAAGGGGCTGTAAAAGCGTGCAGCTGTTCCATCACCGTTGGTGGTTCCTGAGACGTTGTCTCCACCGGCCAGGGTGACGGGTGTGCTGGCGAGGTCTGTGGGGTCAATGGATTGAATGGTGTTTCGACCTGCATTGGCAACATACAGCTTTGTATTTGTAGTGTCGTACGCCAAACCATAAATGGTCGTGTATGTGGTGGTGCTTGAGCTTGAATCGCCGCTACCAGGACAAGCCGTCAATAAGACAGATACGGCCAGCGCGGTCAAAATTTTGGATGGGGTATTCATGGACAGGCCTTGTTGATGTGAGGGAAATCCCATTGCGGGGTACAACCTGTTGGTGCCGGAAAGAGGAATCGAACCCCCGACCTTCTCATTACGAATGAGCTGCTCTACCAACTGAGCTATTCCGGCTTGGTGAAAATTATAAAGCTCGGCTCAGTGTGCGACGCCTTGGTGGTACTGGGTCACACGATCGACTTCGTTTTTCGAGCCCAAGATCACGCTGACGCGCTCGTGCAACTGAGTGGGTTGGATGTCCAAAATCCGCTGTCGGCCATTGGTGGCGGCGCCACCGGCTTGCTCGATCAACCACGACATGGGGTTGGCCTCGTACATCAGGCGCAGTTTGCCGGGTTTGTGTGGCTCGCGCTTGTCCCAGGGGTACATGAACACACCGCCACGGGTGAGGATGCGGTGCACATCGGCCACCATGCTGGCGATCCAGCGCATATTGAAGTCTTTGCCGCGGGGGCCTTCTTTGCCTTGCAAGCACTCGTCAATGTAGCGTTTGACCGGCTCATCCCAATGGCGCATGTTGCTCATGTTGATGGCAAACTCTTTGGTGTCGGCGGGGATCTGCACTTTTTCTTGCGTCAACACAAACGAGCCTTGCTCGCGGTCCAGGGTGAACATGGCCACGCCATCGCCCACCGTCAACACCAAAGTGGTTTGGGGGCCGTAGACGCAATAACCGGCCGCCACTTGTTGCTGCCCGGCTTGCAAGAAGTCGGCTTCGCTCACACCATCCGGGCCGTCGGGTTTGCGCAACACGCTGAAGATCGTGCCAATGCTGACATTGACGTCGATGTTGCTGGAGCCATCGAGCGGGTCAAACAGCAGCAGGTATTCGCCTTGCGGGTAGCGGTTGGGCACGAGGTGGATGCTGTCCATTTCTTCCGAGGCCATGGCCGCCAAGTGACCGCCCCATTCGTTGGCTTCGATCAGCACCTCGTTGGCAATGATGTCGAGCTTTTTTTGGACTTCACCTTGCACGTTTTCAGACCCAGCGCTGCCTAACACCCCTCCCAAGGCCCCTTTGTTGACTGAGTGGCTGATGCCTTTGCAAGCGCGCGCCACCACTTCGAGCAGCAAACGCAATTCAGGTGGAATTTTGCCTTTGGCCCGTTGCTCTTCGACCAAATAGCGTGACAGTGAAACGCTCATGGTTTTGTCTCCTGCAAGGCGCGGGTCACCACCTCACGCACGTCTTTGCTCAAATCGGCCTTGGCGGCGACGCGTTTGATGGCTTCGCGGGCCGCATCTTGGTAGGGTTGGGTCAGTTTGCGCCAGCGGTCCATGGCGCGGGCCAATCGGGCTGCCACCTGGGGGTTGATGGCGTCAATTTCAATCACCCGTTCGCTCCAAAACACATAACCCGATGCGTCCGACCGGTGAAAGGCGGCAGGGTTGCCTTGGCAAAAGGTGGAAATCAGGCTGCGCGCGCGGTTGGGGTTGCGCAGCTGAAAGTCGGGGTGCCGCATCAGTTGTTTCACTTGGGCCAGGACCGAGCCATCTTGGTCGGGTGCGCTGGCTTGCAGGGCAAACCATTTGTCAATGACCAACTCGTCGTGCACAAAAAGTTGGTGGAACTGTGACAACGCTTGGTCGGCATGGGGATGCTGGGCATGCACCAAGGCTTGCAATGCGCCCATACGATCTGTCATGTTGGTGGCACGGCTGAACGCATGCAAAGCTTGATCTGGCCAATCAGATTCGGGGTTGCCGACGGCGCTCAGACACAGGTGTTGCAAGGCCAAGTTGGCCAATGCGCGTTGCCCCATGGCCTGGACGCTGATGCTGAACGTGCCACGGGTGCGGTGAGTGGCGTAAACCTGTTCCCAAATCGGTTGCAGTTCACGTGCCAGTTGCATGCGCATGGCTTGCCGCACTTGGTGGATGCGCAAAGGGTCCACCACGCTCAGTTGTTCGGCCAGATAGGTTTCACTGGGCAAGGTGAGCACCAGTTCGATGAAGGCGGGGTCCAGCTGTGGATTTTGTAAAACCTGGCCAAAGGCTTGCACCACTTCGGGGTGCAGGATGGGGCCTGCTGGTGACTGGCCTTCGATGGCCGACAAGGCGGCACGGGTCGCCAAACGCTGACCGGCCTCCCATTGGTTGAAGGGATCGCTGTCGTGTGCCAGCAGGGTCAGCAATTTGGCCTGGCTGTATTCAACATGCAAAACCACAGGGGCGCTGAAGCCGCGCAGCAAAGAGGGCACTGGCGCTTGGGCAATGCCGTCAAAGACCCATTGCTGTTCAGCCTCATGCAGCACGCACAACTGGTTGTGCGGCAGGGCATGGCCTTGTTCATCGAGCAGCCCCACCATGATTGGAATGACAAAGGGCGCTTTGCTGTCTTGACCTGGGGTGGGGGCGCAGCTTTGGCGCAGGGTGAGGGTGTAGCGCTGGTTTGCAGGGTCGTGCACACCGCTGGCATGGACCTGGGGCGTGCCCGCCTGGGAGTACCAGCGTTTGAAAGCCCCCAAGTGTTGAGCCAAGGCAGAGCCCGGATTGGCGTCGGCAATGGCTTGTGCGAAGTCATCGCAGGTGACAGCTTGCCCGTCATGGCGCTCAAAGTACAAGGCCATGCCCCGGGCAAAACCAGCGCGGCCCAACTCGTCTTGGGGTTGCGAGAGCAGGGTTTGCATCATGCGCACCACCTCGGCCCCTTTTTCGTAGACGGTGACGGTGTAGAAGTTGTTGATTTCTTGGTAGCTGTCGGGGCGCACCGGGTGCGCCATGGGGCCTGCATCTTCGGCAAATTGCACATTGCGAAGCAAGCGCACGTCTTCAATGCGCTTGACCGCGCGTGCCGATGGAGAGCCAGCCAGGTCTTGGCTGAACTCTTGGTCGCGAAACACGGTCAAGCCCTCTTTGAGCGAGAGCTGAAACCAATCGCGGCAGGTGATGCGGTTGCCCGTCCAGTTGTGAAAGTATTCGTGACCGACGACGCTTTCGATGTTGGCGTAGTCGACATCGGTGGCTGTGGCCGGGCTGGCCAGCACGTATTTGGTGTTGAAAATGTTCAGGCCTTTGTTTTCCATGGCCCCCATGTTGAAGTCGGACGTGGCCACGATCATGAAGCGGTCTAAGTCCAAGCTCAAACCGAAGCGGGCTTCATCCCAGGCAATGCTGGACATCAAGGATTGCATGGCATGGTCGGTTTTGTCCAAATCACCCGATCGCACATAAACCTGCAGCACATGCTCTCGGCCTGAGCGGGCCGTGATGCGCTGCTCTCGGCAGACCAATTTGCCCGCCACCAGGGCAAACAAATAGCTGGGTTTTTTGTGCGGGTCCACCCATTTGGCCAAGTGGCGGCCTTCGGGCAGGTCGGTTTGTTCGACCAAATTGCCGTTGGACAACAGCACGGGGTAAGCGGCTTTGTCGGCACGCAAGCTGACTTGGTACAGCGACATCACATCGGGGCGGTCCAGGAAATACGTGATGCGCCTGAAACCTTGTGCTTCACACTGGGTGAAAAAGGCATCTTGGCTCATGTACAAGCCCGAGAGCTGGGTGTTTTTTTGCGGTGAGCAGGTGGTGAAAATTTCCAATTCAAAGCTGTCATGGCCTTCGGGCAGGTTTTCCAACACCAATTGCCCTTGGTCCATTTTGAAACTGGTGCCTTGGCCGTTGACCATGACGCGGGCCAGGTTCAATTCTTCGCCATCCAAGCGCAGTGGTTGTGCCACAACGTCGGGGTTTCGACGCACCTGCATTTTGTTGAGCACACGGGTCTTCAGGGGGTCGAGGTCAATGGTGAGGTCGACGGCGTCAATCCAATATGCCGGGGGCATGTGGTCTTCGCGGCAAATCAACGTGGCGGCGCCTTCTAACATGTCAGATTCCTGTGAAAAGTGAACGGCAAGGGGTGTTCAAACGCCTTGCTTGAGCGAGGCTTCGATGAAGGTGTCCAAGTCTCCATCCAGCACTTTTTGGGTGTTGCTGATCTCGACGTTGGTGCGCAAATCTTTGATGCGGCTTTGGTCCAGCACATAGCTGCGAATTTGGTGACCCCAGCCCACATCGGTTTTGGTGTCTTCGAGCTTTTGCTGGGCTTCCATGCGGATGCGCATCTCGTGGTCATACAGGCGTGAGCGCAAACGCTTCCAAGCCACATCCCGGTTGCTGTGCTGGCTGCGGCCGTCTTGACACTGGACCACGATGCCGGTGGGTATGTGGGTCAAGCGCACTGCAGAGTCGGTTTTGTTGATGTGCTGGCCACCCGCGCCACTGGCGCGAAAGGTATCGGTGCGCACATCGGCGGGGTTGATGTCGATCTCGATGGAATCGTCCACCTCGGGATAGACAAAGATGCTGGCAAAACTGGTGTGTCGCCCACCGGACGAGTCAAACGGCGATTTGCGCACCAAACGGTGCACGCCGGTTTCGGTGCGCAACAAACCAAAAGCGTATTCGCCCTCGATCTTCAAGGTGGCGCCTTTGATGCCGGCCACGTCCCCAGGGGACTCGTCTTCCAAAGTGGCCTTGAAGCCTTTGCGCTCGGCATATTTGAGGTACTGGCGCAACAACATGCTGGCCCAGTCACAGGCCTCAGTGCCGCCAGCACCCGCTTGGATGTCCAAAAAAGCATTGTTGGGATCGGCCGGGTTATTGAACATGCGCCGAAATTCGAGCTTTTCGATGTCGGCGGCCAGGCCGTTGGCCTCGTTGTCGATGGTGATCAGACCCGCTTCATCGTTCTCTTCTTTGCTCATGTCAAACAACTCCAGGTTGTCCGACAGTTCTTGGGTCAAGCGGCCCAGAACCAGCACGATGTCTTCCAGCGATTTTTTTTCGCGGCCCAGCTCCTGGGCTTTCTTGGGTTCGTTCCAAACGCTGGGGTCTTCCAGCGAAGCGTTGACGGTTCTCAGGCGTTCAAATTTGGCATCGTAGTCAAAGATACCTCCGCAACTCGACGGTGCGAGCGCTGAGGTCTTGCAACTGATTGCCAATTTGGTTGATGCGTTCTGCTTCCATGTGCGTGTGTCCGTCTGAGGTTTGAATGCGGCGATTTTCGCACGCGGGTGGGGCTTGATCTGTTTGGCGAGGGTTTGCACCCCACACAGCATTGGTTCAGGGTTGATTCATTGCCGACGATTTGGGCATATCCGCGAAGATGCCCAGGGCTTGCATGCCCGCCACAACTTGGCCGACCACCATCACGGTGGGGCTGGCAAAACCCTGGAGGCTCACGCATTGGGCCAAATCACCCAAGGTGGTGAGCGCTTGGCGCTGTTGCGGCAAGCTGATGTCTTGCAGCAAAGCCACGGGGGTTTGGGCGGGCAAGCCCATGAGCAATTGCGATTGGATGTGCGTGACTTGTGCCAGACCCATGTAAATGACCAAGGTCAATTGGGCTTGGTGTGCCGTGTGGGCCAGCTCGGCCCAAGGTGTGCCCAGGCCTTCCTTCTGGCGGTGACCCGTGATGAAAATCACCCCTTGGGCATGGTCACGGTGGGTGAGGGCGGTTTGGATGGACGCCATGCCCGCCAAGGCCGATGTGACGCCGTTGATGATTTCGACCTCAATGCCCGCAGCGCGCAGGTGATCGACCTCTTCGCCACCACGGCCAAAAATCAGCGGATCGCCCCCTTTGAGGCGCACCACGCGTTCACCATCCAGAGCGGCTTGAATCATGAGTTTGTGGATGAAGGCTTGCGGGGTGGAGCGACAACCGCCGCGCTTGCCGACCCATATCACCCTGGCGGCTGGGTGGGCCAATGCGACGATGGCGTCGCTGACCAAATCGTCCACCAAGATGACGCTGGCCGATTGCAAGGCTTTGAGGGCCTTGAGGGTCAGCAAATCCGGGTCGCCGGGACCGGCGCCGACCAGGGTGACTTGGGGATGGGTGACGCGGTTGGTCATGGCAGTGAAGGCGCTGTGGAAGTCGCGGCCATGTGTTGGGCCAATCGGCACAGCACCGAAACCTGCTGGGCCAGCGGTGCAGGGACGGGGATTTGACCGTCCAGTGCGCTTTGGATGAACGCGGCCGTGGCCAGGGCGCTGTTGTCCATCGGCAAAGCTGGCAGGTCGGTCAAGCTGCCGGCTTGTTGCTCGCACATGGGCGTGGCCTGTCCAGCGATAAATCCCGTCATGGCCGGGGTGCGCCGCGAATCGGCCACGGGCTCGCCTTCAGTGCCGCGCAACAGCAAGGCATTGGCCTGAATCAGGCTCAAGGTGTGGGTCATGGACTGCGCATATTCGGGGTGGGTGTGGCTGCACACCAAAAGTGCACGGCCTTGCACGGGGTTGAGCATTTTCACCAGGCTGTGGGCTGGGTTGCGCAAACCCACCACACGCCGCACATCCAACAACTTTTGCAAAGCCGGTGAGAGCACTTGGGTGGGGGCAAAAAAAACGCGTCCGGGTTCCAGTCGGGTGGGGCGATCCAAAGCGCCGGTCCCCATGGCCGCAAATACCTGCTCACTGGTGACCCGTGTGTCTTCGGTGGTGCTGCCGTGAACCAACACCGCAAAGCCCTCACGCGCCATCAGCCCCGCCAACAAGGGTGTGAGCAGGGGCAGCTTGCGCGAACCGTTGTAGCTGGGGATGACCACCGAGGGTTGGTTGGCGGGGCTTTCAAAATGGTGCAGCCTTTGTTGTGTGGCATCTAAAAACCCCGCCATCTCTTCTGGGGTTTCACCTTTGATGCGCATGGCCAAGCAAAACGCGCCGATTTCCAGGTCGCTGACTTGGCCATCGAGCAATTGCCCCATCAAGTCGGCGGCTTGGGCGCGGGTCAGCGCGCGTGCGCCATCTTTTCCCCGGCCAATTTCTTTGATGTATGCGCTGATGCCCATGCACCGATTGTCTCGCATGCCAGGGCTACACTGCGGCCATGATTGTTTTGGGCATTGAATCTTCTTGCGATGAAACCGGTGTGGCCTTGGTCAAAACGGCTGAGGGTTCCCCAGGTCCAGCCCCAACTTGGCCTGTTTTGCTGGCCCAAGCCCTTCACTCTCAAATTGAAATGCACCAAGCCTATGGCGGGGTGGTGCCCGAGTTGGCCAGCCGAGACCACATTCGCCGGGTCATCCCTTTGACCCAGTCCGTTTTGGACCAAGCGGGTGTTCAAGCCGCTGAGATTGACGTGGTGGCGTTCACGCGCGGCCCCGGATTGGCGGGTGCTTTGTTGGTCGGTGCTGGGGTGGCCGCTGGCTTGGCCGCAGCTTGGCACAAGCCCTTGCTGGGCGTGCACCACTTAGAGGGGCATTTGTTGTCGCCTTTTTTGAGCCAAGACCCACCCACCTTTCCTTTCGTGGCCTTGCTGGTGTCTTGTGGGCACACCCAGCTCATGCAAGTCAACGCGGTGGGGAACTACGCTTTGTTGGGCGAGACCATTGACGATGCCGCGGGTGAGGCCTTTGACAAATCGGCCAAATTATTGGGCCTGCCTTACCCCGGGGGGCCTGGTTTATCGCGCTTGGCCGAGCAGGGCAACCCCAAAGCATTTGCTTTGCCCCGGCCACTGTTGAACAGTGGCAATTTGGATTTTTCGTTTGCCGGCCTTAAAACGGCTGTGTTGACCCAGGTCCAGCGATTGGGCACCGACTTGCCAGCGCGGGTGGCCGATGTGGCTGCCAGCACCCAGGCCGCCATTGTTGAGGTATTGGTCAAAAAATCCATGCGCGCATTGGCGCTAACGGGGCTCAAACGCTTGGTGGTCGCTGGCGGCGTGGGCGCCAACAGCGCCTTGCGCAGCCAACTCAATGCCCAATGCCTAGCCTTGGGCGTGCAGGTTCACTACCCCGAGTTGCATTTGTGCACCGATAACGGCGCCATGATTGCCATGGCCGCTGCCATGCGCATCCAGGCCGTGCCTGGCTTGCGCATGGACCGCGATGGGGCCTTCGACGTGCGCCCTCGATGGCCTTTGCAGGAACTGTCAAACCATCACTGAACCGGCAAAGCTTGGGCTTTGCTTTGCGGCAGTTTTTTCACCAGCACCAAATTCAAAATGCCGTTTTCCAGTTTGGCGCTGCTGGTGGCGACATCTACGGGCATGGGCAATTCAAACTGTGCTTTGTAGACCCGATTGGCTTCGGCCGTGGTGTTGATTTGCACCATTTGCTCCTCGATTTGAACCAACAAATGATCCTTGGACACACCGGGCATATCCATGCTCAAGCGGTATTGGTGTTCGTCTTGTTCAAATTGCGTGGGCGGGGCGTGCTGGGGGCGTGCCACCTCCTGCAAAAAGCGCTCGAGGCCCAGTCGGGCATTGGTGCGGTAAGTGGCAGGGGCGATGGGGGTAAAGAACATGGTTTTCTCCTTGTGGGGGGTACACTGCGCGGCTGTTTCTGCAGTCATCATCAGTTGCGACCAAGGTGTCGACATTCAAGGGCATTCGGGCATGTATCTTTTTTCAACATGGGTCTTGAAATGGGCGCGCTGGGTGCTATTTGCAGGCCTGTTTTTCAATGCTGCTTTGTGGGTTCATGCCCAGCCGGTCGCGCCTGCACCGATCAAGGTGGCGATGATCGAGTCGTTCAGTGGGCCCTTTGCCAACACTGGCGAAGCCGTGTGGCGAAACCTATCTTGGGCCGTCGAGCGTGTTGCCCAGCGCGGCGGTGTCAAGCTGGCCGGTGGTCAACGACCTCTGCTCTTGGAGCGCTTTGACAGCAAAGGGCAAGTGGAGGAGGCGCTGGCAGCGATGCGCTCTGCCATCGATGGCGGTGCTCGGGTGATATTGCAAGGCAATAGTTCGGCAATTGCCGCTGCATTGATGGAGGCGACGCAAAAGCACAATGATCGTGACCCTTCTCGCCAGGTGCTTTTCCTGAACTATTCGGCGGTCGATCCTGCTTTGACCCAGGAGCGCTGCAATTTTTGGCACTTCAGGTTTGATGCCCATGCAGACATGCGGATGAAGGCCTTGATGGAGGTCATGCAAGCAGACCCATTGATTGAGCGCGTTTATTTGATCGCCCAAGACTACAGCTTTGGTCAGGCATTTGTGCGTGAAGCCAAGCGACAGATGGCGCTGATGCCGCAAGCACCCAAAGTGGTGGGCGAAGAACTGCACCCCATGGGTCGGGTCAAAGACTTCATGCCGTATGTGCAAAAAATCAAGGCCAGTGGTGCTCAGGCGGTCATCACTGGAAATTGGGGCCAGGACCTGAGCTTGTTGGTCAAGGCCGCTCGAGACGCCGGATACAACGGCTATTTCTTCACCTTTTATGGCAATGCCTTGGGCGCACCGCAGGCCATGGGTGAGGCCGGTGTGGGTAAGGTGTTTGCGGTGGCCGAATGGATGCCCAATGTGGCGGGGTCCGAATCGGCGGCTTTTTATGCGGCTTTCAAGCAGCGTTTTCCTCAGCCGCAAGACGATTACGTGCACATGCGCATGCAAGTGATGATGGAGATGTGGGTTCGCGCCGTCGAAACTGCGGGCAGCACCGAAGCGCTGGCTGTGGCCTTGCAGTTGGAGCGCTCGCAACTGGACATCTTTGGGCATCCAGCGCAAATGCGTGAGACTGATCATCAATTGCAGCAAAATTTGGTGGTGGGGTTGATGGACAAGCTGGGTCAGCGTGGTGTTAAGCACGACAGTGAAGGGTCTGGCTATGGTTTTCGCGTGATCAAAACATTGACTGCCCGACAGGCCGAGTTGCCCAGCCGTTGTCGAATGACCCGACCGCCTTTGACCCCCAGCACCGAACTGCGTCGCTGAACCAGGAGACAGACCTTGCGCACCGCCATCATGGACTTAGAGGCCTCGAAAATCCGCGAAGTGGCCAATGCGGGCTTGGGCCGCGACGACGTATTGGCCTTTTGGTTTGGCGAAGGCGATGAGGTCACGCCTGACTTTGTGCGCCAAGCGGCCATTGACTCTTTGCAACAAGGTGAAACCTACTACGCACACAACTTGGGTTTGCCAGCTTTGCGCCAGGCCATTTCTATCCATATGAGCGAAAACCACCCTGGGCCGCATAGGCAGGGGGTTTCATTGGATCGTGTGGCTGTGACTGCGGGCGGTGTGAATGCCTTGATGTTGGCGGTGCAGGCCTTGGTCAACCCCGGCGACGAGGTGCTGGCCATCACGCCGGTGTGGCCCAATTTGGTGGCCCAGCCCCGCATCATGGGTGCCCATTTGCGCACCTTGTCGTTGCAGGTGGTCAATGGTGGCTGGCAGCTGGACTTGGGTGCATTGATCGCTGCCATTGGGCCCCAAACAAAGCTGTTGATTTTGAACGCGCCCAATAACCCAACCGGTTGGACCTTGACCCGAGAAGAGCAACAGGCCATTTTGCAGCGCTGCCGTGAGACGGGCACATGGATCTTGGCCGATGAAGTGTATGAAGCACTTTATTACGCACCCACTGAAAATGCTTGCGCCCCCAGTTTTTTGGATGTCGCCGACCCGCAAGACCGTTTGGTCGTGGTGCATAGCTTTTCCAAAAGTTTTTTGATGACCGGTTGGCGCCTGGGTTGGTTGGTCATGCCGCCAGAGATGACCGACGCGATGGGCAAGCTGATTGAGTTCAACACCTCCTGTTGCAGCGTGTTTGCCCAACGCGCTGGTTTGGCGGCCTTGCAGCGCCGCCAAGAAATCACCCCCCGGGTGGTGGCCCACCTGAAAACCTGCCGGGACACCTTGGTGGGCGGTTTGCAGACCTTGCCTGGCTTGGAGCTCAGCCTTCCGCTGGGAGGGATGTACGCCTTTTTCCGCCTGCCCGGGCATGATGATGGCCTGGCCACGGCCAAACGATTGGTCACGGAGGCGGGTTTGGGCTTGGCCCCAGGTGAGGCCTTTGGGCCAGAAGCCGCGGGTTGGCTGCGCTGGTGTTTTGCTTCCCAAGACCCGCAACGATTGCGCTTGGGGGTGGAACGCTTGCGGGGTTGGATCAGGCTATAATCGTCGGGTTCGGGATTTTTCGAACGCACGCTAGGCGCAGTTCCAGTGCCCAGCGCAAGTCAAACTTTAAGGAAACACCATGACCACGCTTAACAAGGCAGAGGTAGTCAAAGCCAATGCCCGCAGCGCCA
>Ga0222712_10005878_pt1 | contig 12254 bp, 7 predicted proteins | sample C33_657DmetaG_FD_165043 | JGI IMG/M metagenome (GOLD analysis project Ga0222712, IMG submission 165043) | Estuarine water microbial communities from San Francisco Bay, California, United States - C33_657D | ecosystem: Environmental > Aquatic > Marine > Unclassified | place: USA: California...
TCACTAACAATCTTGTGCAGCTTGCAGCGAATATAAAATTCAGAGCCACCTTATAAGTAATTCTCTTGAAAAACATTTTAAAGGCAATTCAGCAATAGAAAATAATACACTAGAAAATAAAATTTTAAATTCAATTCAAAACATGAATAGTAAAGGTCCAAACCATTCCAATTTCGATTTCTACAAGAATTTATTAAATGAATTAGATGGGGAAACATTGTTAGAAGAAGTAGATACAGAAGAAGAAATCAATTGCCCAATTGCTATTGTCGATGACAACTTATCATTTAGTTTAATATTGAGCGATTATTTATTGGATGAATGCAGTTTACATTCGAAGAAATATACCAACGGAAATGACTTCTTGAACGAGTACGTTGCTGGTGACGATAGAATAATAATTCTTGATTATGATTTCGGTAAAGACAATGGCCCTAACGGATTAGTCATTTTAAAACGCATCAAAGAAATCAATCCGATAGCACGAGTAATTATGGTTTCTGGTCAGGACAATTTAGAAGTAGCTATTGAAACCATGCGTCAAGGTGCTGTAGATTATTTCATCAAAACGAATAAAACAGTATTCCCAACTATTGTATGTTCGATATTAAAGTTGATTGATATCGAAAAAATGAGAATGAATTAAGCATTAATTCTTATCCTGCCCACCCTTCCCTATCGAGACTACGATATTGAATAGCTTCGGAAACATGTTCTGTTTTTATATCGTCGCTTCCTTCTAAATCGGCAATCGTGCGTGAGACTTTTAATATGCGATCATATGCACGTGCGGAAAGTCCGAGTTTATCCATAGCAATTTTTAATAGCTCAGCACTATCATTATTCAAACGACAAATTTGTCGTAACATGCGCGATGACATTTGTGCGTTTGCATACACCCCTATTTCATTTTTATAACGCACCTCCTGAATCTCGCGTGCGGCAATAACACGAGCGCGTATACTTTCGCTATGTTCTGCTACTCTGCTTTTAGAAAGTTCATTAAAAGGCACAGGAATTACCTCTACGTGCAAATCAATACGATCAAGCAAGGGTCCTGATAAGCGATTCAAATATTTCTGCACCACACCTGGAGCGCAGACGCATTCTTTTTCGGGATGGTTATAATAACCGCAGGGACATGGATTCATACTCGACACCAACATAAAGCTTGCTGGATATTCCACAGAAAATTTAGCTCTTGAAATAGCTACTTTACGTTCTTCAAGTGGCTGACGCATTACTTCAAGAACTGTTCGTTTAAATTCTGGCAACTCATCTAAAAAAAGAACTCCGTTATGTGCCAATGAAATTTCTCCTGGTTGCGGATATCCTCCACCACCAACTAGCGCAATGTCGGAGATTGTATGGTGCGGAGCACGGAAAGGCCTGGTCGTTATGATGCCCTTTTTTGCAGATGTCTTTCCAACAACTGAATGTATTTTTGTTGTTTCTAAAGACTCTTCCAATGTTAATGGAGGAAGAATAGTAGGTAATCTTTTTGCGAGCATGGTCTTACCGGCACCTGGAGGACCAATAAGAATTACATTATGTCCGCCAGCGGCCGCAATTTCTAAAGCACGTTTGATATTCTCTTGACCTTTAACGTCGGAAAAGTCTACCTCCAACTCTTGCTGGTGTTTAATAAATTCTTCGCGGATATCCACTACCGTTACTTCTTTGGTTAATTCGCCTTCTAAGAAAGAAACTACTTCCGTTAGTGATTTCATTCCGTATACTTCTAGTCCTTGCACTACTGCTGCCTCTTGCGCATTTTGTTCGGGCAATATAATTCCTTTGAATCCTTCTTTCTTAGCTTGAATTGCAATGGGCAGTGCTCCTTTCACGGGTAATAATTGACCATCGAGTGATAGTTCACCCATGATAATGTACTCTGAGAAATCAGTAGTTTCAATTTGCCCTGATGCAGAGAGAATACATAATGCAATTGGCAAGTCATAAGCTGATCCTTCTTTTCGAATATCCGCAGGTGCCATATTGATTACAATGCGTTTACCTGGCCATTTAAAATCGTTTGTTTTAAGGGCGGCTTCAATGCGCTGTTGACTTTCTTTAACGGCATTATCGGGTAACCCTACGAGAAATACTTTCACGCCATTGGCCATGTGGACTTCAATTGCGATAGTAATTGCAGAGATGCCATGCAGAGCACTGCCATAAGCTTTTACGAGCATATAAAAATTATTTATGGACCATTGAAAAATGAAATCCGATTTAACTGCAAATGTAAAGTGTTAGATTTAAAATATCCGACAACAAACGTTTAAGTTCAAAAAAAAGTCCCGGCCTTGTGAGCCGGGACTTTCCTCTGATTATTGAAAAATTAGTACACAAACTTTCTGCTTACAGCATCACTATCGTTGCGAATGATGATGAAATACAGTCCGTGAGGTAAGCTTGCATTTAGTTTAATTTTATTTGATCCGTTAACAGCAGCGATACCTGATTCTGAATAAATCACGCGACCAGAAACATCGGTAATTTCTACATTAACTGGTAAATCTGAGTTATACATGAAATCAACATTGATATCATTTGATGTAGCAACATCAGAATAAATATTCGTGATATCAAATGGAGCTTTGCTTCCAAACCATACTGCCTGAGGTTCTGAGTAAGTAAAGTCACCATTGAAATCAGTTTGCTTCAAACGATAGTATTGTAATCCATACACTGGGCTATTATCGTAAGTAGTATAATTCAACATGATATTGCTGTTATGCATATACGAATTAACCTTATCGATAAAGCTATACTCATTTAAGTCAGTTGTTCTTTCTACTGTGAAGTAATCGTTATCTACTTCAGAAGCAGTTGTCCAATCTAAACGTACACGCTTTCCATCAGGACGAGCTTTGAAGTCTACTAAATCAATTGGAAGCGGCGTTGTATTTACAGCGATTGTCCATGGTGTAAAATCACCAACTGGAGCAGAAGGCGTACTGTATGGAGTACTTAAAGTTGGAACGGTAGGCCAATCCCAGCTAGTAACACGTACACTATCTGATGTAGTTGCGGCAACTTGACTGTAAGATTGAGTATAGCTTAATGTAGTCTGTTGCTGATTGTATGGTGTTGCAGCTGGCGAACCTGGATAAGGAGCCCCTGTTGCTGTTGATGTTCCTGCAGATGCTCCTGTTTGAACACCTGCTACAGTAAATGTTGTAGCGGTAGGTATACTTGTGATAACAGCATTAATAACATTATATCCAGCAGGAGTCATTGCACCCGTGATAGTAACAGCTTGACCAACCACAAATGAATGCGTAGCAGAAGTTGTATAGGTGATTGTTGTTCCATTTCCTGAAGCTAAGTTAACCGTAGAAACATTAGTAGTAGCGACAGCTGATATTCTTAACCATGATAATCCATAGGCTCTCCATGGCTGTGCAAATCCGGGCTTAAGCGTACTCATAGTAGTTGGACGCTCTGAAAGTTGAGGTGCAGTTGCATTTGTGGAAAGTCTGAAGGTAATATCAGCAATAGGATAGTTAGCAGCAGGATTTTGAGGACCTGTTTTACCAATCATCCAATAACGATCAACTACATTCAAATTATTATTTGCTGTTGAATTAAATAAATCTAAATGGGTTACCGTTGGAGGATCAGGAAGAGTATTTGTTAACCAGTTTTTAGTTCCAGCCTTAAATATCCCCATATCTCCTTGCTTATGCAAGAATGTTAATGGAATGTAAGTTTGAACTGGAACCGCACTCGTTGTATCCATTCTATTAGCAAAAGGAATTAATCTTAATGATGTTGGTGCAACATATGGTCCGATGGTCCAATTGACAATAGAATTTGGATTTTCACTAACTAAAACTCCTGTTCCCGCAGCCAATGAGTTTCCTTGAACAGTTCTACTAAATGCATTTGGATTTGACCAGGTCATATACAGTGGCTTTCCATTCATTACCATTTGTCCAGTTCCCAAGAAGAAGGTATCTTGGATAGAAACAGTATCATTATTTAAGAAGATAGCACGGTTAGCAGCCGACTTTGCCATACTAAAAGTATAGAAAGGAACAGCACGACCACCACCAATAAACTGCGTTAAAGTACTATCCATTACAAATAAACTCTTACCTGCACTGAATGGACCATTATTCGTAAAGTTTCCTTGAACAACTAACTTAGGTTTTCCATAAGGACGATCCCAGATAAATGTTGCATTTGGACGAAGCGTCATTAAGGCACTTACGGTATTTGCTGTATTAGCTACCGGAGATCCATTTCCTGTAATGTCCAAGGCAACCTGCCCGACAAATGAACCAGCAGCAGGTACAGTTTGAACTGAGGTTAACAAACGTCCTAAAACTAAGGTAGAATTACGTCCTGTTGATTGGGTAATATCGATGAAGTCGTTATTTAATGAACCAGTTGAAGCTGGATTTGTAAATGTATATTGTATAACTATATTACTTGCACCATCCCATGTAATTGGTGTTCCTAATGTGAATGTGTTCACACCAAATACTATTGGTTGGTTTGCATTTGTATATACGTTAGTTACACCTCCGATAGGTGCTGTTGAAGTAAACGAACCAATGACAGTATTAGCAAATCCAATAGCAAAATTTTGATAATATCGTGTTGGTACTACCAAATCATTGTTTTTAACATTTAACTGAATAGCCGTGATTTTATCACCTGCCTGCATACCCAATAGTGATAAATCACTTGCCAAGTAAATAATTTGAGATTGAGCAGCTTTATAAGTCTTACCACACAACGGCGTCATCAAATAATTAAGGAGTGTTCCGGTTGAATTTGGAAAGACGGCATTATTGGTTGGATTATAGGAGCCTACAACATTCACATAACCATTGTTATTCAAGTTACCAGCAATTTTCAACGCTATTGAACCTGGGTTTGGAGCGTTGATGTATAATGAATCTTGATTCGAAATTGTTAATGATTTACAATTTGCTAAAACGCCTGATTTGATAACTGGATAATAATAAGTACGCGTTCCTGGGTTCACAATTAATTTATTGATAACCGTAGAATCGGTAATTGTTGGAACAGAAGGACACCAATTAGCTGGATTGTTCCAATCATTTGTATTTCCTAACCATAATTTATAAGATGCACTGCAATTAGGAATGATGGTTACAATAAAGTCTTCACACTCGCCCCATGTTCCTGGGTTACATGGATGCATCGATGTAGAAGATGCAGCAAACCACTCTCTCACACGTAAACGCGTTGACCCTTGGAATGGTGCTGGGATTGAACCTGTAGAAGGAACTGTGAATGTCCAAGTGGCCGTTCCAAGTGCAGTTAATGATGCATAACCTAAACGCTCACCTGTGTAAGCGCTAGTTCCTGCAGCTCCAGACCATGTCATTGGTAAATTATCAAATGTTCCATCTCTGTTAAAATCAATCCAAGCTGAAATATTATTTCCACTAAAGTACGTTCCTACCTGAACAGTAATACTATAGGTAATACCTTGTTGAAGGGTTACTGTATTACCAACAACGGTCGGGCTACGATATTCGTAATCTGGCGGATGCTTTACAAATCGACAACTTGGATAGCAAGGTAAAGTATTTAATTGCAAAGGAACCGCATTCGTTGTTGCATTAATGGCTGTACCACCATATCCAATCAAAGATACCCCATGTATGTAATCATTGTTTGTATAATTTGCCCATGAAGTACCTAATGAATAAGTAGGTACGCAATAAGGAATGTCAATTTGACAAGCTCCTACGAGCGTATAGGTTGTGGTGGTTGCTGTAATACAAGTAGCAGAACCAACAGGTGAAGGACATGTTGTTGGACCACCAACAACAGCACCTCTAAAGTCACCATCTACATAGTTACCACCTCCTGCTGTTGCCTTCATATCATAAACCAACCAGAAATAAGTTGTATCGTATTCTAAATAAAAACAATTACCCGCCACATTTTGAAAATCGAGATTAGTCGCAATTGAGCCTCCGGTTAACGTACTACCATATATTGGTTTTGGATACGAAGCCCCAGCAATTCCGGTAGCTGCAGGGAAAGGAGAGATATAGGTATTATTAAACTGATCATAACCTCCTGTATAATACACCTTTGCATTTAAAATATCGGTAGAGATATTACTACATCCATTCGTATTGAATAAAAGGGAGTCTAACTTTACAGGATTATTTACCCCTGCCGTTGTTAAAGCCCCACAACCAGAGTTACCACCTACTACACATCGAACTCCTAATATCCATTGGTTGGTAGCTCCTTGTGAAGTAGTAGCACCATTTTGTTGAACCAAATCAAACTGAACATCAGTTGCCAACATTGCAGTTGGATACGTATTAACTGTAAAGTTATCCATGTACATATTGTTGCCTAAGGCTGAAATACCCTTGATAACAAAATAATTACGTTTAGTATTGTAAGTTGCTGCAGGCAATGAGAATTTAAATTCATACCAACCAGCCCCATTAATTGCAGTTGGGAATGCAGTAGTTAAACGTGGAATAACATTACTCCCACCCTGGTGATTGATAGCAGTTAAAGCAGCACCAGGCCCTGGAGATACACCAGACCAAAATACTTCCAAACGATCGTTCACGCCAGGATAACCTGCATCACGATAAACCCAAAAACTAAAAGTTGGATTTGTTCCTGCATTATTGCTAAAGTCAAAAGGTTTTGAAATCAAGTATGCCGTATCAGCACTTGAAATAAAACTGTTTAACATAACTACATTGGCACCGCCACCTGTAACAGCCGCAGCCGCACCACCAGTAGAATAAGTTCCAATGGTTAGTGCTGATACAGTTGGAGCCGTAGTTGAAGCGGCTGCAATTCTTGAGAATTCAGCAACTACTCCCTTACGAGTTTTCCAACCTGGCATAGGGAAGAAGTTTCCTTCCACACTTTCTGACTGAGTTACAACCTGAGCTGATGAGTCGTTTGAACTCATAACTGCCAAAACAAAAAGGAGAAACGTAACGGATTTCATTCCTTTTTTTAGATAGCTAAACAAGTAATTGTTTTTCATACGCAATACATTTTTTACTCGATAAATTCGCATTCGGATTACATTTTCCGAGACGAATTTTTATGTTTTTATTTACTGATTGATCAAGTGTTTGAAACACAGGCTTGAAGAATTTTTCTCCAATTTCGAGGTAAATATAAAAATCTGAAACTGATATAACAAGTATTTCATAAGCTGATTTCAATGAAATATTCTAAATCGTCTGATTTGATAGGCCAATAGTCAAATTCTTTTGGCGAGCATCAATTTTTATATTTTCGAATAAACTTAATGTTACTGTTTGTTTTTCAAATATTTATGAATTTTATCGAATTAATTTTGGTAGCCATTTTCAAGCTAACTTCGCAAGGCCTATGAAACCCATTTTTTCTAAAAAAGTTACACCCCAGGAAGCCTCCTCAATCACAAAAAACCTATTGATGGTTGGCAATTGTGCAGATTATTTTTGCATTTTAGAAACAGGAATAGAAAACAAGGGCGAAAAAGTTTATGATTTCGTAGCCGGCATTGGAGCAAAGAACACTTTTCATTTAAATCATCAAAACATTGAAACTGTAGATGAATTCATCACTACTTTTCACAACGAATGGAAGTTTGTTCAAATAAACTACAACTTATTTAACTCTATATATCCAACTATTAAATCAAATCATAAGCAGCGTTTTGATTTGAATTTATTAAACATTTTTATTCCTGAATCAGTTATAGTTTTAAAAAATAATGAGCTAACTGTTTATGGCAACTTAAGTTTAGTTGAATCAATATTTGAGTTCAACCATTACAACGACAAATTAGATAATAAAAGCAAATCAAACAGTCTTCTTAAACATGTTAATCTTAATGAATATAAAATTCAATTTAACAAAATTCAAGATTACTTAAAACGAGGGGATATTTATGAAGTCAACTATTGTATTCCGTTTGTTATAAAAACACACAAACCTGATTTAATCGATATATATTTAAATCAAAAAACGAAATCGCCTGCCCCATTTGCTGCCTTCCTAAAATGTAACAATGATTATCTGCTTTGTGCAAGTCCTGAGCGATTTATTAAAAAAACCGGACAACAAATCACGTGTTATCCGATGAAGGGAACAATTAAAAAAACAGGTGATACCAAGCAAAATGAGCTATTAAAATCTCAACTGCAATCAAGCGAAAAAGAAAGAGCAGAAAATGTGATGATTGTTGATTTAACCCGTAACGATTTGAGTAAAATTGCTCAAAAAGGGAGTGTTAAAGTAAAAGAATTGTTTGGGGTTTATGAATTTCCACAAGTATTTCAAATGATTTCGACGATTGAGGCTCAATTAAAAGAGAATGTTTCATTTTCAGAGATTTTAAAAGCACTATTTCCGATGGGCTCAATGACGGGTGCGCCAAAGCAGAACGCAATTAAAATTATTGATGAAGTTGAATGTTTTTCGCGAGAACTTTTTAGCGGTTCTATTGGGTTTATAGATCCGAATGGCGACTTTGACTTTAATGTGGTTATCAGGAGTATCTTATACAATTCAGAGAAAGAAGAAGCGCTTGTTGCTGCTGGTGGCGCTATTACAGTTCATAGTAATGCAATTGACGAATACAACGAGTGCCTTTTAAAAGCAAATGCAAATCTGCAGTTATTGGGAATTGATTATTCTGAAATAAATTTGCATCAAGCATGAGTCAAATATTAACTATCGAGCAAATCGTTCAAAACGATATGAGGCAATTTCAGTCCTCTAAATTATTGTTAGCTGTTTCTGGCGGTGTAGACTCTATGGTTTTATTACACTTACTCAAAAAATCAAAAATTCATTTTGAAGTGGCCCATTGCAATTTTAATCTGAGAGGAGATGAAAGCGAAAAAGATTATTTGCTTGTCAAAAAAACTTGTTTGCAATATGATATAGTATTCAACGGAAAAAAGTTCGACACTACCCTTTTTGCTCAAGAAAAAGGCGTTTCGATTCAAATGGCTGCTCGTGAATTAAGATACAATTGGTTCTATGAAATTATCCAAACAAAAAAACTACAATACTTAGTTGTTGCACATCATAAAAACGATCAGTCGGAAACCATACTATTAAATATTCTACGATGTAAAGGGAGTTTTTCATGGGAGGGCATGTCATTTTTTAAAAACAATATCATCAGGCCCTTACTGAACTATTCAAAGCAAGAGCTTATCAACTACGCGAAAGAAAATAAAATTGAATGGAGAGAGGATAGCAGCAATGAAAAATCAGATTACCAGCGAAATTTTATTCGCAATATTATTATTCCTGAACTAGAAAAACAGTTTCCATCAGCTGAAAATAATTTGTTGCAATTTGCAGAGATTACTCGTTATAACAACAGCATACTTAGAGCGTTTATCCAACAAAAAAAATCACAGTTGTGTAGCAACGAAAATGGGATTTTAAAAATCGATAGTGATTTATTGATTAAAGAGAATGAGCCATCAGTTTTATTGTTTCATTTAATAAATTCCTATGGATTCAATTTTGAAAACTGTGTTCAGATGCTTGATGCAAAACACACATCAGGAAAAAAATTCTACAGTGAAAATTATATCGCACTCATTGATAGAAACAGCATTCTGATTAAGAAAAGTGAAAATATCAATACTGCTTCTTTTCAAATTGATACCATCAGCAAGCCAGCAATATTTAATCAACTTGAATTTAACTTTCGAGAAATCCCTAATCAGCATATTGAATTAAAAACTCAATTAAAATCCACAGCGTTAATTGATCAACATAAAATTCAATTTCCTCTCGAACTAAGAACCTACCGTGAAGGCGATTATTTTTATCCGCTGGGAATGAAGGGAAAAAAATTGCTAAGCGATTTTTTTATTGACGAGAAGATAAACGATTTCGATAAAAAACAGATTCCGCTTTTATGCAGCAACCAACAAATAATTTGGGTTGCGGGATATAGAATTGATGATCGTTTTAAAGTGACAGACTCAACTCAAAAAATTTTAAGAGTTGACATCACTAAAGTACCAGCCTAAATCAAGCATAGAATTAACAGCTTTTTAATAGACACATCCTTTCGTTGAAAGGTATTTAATCCTTATTTTTGCCTATCAAACAAAATAATATGCAAAGAGGACCAATTTCACAATTCATGGAGAAGCATTATTTACATTTTAATGCTGCTGCCATGGTAGATGCTGCCAAAGGATACGAGACCCATTTATTAGAGGGTGGTAAAATGATGATTACACTTGCGGGCGCAATGAGTACAGCTGAGTTAGGAATATCATTAGCGGATATGATTAGAGCTGGCAAAGTAGATATCATCTCATGTACGGGAGCGAACTTAGAAGAAGACATCATGAATCTGGTTGCTCACTCTCATTACAAGCGCGTTCCTCACTACCGTGATTTAAGTCCGCAGGATGAATGGGAATTATTAGAAGGTGGTTATAATCGTGTAACAGATACTTGTATTCCTGAAGAGGAAGCATTCCGCCGTATTCAAAAACATATTTTCAAGCAATGGAAAGATGCACAAGATGCAGGTGAGCGATTTTTCCCACATGAGTACATGTATAAAATGTTACTTAGCAAAGAGATGGAGCAATACTATGAGATTGATCCGAAAAACAGCTGGATGTTAGCTGCTGCAGAGCGAAACTTACCGATTATCGTTCCAGGATGGGAAGATAGCACTATGGGAAATATTTTTGCCTCTTACTGCATCAAAGGAATTTTAAATCCATCAACGATGAAGAGTGGTATTGAGTACATGACTTGGTTAGCTGACTGGTACATTAAAAATTCAGAAGGTAAAGGCGTAGGATTTTTTCAGATTGGTGGTGGTATTGCTGGCGACTTCCCAATTTGCGTAGTACCAATGTTATATCAGGATATGGAAATGGAAAATATTCCTTTCTGGAGTTATTTCTGTCAGATTAGTGATTCAACAACAAGCTATGGTTCGTATTCAGGAGCTGTACCGAACGAGAAAATTACTTGGGGTAAGTTAGACATTCATACTCCTAAATTTATTGTGGAGTCTGATGCTTCAATTGTAGCTCCATTAATTTTTGCGTGGATATTAAAACAATAAATTTTGCGTTAAACACATTATCATGTCTGATTCATTAATTATTATTCCAACTTACAACGAAAAGGAAAACATCGGAAAGATGTTGGATGTGCTTATGGCACTATCTTTTTCGTTTGAGGTTTTAATAATTGATGACAATTCGAAAGATGGAACAGCGGGCATTGTAAAAGATTATATTAAACAGTTCCCTGACAGAATTTACCTAGAAGAAAGAAGTGGAAAATTAGGTTTGGGAACTGCTTATATCCATGGCTTTAAATGGGCATTAAAAAGAGAGTATCAATATATCTTTGAAATGGATGCCGACTTTTCTCATAATCCAAATGATTTAATCAGACTGAGAGATGCTTGCTCAAATGGCAATGCAGACTTAAGTATCGGATCACGATATATAACAGGTGTTAATGTTGTGAATTGGCCAATGGGTCGTGTTATGATGTCCTACTTCGCGTCGATGTATGTACGCATTGTAACGGGCATGACTATCCGCGATACTACTGCAGGATTTAAATGTTATTCAAGAAAGGTATTAGAAGCATTAAATTTTGACAAGATTAAATTCACAGGTTATGCGTTTCAAATTGAAATGAAATTTGCAGCCTGGAAATTAGGATTTAAGATTGTTGAAGTACCCATCATTTTTACTGACAGAAGCGAAGGTCAATCAAAAATGAGCGGCGGTATTTTTAAAGAAGCAATTTTTGGAGTACTCTCAATTAAAATCAAATCGTGGTTTAGCTCTTACAGCAAAAAGTAATCAAGCTATTGCTCGCTCTTTTCGCAGCATTGTAAATCCAACTATTCCCATAATTAATGATGAAATCAACACAGCACATTTAACGGTTGTTTGAATTTCATGATTAGGAAATGCAAGCATGAGAATAAAAATCGACATTGTAAATCCTATACCTCCGAGCATTCCTGCTCCTGCTATATGTGTAAAATCGCATCCTTCGGGAAGCTTTCCAACATTCGTTTTTACCACAAGTTTAGTAGCGTAATAAATTCCTAATGGCTTACCGAACATCAAACCCAGACAAACACCAATTGTAGCCAAATTAAACCACTCTCCAAAGGAATTAAATTCAATGAGCATAGCAGTATTAGCCATTGCAAATAATGGAAGAATTAAATAATCAACCGGAATATTTAACGCATTTTG
>Ga0222712_10005879_pt1 | contig 12253 bp, 25 predicted proteins | sample C33_657DmetaG_FD_165043 | JGI IMG/M metagenome (GOLD analysis project Ga0222712, IMG submission 165043) | Estuarine water microbial communities from San Francisco Bay, California, United States - C33_657D | ecosystem: Environmental > Aquatic > Marine > Unclassified | place: USA: California...
GTCGCCATCATTTGGGTCATCAACAAGAGCTACCTTGAATGGCATTCCTGCCACACCGTTTCTGTGGTAGTCTGCATTTACGATTTGCAAGTTAATTAGACTCATGTGTGTTTCCTTTCCACTTATCCATCATAACCATCATCTTCGTATTCAGAGTCCCACGAAGACTTGTCTCCACATTTTGGGCAGGTGTACTCCCACTGCTCGTTCACGACTGTTCCGTGAGTGTACCAGCGGGTCACATCGACCATTCGCTCTTCAGTGATTTCGAACTCTGGGCATTCTTCATTTTGACAAGAAGCTTCGCGTCCATCTTCGAATTCTTTCTCGTCGTAGCCCGCAATCTGAGGTTCGTTACCAGAGACTCCTGGAGGATAGTTACTCAGCATCCGCGTGCTCTTCCATGAACTTGATTACGTCGTTCTTGATTGTGAAGAACGCGTTACCGCAAGGGTAGCAGTACTTTTCAGTGAAAGGAATTTCGCGAATGAATGCATCAATTCCTGAGTAGATGAGCTCGGTGTTTGTGCAACCGGGTGTTTGGCATTGGGCCATAGTTTTGTGTCCTTCCGTCATTGGTCCACCGGACGTTCCGGTGTTATTACTATTATATCAGGTGAATCAGGAAGATTGCTCCTCTTCGATAGCTTTTCTTTTCTTTTCTCCACGGGCGCGCAACCGGCGAGTTCGACGATCTTCGAACACGTTGGATTTCTGGTTCAGTGAGTACTGACCAGCTCCAGCTCTTACTAGCCGCGCTAGTGGATTATCCTTTTTCATAGGACTATTATATCAGGTAAATGGAAAAGAGGAGACCAGCGACTTCCCCGTTGCTGGTCCCCTCTCCCAAGGTGCTTTACTTAGGCAGCAAAGCTCTTTACGCCACGTCGGATCTCAGACATAAGTCGTGAGGCTTCCTTGGTGTTGGCGACCTCTATCTTCTTACCTGTGGAGGTATCGAAGACGAGATAGTGTGACTTGTTGGTCGCACGCAATACCGCAAGCGTCTTACGCTTACGGAAGTAGGCTGGCTCGTAGCCAGAGGGAAGCTTGACACCCTTAGAAAGCTCTGGGAGCTTTTCGACGCGAGTGTAAGGCTTTACCCGCACTACAGTTTTTGCAGTCGCCGGTGTTGCTTTAGCAGTTGTTGTTGCCATCGCAGTTACCTGTCCTTTCGTCATTTTACTTGCTCCTCACGCTGTTTGCCTGAGGCTTGATCTATTATAACAGGACTCCTGCGGAAAATAAAACCCAGGAAGAACCTGCTGTAATAGCCAAAAATAAAGCGAGCAGTGGAGATTTCTCCATCTCCATACCGCGCTGTGGTAGTCATCATTCCAGATTGAAGCGACATTAGTCTATCGCCATCGGGTCGCACTCTGGGAGAGTGTGAGTTCTCCAGTCGATGAGGATCTGTTCAAGAGTCTCCGCGTAGTCTTTTGGGAGACCTTTTGCAACTACCTGCATCATCACGATAGTGGCAGCGTTGCTCGCCTGAGCTTCCGCGTGCTCATCTTCGTACATCGCACAGTGGGTGCAGAGCTGCTTACTCATACAGTCATCATCGACTTCTTTGAGAGAGCAATCGCATCGTGGACTTTGATTACCGCGTCGTAGCTATTTCCACCAATGTTCCACTCGAATACTTCGTGAAACTTTGGAGTGCCACCGTTTTTCCAATCATAGATTGTTGCAACTGTGTCTGCCTCGTCTTCGTTCTCAAAGACAAGAACCCACTCTGCAGTTACTTTGTCATCACCGAATCCCATGTGAATTGGGTCTCCAAAAGTTTCGATAAGTTCTGCAAGTGTCGCAGTGACGTGACCTCTAAGTGAAGTTCCATTTGCTACTCTAAAATTATCTTCTTTGTAGAATTTCATGATTGCTCCTTTTGTCGCTTTGTCGTTAGTACTATTATATCAGGTAAAAATGTAGGTGGGCAGTTTCAGGGGACTTGCCCAGGTCCATCCGTGTCCCCCGGTGTTAGGGGGCGACGGACTTCTTAGTTAGACCGAGTAAGCTAACTCGTATCCCTTGTCCAATTTTTCTTGGACTTTCATAAATGCAAGTTGACGAGCGTAATGTTCGTCGTGAAGATTCTTCACTTCGCTTTGGCGACTTGGCTTCTCTGCCATTCCCCAGCTTGTGCGAACGATAGTTCCTTCAACAGAAACTTCGTAGATCTTTTTCTTTCCAGCTGATCCGCGTGAACCATCTGAGTCTTTCAAGAGACACCATTTCTTTTGCATGGTTTTGTCCTTCCGTCGTTTTTATCGGGCGTTTGCTCGATAGTACTATTATATCAGGTACATTGTCGATTTGGAGCGTTTTGGAGCAAAGAATTGTAACTTTTTGGTAACTGTGAAGGAGGGGCTGGGTCTTTCGACCCAACCCCACCGCGTGCACTTTATTGGAACACGAGCCGCATACTCCGGCCTTAGTCGCACACGCCCGGCAAGAGGAGAGCGACTCCTCCGCTACCACCGGTAGATATTGACCAGACCTCTGCCCTCTGCGCTACGCCCCGCGGCATAGTCATCGAACTCTCCATCCAGCTTGCCCTTCTTGGGAGTACGCCACCATGTGGCACCCTTACGGTCGGGCTGGAATCTGTTCCAAATCCTTATTGAGTTGTTGGTACTATTATATCAGGTCAATCCCTGAAATTGAGAAAGTCTTCAAGTACCTTATCGACCGCGTCCTTTAGGTCGCTTGCTAGTTCATCTAGCTCTGCGTCGTGGAACTCAGGTTCCGGAGAATCTTCGTCCATGTACTGTGCGTCTTCGATAAGTTTGTTTAGATCGAGTTTGTACTCGAATATAGTCTTGTTATCAGCCATCATTGCCTCCCTCCGTCGTTGGTACTATTATATCAGGTGCCTGGGCGTCTTTGGAGTCACCCTCAAGAACCGGAAGGCTGTCATTAGGGTCGTAAAGAGTCAAGGCTGTCTTGACTAGTGCATCGTAGTGTTTGCGTGCATGATGACCGCAGAACAACAGCTCACCTGAGAGCAAGGTTGCTCTCACTTGGGCTGCCGCACCGCAAGCATCACATCTATCACTAAGAGTTAGCTCCTGAACTTGGAGTACTTGCGTTTCCGTCATCATTGCTCTCCCACTCTGTTATGAATACCGCTTCAAAGTCAGTAGCCGGACGTTCAAGTCCAATCTCTGCCATTCGTAAGTATCTGTCAACGTCCGCACGTTTTCTTGCACGAAACTTTGAGATCCGCTCACCTGTTTTCACATCTTTGATTTCCCAGATGCCAGCTGCTATGTTTCTTTTTCTAGTCGCCGGCATAGATCTTTACTCCACCTTCGTAAGCACCGCGAATCTTTTCCGCAATGTCTTGTAGCTGAAGAACCCAGGGATTCGACAACGGAAGTGATTCGCCTTCCTCATCTGTGCCTCCGGTGAAGACTACATCACCCATGATGACATCAGTCATGCCGAATGATTTCTCCCACATATGAGTTGCAATGATGTTTGGCACCATTCCATTGATGAGCTTTCCTTCTTCGTTTACCCAGAGCACGAGGTCCTGGCGAAGATCAACTGCCTGAATAAGTCCACCAACAGCTCCGGAGAGTTGCTCGTAGCTTTCAGCCTCAAGGTCGAGAACCTCTGTCGTGAAGTCTGTGTTTACTCGCAATGCTGTTTTCATTTTACTTCCTCCAGCTTTTCTGCCGCATCGTCCAAGCACCATTGCACTTGGAAGTCGTCCATTGAAACGTCTCCCTCATCGAAGGAGCTAACCGCACCTTCCCAATGAGAGTCTGTGATTTCGATTTGCATGTTCGCTTCGACATGCTCCTTTGTAAACCACTGAACCATTACTTCTGAATCTGGGTTCTCCTCGGAGAGGAGAGCGATTGCTCTTGAGACTTTCATACGTTTATCTCCTCGTTTGGAAACCACTTCAAGAATGTTTGAAGTAAGTTGTCATAGCTTTCTGTTGCAGTCATCTCAGCAGTGAATGTTGAGATTTCGTCGTGGCGACCTTGCTTCTTTAGCTCGTTGCGTCCCGCACCGATTATGCTAAAGGCATTGCCATCAAGAATGCTTATTGCCATTGGATGTCCTTTCCGTCGTTTGTCTTGCTAGTACTATTATATCAGGCGGGTGTCTCGCACTCCAGTATTGAAACACTGAAGTCGATGTCGATTCCGCGATTTCTTTCTTGAGCACCGGGCAAGTCTGAGATGTTCATCTCATCGTCCTCGCACTTTTTCATCAGTGCTTGTGCTTCCTCAAGGTTGGCCGCATCGAACCAGACTTGGCTCTCTGCGACTTCGTTGAATCGGAATGAGTACTTAGGCATGTTAGATCTCCTTTCGGACGACTACAGGTTCAACAATCTTTCCTTCTGCCTTTGGGCAATAGTCAACTTTGTGTGACTGTGTGTGATTTGGAAAGCGGCTGTCCTTACCCCAGTACTCGACATAGGTGTATACGGTGTGCTGCCACACGCCGGCGTCGTGATATGAACTGGTCACTGACTCACCGCATGTGTTGCACTTGCCAAACCAAAGTTGGTTGTTATTGCGGAATCCATCATGTGGATCGAGAACCTTGAAGCCTTTTCCAATTCCAGCCTCGCGGAGCGTTGTGATGTCGATGTCAACTTTCATGTTGTTTCCTTCCGTCGTTGATATTACTATTATATCAGGTAGATGAGAAGAGGAAACCCCTGGCTTTCGCCAGGGGTCCCGAACAGACTAAAGAGTCTTGATGAAGTTGTACGGAGTCTTTACGAGTGTTGCCTCGTATGCTTCCGGCCAACCAGCCTCAAGCGCCTTACGGTCGATCTTTGAGTTTGATGAGTTTGCGAGGCGGAAACGTTCCACACCGCGGATGACACCAACTTCAGCGTCACCAAGGAATTCGCGAAGCGCTGCTTCTGCTTCTTCCTTTTGAGCTTCAAGAGCCTTGATGGCTTCCTTCGCTGCGATGAACTTGTTGAGTGCCTTTTCGGCGTTTGTTGCTGTTAGGTCGATTGTCTCGACCTTTGTTGCTGTGACTACTGTTGTAGTCTTGACTGTAGATGTAGCCATGTGGCTTTTGTCCCTTCGTCTTTCAACAGGCGGGCTTGCTTGTTGATAGTACTATTATATCAGGTGCTTTTGCCAAAGAGGCCTCTTTTGGAGTATTTCTTCAAAAAGTTTTATAACTGTTTGATTACAGGAATCCGGACCTTTGTACCCAGCTCCATGATGAGATCCTCGAATTTGTCGCCTTCCACTTCCTCGCCATCGAGGTCCGATGGTAGATCGGATTCCCTTAGGACATAGACGTGGCTTCCGGCATCTGAGCTAATCGACCACCAATCCCCATTTGGACTGGCAACCCATACCCGATCTGTGGCAGCTTCTACTTCACGCATTTGGTCACCCTATGGAATCGCCAGCAGTCCTTGCCATTGATCTTGCCAACGTACTTGACTACTCCACCCTTATTAGGCAGAACCCAGTCTGATGGTGGCGTTGGGTCAGCAGCGAACGCTGGGCTGCCCGTCAACATTACCGCGCCTGCTATGCAGGCCGCAATTGTTTTCTTCATTTGGTTCCTCTCTTCTTGCGTGTTGGTTTGAACTGGTCGAACGAGACTCGCCCAGCCCACTTTCTTTCTGCACGCTCTGCATCGATTTCATTTCCAATTTGTTGCATGCGTGCCAAAGCTTCATTGAGATTTTTAACTAGCATCTTGTATCGTTCTTCTTCAAACAGCGGCGTATCATTTTGCGCTGTCTTCTTTATCATTTCGTCTACCGTCTTCTTTTTCTTCATTTCATCTCCTGCTTGTAGTGTCCGGTACGGGCGGGACAATCTGACGGAAGGTTACCGCCCGCACCGGAACTCTTTAGGTCACGCCGCATTGCGGGTGCCAACCTTTGTAAGTGCGTCCGCTGCTGCCTTGCCAATCGCAAGTGCTGCTTTCGCTGGGTCAAGTACATCTGAGAGAACTACCGCATCAGTTCCATTACAGATTCCACGTGCGTATCCATCTCTGTCGAATGGCATCCACAGAACACCAACTCCAGATTCTTGGCAACGTCGAATCCAATGCTTTGCTTTCTCGTATTCATCACCTGTGTAGCAGCCATCACTAACTACAACAAGTAGTCTTGCACCGCGCCCATCAAGTAGATTCAGTGAGCCATCAAGAGCACGAAACGCGCGACTGAACTTTTCAGTTCCATCAGGGGCAGAGTACACATTGACCTCTGTTAGGTGTTGCCCTGGCTTTAGCGTAGGGAACACATCTTGTCCATAGTAGACCATTGCTGTTCTTGCTTGAACTCGACGTGCAGCCTCACTCATTACCCAGGCAGTCACTGCCATTGGCTGCATCGCAGAACTCATTGAACCTGAGATGTCGACCATCACACCAACTGTGAGTGTAGGTTCATCAGTGTGCTTACGCTTTGTTTGACGCCAAGGTTCTGTAGTTGCCATTACACCCTTAGACTTGAGTGCAGCAGCCTGAACCATTGCACCGGTGCGTAAACGTCCCGGAGGGAGAATACTTGCAACGTCGATTTGGTCGCGCTCACGATACTTTGCTTTTTCAAGCATAGTTGCTACCTTCACTGCCGCGGCACGTTCATCACCACGTGGTGCACGCTTTTCAACAAGACGTGATGCAGTACGAGTACCAGGCATTGGACCTGTACCCTTTGAGAACACATCATTTGCTACTTCCTTGTGGTCGCGAGCTTCCTTTGCCTTTGCGGCTTTGGTACTTGCAGTGCTCTGCCACTCCTCTGTAGTCTGTTGGTCGTTCACATCTTCTTGCGCATTGATGCTCGCAGCTTCTGCCGCGTCTGCTAATGCGTCCATCAAATCTTGGATGAACTCTTGCATCTCAGGTGATGCTTCATTTGTCTCAGGTTCACCGCGTTCGGCGGCTGCATCCTCGACAAGCTTTACCCACTCACGTGCAAGTTCTTGAAGTGGTTCTTGGTTTGAATGTTGGTCGTGCATTTGGAAACGATTCCACACTGAACGTAGACCTTTGAGTAGATCTTCGCCAAGGAAGTCTTCGATGATAATCGCAATTGGTTCTACGTCATCACGTTCAAGTACATCTGCATCTAAACGAGCAAGTGTTAGACCAGCGAGCTGGGCTGCCGCGCGGGTAGATGTAAGTTCCTTGAGATTCTCGCGTGCATCCTCAAGAACAATGTCAAGTGCACATGCACGAAGGAATGGACGATTCTGAGGAGTGTCCGCAACACCTGCTGCTTCGATTCGTGTCTCTTCAAGAAGGTTTATCGCAGTGAACTCTTTGTCGCTAAGTATTTCCTTGGCAACAGGCAGACTCCATCGAGAGTATTTTGCGTGCAGTGCTTCATGGAAGATAGCGCCTGATGCGCGTGGCCACTCGAACTGATTACTTCTTTCAGTGAGGTCACCAATTACTTCCGGTGTTTGTCCTTTGCCGAATGCAACGTCTACGTTGACTTCAATCTCGGCGAGTTCTGGGTTGTAGCATGCAGGGGCAGGACCACCTGCACCTGGACCTACGTATGCGACAAGGTCAGTTCGACCTGCCCATGTATTTGCAAGGCGACCAATTTGTGCGCCAATGCCCAACCACTCATTAGGGGTTGCTTCGGCGCGGGTTGACCGCGAGTGAATGTGTGCCATACTTTGTCCTTCCGTCATTTGGTAATACTATTATATCAGGTGGGTTTGTCGTTCGGGGGGATGTGGAGAGGGACCACCCAATGTAAATCCCTCTCCACCCCGAAGCTAAGACCTAGCCCTAGATCTTAGCGGGACGGCACTCTTCGCCGAACACCCTAGTGAACACGTCCGCAACGACGGGGCGGTCGAGTTCGGGTGAAGCAGCGAGTAGGTTCGCGATTGCGAACTTTGTGCCGAAGGTTTTCGATAGGTCACGGAACGCAAGTAACTCACGCATTTGTGGTGCCCACGAAGATTCTCCACTCTGTTGCTTCTTTGCAAGGTTCTGCGCAGCAGTAACAATTTGAGTTGGTGCACCTAACTTACGAGCAAGTGACCAATCAGTTGTCATCTCCGCATGAATAGTGAAACGAGATAGAAGGGCTTCTGAAAGTCGAACTCCAGGAGCGTTTGGGTTAGTGGCCGCAACTACGTAGAAGCCATCTGCTGCTTTTACAGTACCGCGTTCTGGGTTTGCAGTGACAGTGTACTCACGTCGACCATCCATCAACCCGTAAACAATTGATAGAACCTTTGGATCAATGAGACCAATTTCATCTATGAGTAAAGGTTCACCTGCCATTGCTGCTTTGATAAGTGGACCATCCTCCCAGAGGAATCCACCTGAAGGTGTCTGCACGTATCCACCAATGAGGTCAGATACTTCAGTGTCACCGGAACCAAGAACAGTGTGAAGGTTTTCACCGAAGGCTGCTTCGACAAGTGCAGTCTTACCGCAACCTGGTGAACCGTAAAGGAGAACGAACTGCATGTCACCGCGTGCTTTGCGGAGAACCATGACGTCATCATGTTCACCCCACTTGCGAGTGTAGTAGTCATCACCATTTGGTCGCTTGTACTTTTCAGTACCAAGCATTGCATCTGCAGAGATCACAGGCACAACTTTCTTTGCTGGGGCAGTGCGGGCTGTTGCCTTCCCAGGTGCAGGCATGAAAGCATCGAGCTTCGAACCTAAATCTGAGTTGACAGACTGGGTAGCCATGCTTGCCAACACATCGCCGAGCCCCGGATGGAGCTTATCGTATTCTAATGTTACAGACATTGGGTGTCCTTTCGTCGTTTGGGTGGTACGTATCTATTATATCAGGTACTAGGAAGTGAACAACTCTTCGCCGAAGTTTAGAGTGCGACGGCAACGAGTGACACGACCTAGAATCTTGTAGGGAGTCTTTCCCATGCGAACATCTTCGAGATCTTCAGGGGTGACCTCGACAGTGATAGGTTGCTTGTGAATCTTCCAACCTTGCATAATCAATTGATTGAAGAGTGAATCAGTGAAACCAATTCTGTCTCGCACTGTTGACAATGCATGTTCAGTAGTGATTTGAGTGAACGTGCCGCTCAATACATCTCTGTCTGACATGACTGAAGATGAGAACTGCTTCCACGACTTACGTGGTGCTGTTGGAGCGATCTTGCGTCGATAGCAAGTCATTGGCACTGCTTTACCCGCAAGAGTAGTTCCTTCTGGAGTAAAGATGATTTGAGTCGTGTAGACGCCATTTCTCATTTCGAGATAAAGCGCTTTTCCGACAACTGCTGTATTAGCCATTGGGTTGTCCTTTCGTCGTTGTTGGGCTTACTTGTACTATTATATCAGGTGCTTATTTACCCGCAAAACATTCAACCATGTCGCCCCAGCAGTAGCCACCTTGGGTGTACCACAGGTTGGTTGATACTTGCCACATCAGGAATCCTAGAACTAGGACCGCAATAAGCAAGGTGACGCGTCTGCGACGTATGTACTTTGGCTGCATACTAATCTTCATTTGATTCCTTCCGTCGTTATGTCTATAGGTGTACAACAGGCGCCGGGATTGTTTCCGACCCCCTAGAGTTCAAGTCGTTCAGGTGACCACCGGCACCCTGTTGTACAAGTACTATTATATCAGGTAGGCGTGACAGAACCTAGCTCATTAGTTTCTTCATCGCCGCAAGTTTGGCATTGGCATCATCGAGCTTCTTTTGAAGATCGACCGTGCGTTCCGCAACAAGCTTTTCGATGAGGAAATCGAAGGCGGCGGAATCGAAACCTCCGGCCGCAGGTTGGGCTGCTGACTTGCTTGGCTTTACTGTTCGAGGACGTGGACCTGAGACCGCACCCTTAAGTGTGACTCCGGGAATGACCTCGGCAACAGTACGAGCTGGAACCTTGCCGGAAGGATTTGGACGATAGAAGAGAGTTGCAGGAGTCGCTGTTGGAGTGCCAACAGTCGTGCGCAGCTTTCGCTCCTCGGCAGTTTCCTTTCGAGAGATCAATGTTCCATCAGCAACAAGTGCGTCAACGCCATAGCGAATTCGCACCTCAGTGTAATTGGTGTTAAGCTCCTTGTTGAGATACTCCATGATCTCTGTAAGAGTGAGCGGCTGCTCTTGTTCATACACTGCTGCAGCAGTTAACTCTCGAAGAGTAACAGATGCGTCATGACGAATCTCGAGGAACTTTCTGAAGCCTGGGTTGTTTGCTCCATTACGAGCTCCGGCTGGGTGGTCTTGCGTTGATATCGTTTGCGTTACACTCGCTTTTAATGGAGTGATACGCGCCATGTCTTTTATTTTAGTCACGTGGTGTCCTTTGTCGTTGGAGTACTGCTCACCGGGTGGCAAGGTACAAATCGAATTATAACAGGCGCATGTGACATTTGCGGCATATGAAACAGAAAAGTTTTTTCATGTTCTGAGCAAGACTTGCAGGGCGATGAACAACGTATGAATAACTTTGGAAAGTTGACATGGGTCGTATCAACTTTGTTGATAATTGGAGTCTCGCTCTGGATGCCCCTAGCCAGCTATCTTCTACACGGAAGTTCTGCTAGCTGCAGCCGGGTAGCATCGAGCTCAGCAAGCTGATTCCTCTACACGGAAGTTGCCGATCGAAACGGCTATGACCAGTCAAAACCCTGGAAATACGGACAAATTGGACAAATCGAAATCGGCTATCGGAAAATCGACAGCTGGCTTTCCTCTACACGGAAGTTAGCTAGCCGATCGAGCTAGAGCTCACGAGTCGATTCGGAAATAGCCTGTTTCGCGACCAAGCCTCGAAAGGCTATCGAAATCGGGAAGACCTGTCGCGTTATTTCCAACGAGGCCAATGCTTCGTTGCCATCGCGAATACGAGGCCTGAGTCTGCCCGTCAAAGCTTCCAGCCTTGGCATTACGCAGGCCGGTAATCGAAGCAAGCGCAAGCTGTACTCGTTCGATGTCCTTATGACGTTTACCAGGCCTGATGTTCTCCAGGCGAATCGAAACCTGCCCGTCTGCCTTTTTAGGCTCCCTCCCAGGCCGCAACTTAAAGTCAGGCCTGCCAAACCCTAAAACCTCGAATTTCCAGCGAAGGCGCTCATACACACCGTCATTAACTATCCCGCCCTTAGGCAGGCCGCTGTTTACACAAGCCTCAATTGATCGGAAACAACCAAGCCTGTTCCAGTCCGAGGTGTCCGTCACGATCCCAACGTGAGGCATGCCGAAATTGTCGCCCGTCGACCAGGTAAAGAACACGATGTCCCCAGGCTGGGGTCTCGCATGCCACCGTCTCTTAAATATAAACTCCGCCAGGCCTGAAGGTGTATAAACACAGGCCGGCAATGAAACACCCGCCTCGCGGGCCACAACGTCAATAAAGGACCCGTCCCACGGTAAACCCTGGTATCCGACCAGGCCGCCAAATGTACTTACGTTACCAGGCCGTCCGTGATACCCGAGATGGCTTGCCGCCGTCTCTAAAAATCTCTCCCGGCTCATGCCGCTATCCTATCTTACTATCCGCCTCAAGGGAAACAACATAGTTAAACAGATCCGTCGCCATTCGGTCAGCTTCATTAGCCCTTGCCGTCAATCGGATATGTTCCTCACGAGTCTGGCAAAGCTCAATGTCGTTTAACAACAGCTCAGCATGTTCTCTTGCCGCCAATGCGATATCTCTAATGTCCACTTTTCTCCTCAATAGATTTAATGTAGGTTTCGATGGCGGTCACCAAAACGTCAGCATCATTAGCGCGAGCCACCATGCCGTCAGCCCTTAGATCCTGAGCGTGTTCGCTGGCTAGGCGAAGCAAGCCTTCCTTCGAAAAATCTGGTTCACAACAGTTATGATTCATCTTGGGCTTGTTCTTCTTCCTCGCCCGTCAACTCTTTTTCCGGCTCTATTACCAGGCCGGTGTTTGAAAGCTCCGCGGCAACCGTCACAGCTCCCATAGCAAGCCTTTGAAGTCGTTCAGCAATGATTGTCGCCGCTGGTCGGGCATCCGTCACGGATATATTGGAGTCTACCTCCACGCCACCACGAACACCAGCTCGGTCAAGGATCTCGGTAGAAGCCTTAAGCTTCACCGGTTCCGACACCGCGTTTTGCATGAGATCCTCAAGCATGTCCACTGCATACGGTGCCGCCTGGGTAAGCTTTGCCCGTGCCCGTTCGATATCCTCGCCAGGCCTCTTCTTGAGTGACCGCAGGTGAACACGACACAAGCCATCATCCTTTGGCCGTCCTGAACTCCAAAGCATACACCGCAGGCCATCATCCTTAACGGCACGACAAC
>Ga0222712_10005881_pt1 | contig 12253 bp, 7 predicted proteins | sample C33_657DmetaG_FD_165043 | JGI IMG/M metagenome (GOLD analysis project Ga0222712, IMG submission 165043) | Estuarine water microbial communities from San Francisco Bay, California, United States - C33_657D | ecosystem: Environmental > Aquatic > Marine > Unclassified | place: USA: California...
GCATAGTGAACCAGCACCGAACCACCGGCAGCAGCAGCTGTACTGTGACATCCTGTTGTGGCACATTTACTTTGAATAATGGGATTAATGTCAGCTGCAAACTTCGCTACTACAGTTGTGCAATCAACCGTTGCTGTTCCTGCATACAATAATTCCTCCTTATCATAATAGCACCCCGCTCCTGAAATAATGATCAGTGACATGAAAAAAAATAACAGTATCCGCATATTGAATAATAGTTGAAAATTTATTAATTGTTTTGCATCCCAGCCTGTATCCATTTTTCTACTTGGCGTATTTGGCAATCCGATAATTTACTACCTCCCTTTGGCATAGCAAAAAAACCACTGCTATGCTTGATACTGCCAAGGTATTTTCCGTTGGCAGCCTGAACTTTTAATGAAGCATAGGTACTTAGGTCAATTCCTCCACCCAAGGATGCAGGGTTATGACAACCCTTGCAGTAGGTGTCGTTCATTATACGCACCGCACCGGAATAAGTGAAATTGGTAGTGTCACAGCCACCAGTACATTGGTTATTGAATGCACCTTGATTAATCCATTTTGATATTTTAGTTAATTGTAATAAAGTCAATGCAGGCATTGGTGCAGGTGGCATCCGATCATTATTAGTTTTAATACATTCCGTATATAACTTACTGCTTGATAGATTGAAAGGACTTACATAACGAATTATTTTAGCATAACTCGTTAATTCAACCCCCTCTGCACGAGTAACAGCATCGTGACAACCACTCATGGAGCAACTACTATTTATAATGGGCTGGATTTCATTGACAAAATAGGTAGTATCGGTGCTGCAATTGGTTGTTTGTGTAGGCAATAAACTTCCTCCTCCGCTTGAAGCGTCTCCTCCTCCGCTAATCGAACCAGGAAGCTCATGTTTGCAAGTAATTATAAAAAATGACCCTACAAGTAGCGCCACAGATAGATGATTTATATTTTGCCACTTCATGATGATCAGTTTTATTCATTAAAAATACAATAACTGTATTAACGAAAAAGTTGTTTAGTAATTATGTTACTACAGTAAATAAACTAAAAAACAGGACGAGAATACTGGAAGTGGCTTTTGTCAAAAATTGATAGGGGATCATTAATAATCTATTCAATCCTTAATATACATAATTTTTCTGAAAACTTCAACTCCAAAAAAACCTTCATCGCATTTTACTCCTCCATATTCTTCATGGTCATCAATAATGAATAAGCCCCTTTGGTAACAAAGTCAGCCGACGCTACATTACTATTAGCTGGTAAAATGATTTCTGTAAACCCACTTTCACTTTCACCTAGTTCCACTTGAAGCATTTCAAACTTATTACCTCCCAAAGATTGATAGATGTATTGTTTACCCTCAAAACGGACAATTGCATCAACTGGTAAAGAAATTGATTTTTTATTTTTAACTTCTATTTCTGCATTCATGAAAGTTCCTGGAACCAATGACTTGTCGTACACTTCAAAATGACAATGCACTTCTGTATACCCTTCAGCAGAAATTTCTTTTCCTATTAATATTATTCCACAAGGATATTTTTTATCAGGATAATTATTGGTATAGGTTACCAGGTGCTGGCCAATAAAGAGTTTATCTAGATTTTTTTCAAAAACTTTTAAATTCAAATGGACATCTAGCGGGTTGATCAATTCAAACAAAACATCGGTGGGAGATACATATTTTCCAATATTTACATTCACCTTAGCAACAAATCCGTTAATCGGTGAAACAATATTTACACTTTTTGAAATATTTGTCTCGCTGATTTTATCGGTACTTATACCCAATAAATCAAGCTTTGCCTCGAGTGCAGTAAGTAAAACTTGTTGGCTTCTGTATTCAACTTCAGATAACTGAGACTGTTTATCACTGCTAGCCTGACTTTGATTCAATTCTTTCTGCCGCCTAGCTTCATTCTCTAAGTACCCAATTCTAGCCTTCGCTATTAAATAATCTTGTTGTAATTGTATGTATTGTTGATCTTGAATGACTGCAATGACTTGGCCTTTATTTACGCGCATACCAGGTAATAATTGAGTAGTTTTTAAATACCCTCCCAATGGCACGCTAATAGATACTAGGCTCTGAGGTGGCACATCAATTTTGCCATTTACTTTTAAAATTGACGAGATCTCTCGCTGCTCCAACTTGCCCGTTTCAATACCTGCATTTTTTATTTGAGCTGGACTAAGTAATACGGTGCGATCTTCGTTGCTGAGTTCAACTGGTTTACTTTCGTTTTTCGACGAACAGGAAGCGAATAAAAAAATAGATGCTATAAAAAAAATGAATGACTTCATAAATTTAAAATATTATTAATTAGTTAAATAATTTAGTTGAATGATAGATTCATTCAAATTTTTCAATGCTTCCAAATACTCTTTTTTTATCAAAGTAGCTTGGTGAATAACTTGTCCCCATTCTAAATAATTGATACTACCTCTTGCTAATTGCTGATTGGCAGTAGTAATAATCAGTGAAGCATTTTTCAAAGCTTTCGATTCGAAATAATATACTGTTTCAAGATGCTTTTTGTATTGAACAAATGCAATTTGGTACTCTGTTTGTAATTTTTGCATACCAAACTGATACTCTTGTGCAGCCAGTTCTCGATTAAACTTTGCAGCATTTACCTTATCTTTTTGTGTTCGAGCAAAAACAGGAATCGCTACACCAAGCTGTACGGCACTAAAACGCTGGGTTCCTGGATAAAACTTATTATCCGCACCCGTTCCCCGAATGCTGGAGTTATTATATCCTACTGAAAAATCAGGGAGTAATTTACTCTTTTCAACTGCAATATTAGCATTGGCAACTTGCTGTTGTTGTTCAATTAATTTAAGCGTAGCATGATTCTTTAAAAGGGAGCTGTCTAAGATTGCAGACCACTTTAATTTATTTTCACTCTCCAAAGGAATATAAGGCGAGCTAGTATTTAACAATAATTGAAACTCAATCTTCAATATTTCTAGGTCTTGCAAAATTTGGTTTAACTGCAACCTTACTTCGCCTAATTGAGTTTCTATACTCACCTTTTCAAGAATATTCGATTCGCCTTTTGACAACCTCAATTCAGCACGTTTATACAAATCAGCATAAAGGCTATCTGCCTGCAGCAGAAGTGCTTTTTTTTGATTCACATATAAAATAGTATAAAATATTTGTGCCACTTGTTTCTTCAATAAACTTTCTTTAACTGACACATTTAGCAAACTACTTTTCCATTCCTGCTGCATCAATTCCCTTTGATTTAAATATACTTTAGGAAAGGAAAAAGATTGACTAAGGCCAAACTTTGAATCATTGTATATACTATTTATTTGACCCGCTTCTGCCGTAATGCCCATCTTTGGAAGAACCGCTTTATTAGGAATCAGCATTTGCTGATATTTAGCTTTTAGTTGCTCATTTTTAACAAGCAAATTATTATGAACAGCAGAATCGATAGCTGATTTTAAAGTGATTGGTTGTTGAGCCATACCTACACTACAGTCGCCAATGCATAGAAGTAAAAGTATAGCGCTAATGGTACCAGTATTATTTTTGGTAGATTTTGTTTTAATAAAATTTCCAGATTCAAAAACCATATATAATACGGGTAATACAAAAAGGGTTAAAAATGTTGCAATCAATAAACCACCAATCACTACAGTTGCCAAAGGCCGCTGTACCTCTGCTCCTGCACCATCACTTAAAGCCATTGGTAAAAATCCTAAAGATGCCACACATGCCGTCATCAATACAGGGCGTAACCTTACTTTTGTACCCATCAATACAATTCGTTTAACATCTCTCATACCCTCATTTTTTAGTCGATTAAATTCAGCAATTAAAACGATACCATTTAACACTGCTACTCCAAATAAGGCAATAAATCCAACGCCAGCGCTTATACTAAAGGGCATTCCTCGAAACGCCAAAAACAATATACCGCCAATAGCTGATAAGGGTATAGCAGAATAGATCAATAAGCCTTGCTTAATGGATGTAAAAGCAAAATAAAGTAATATAAAAATTAAAAGTAATGAAACAGGAACCGCTATCATCAATCGTTGCTTTGCTTCTTTCAAGTTTTCAAAAGCACCGCCATAGGTAACATAATAACCCGCTGGAAACTTTACTTGTTTCTCTACCTTTTTTTGTAGTTCATTGACAATACTTTGAACATCTCTTCCTCTTACATTAAATCCAACTACAATTCTGCGCTTTGCATCTTCTCTTTGAATCTGATTAGGGCCATCTTGTATCTGAACATCGGCCAATTGATACAAAGGTATTTGCGTGCCTTGAGGAGTAGGGATAAGTAAATTTTGCACATCCTTTACCTCTCTTTTTAAATCACCTTTTAAACGAACCACTACATCAAAGCGCTTTTCTCCTTCAAATAATATACCGGCACTTTGGCCTGCAAACGCAGTATTAACAACTCTATTGATGTCATTAATATTCAAATTAAACTGAGCGATGGTATTTCTATTATAACGAATAATTATTTGAGGCATTCCAGCAATAGGTTCCACATATAAATTTTTTGCTCCCTCTACACCACTTACAATGGCTCCTAATTGGGTAGCATAAGTAGCGAGCGTATCTAAATTTTCACCAAAAATTTTACACACTACATCCTGTCTAGCTCCAGTAATTAATTCATTAAATCGCATCTGAACAGGAAACTGAAATCCTACGGTAACCCCTGGCACTACCTGAAGGGCAGCAGTCATTTTTTCAGATAATTCAGTAAATGTTTTTGCCGATGTCCATTCAGACTTTGGTTTTAAAATCACCATCATGTCGCTTGCATCCATTGGCATTGGATCAGTAGGTACTTCACCACTACCAATTTTAGTGACTACTTTTTCCACTTCAGGGAACTGAGCTTTTAGAATATGTGCTGCCTTCTGCGTATTTACGATCGTAGTATTTAAAGTACTTCCACTTAATACTCTAGTCTCTACTGCAAAATCACCTTCTTCCAATGCAGGTATAAATTCACCTCCCAAAGAAAGTAAAATAAAAATGGATACGATAAATAATCCTACCACAGAAAACAAAACTGTCTTAGGAAAAGCAACTACTCTATTCAAAGCTGATTGGTAAAGCCTCTCTATCTGCATCATCAATCTATCTGACCAATTTGGCTGATGTTTTACTTTTTTGCTTAAGAAAAGCGCGCTCATCATTGGAATATAAGTAAGAGAAAGAATAAATGCACCTAACAAAGCAAAGGCTACTGTTTGCGCCATTGGCTTAAACATTTTTCCTTCTATTCCTTGCAATGTGAAGATGGGTAAATAAACTACTAGTATAATGATTTGACCAAACACCGCACTATTCATCATTTTGCTGGCCGAAAATTTAACTTCTTCATCCATCTGAGGTTGCGTCAACTTATTAATGTCGGTAAATTTCTTACTATGAGTAAGTTGATGCATCACTGCTTCTACAATAATTACCGCACCATCTACTATTAATCCAAAATCTATTGCACCCAAACTCATCAGATTACCACTCACTCCAAAAAGGTTCATCATGATTACAGCAAATAGCATAGCAAGGGGGATTACAGAAGCAACTAAAAAGCCTGCTCTGAAATTTCCAAGAAAAAATACCAATACAAAGACCACTATCAACGCACCTTCTAATAGATTTTGCTTAACCGTACCAATCGCATTATCCACCATTTTACTTCTGTCTAAAAATGGTTCAACTACCACTCCTTCTGGTAAAGATTTTTGAATTTGGACTACTCTTTCTTTTACATTTTTAATTACCTCACTACTATTAGCTCCTTTCAACATCATCACTACTGCACCAGCAACCTCTCCTTTATCATTGAAACACATCGCTCCATAGCGAGTTGCAAATCCAATTTTTACTTCGGCTACATCTCTAATAAATAAAGGGGGGCCATCGTTATTCCTGTTGATTGCAATATTTTTGATATCCTCTATATTTCCAACCAACCCTTCTGATCGGATATACAAAACAGCAGGCCCTTTTTCAATATAAGCACCGCCTGTATTTTCATTATTAGTTTCCAATGCTTTAAATACATCGGTAATAGTAATATTGTAGGAAAGCAATTTATTTGGATCTACCTCAATTGAATACTGTTTTAATTTACCACCAAAACTACTCACCTCCGCTACTCCCTTAACACCCAATAACTGACGACGCACAATCCAATCTTGAATAGTGCGCAAATCTGTTTCATTGTATTTATTTTCGTAACCTTCCTTTGGTCTTACTACATATTGGTAAATTTCACCAATACCTGTACTAACAGGACCTAATTCGGGAACACCGATTCCTTGAGGAATTTGAGATTGTACTTTTTGAAGCCTTTCTGCCACTTGCTGTCGAGCCCAATAAATATCGGTGGCATCATCAAATACTATCGTAACTAATGACAATCCAAATCTTGAAAAACTTCTGATTTCCTTTAATCCAGAAATATTATTATTGGCTTGTTCAATTGGAAAAGTTACCAATCGTTCAATATCTGTAGCTCCAAAAGAAGGAGCAATGGTAATTACTTGTACCTGATTATCAGTAATATCTGGCACTGCATCAATGGGTAATTTTGTAAATTGGTAACTGCCATAGCCTACAAGGGCTATAATAAATAACCCAACAATGAGTTTGTTCTTGATGGCAAAACCAATTATAGCATTTAGCATAATTGTATTTTAAATAATGTAAAATGAATCTTTATAGTGTGCCAATTATATAAATAGCACAAATTTGAGAAACCTTTGCGTTCTTTCAAAAAATTAACCTAACAAGATTTTGGGGGCTGCCAAATAGAAGCAATACTAGAAGATGATATGGGAGCAATATAATATCCGTACAATTTCTTTTGATCAAGCTCTAAAGGCTTTATACAAGAAAACTGAACGGTTATCGGAACAAAATCAGCAATAGAAGCTGCAATACAAAAGCTTAAACTTTTAAAAGGCAACTTCATGTCTCTTTCATAATCCTGATCCTTTGGACTTTCATTGAGATAATGCATAGCTAGAAAATCCAGCATTGAAATATCTTTATCGGCTAGCTTGTGCTCAGTATAGTGCTGAAAAACGATGGGAAGTTTCAATAACTCAGCCATTACCTGTGTAGAAAACAGATAAATGCAAAGAAATAATATGGCGGATGCTTTTTTCAGAATCCAAAGTTAGTTTATTTGGAAATACCATTACCAAAGAATATAGCTAGTCTAATTCAAGATTTCCATTCATTTTCTAATCCAGCACAAATAAAAACAGCCATCTATTGAAGATCATTTCAATAAATAGCTGCTATAAGAATTTCGAAAGAATTTTTTAGGCTAGATGAATAAATGTTTTAAAAATAAAGGCGGCCAATAACCCTCCTACAATTGGAGCTATTACAGGAATCCAGCTGTAACCCCAATCACTGTTACCCTTATTTTTGATAGGTAAAATTGCATGCATAATTCGGGGTCCTAAATCCCTTGCAGGATTAATAGCATATCCTGTAGGTCCGCCTAAAGACAAACCAATACCCAGCACCAATAAGGTAACTGGTAAGGAATCTAAACTTCCTAAGGAGCTAGAAGATTTTGTCATAAACAATATTCCGAACACTAAAACGAATGTGCCTATAACTTCTGTTATAAAATTATTTACTGAATGTCTGATTGCAGGAGCTGTACTAAAAACGGCTAACTTTAAAGAAGGCTCATTGGTTTCATCAAAATGCTGCCGATAAGTAATCCATACCACCAAGGCTCCAATCATTGCGCCAGCAAATTGTCCTGCGATATAAACAGGCACCTCTTCCCAAGAAAAATCACTAAAAGCCGCCATCGCTATTGTTATTGCGGGATTTAAATGCGCTTTACTTCCATGAGATGCCACATACGCTCCAGTAAAAACTGCTATCCCCCATCCAATTGCGATTACAATTAAACCACTATCATTCCCCTTTGTTTTAGGTAGCACTACATTGGCAACAACACCATTTCCCAATATGATCATTATCATTGTTCCTATTAATTCAGAAAAAAATGGATTCATAAAATGAATTTTTAGATTTATTAATTGATTAAATAGTTTTTCGCGAGATCGTTAAATTTATCCAATTCCTGCTTTTCCCATTCAGCATCTTTACCATTAAAAAATGCCAATGTTTTAGCAACCATTGGGGCAGCTTCCATTGCAGCCTTTGCATCAAGAAAAAGTAATCTGGTTCTTCTTGCCAATATATCCTCTACCGTAATAGCCATTTCATTCGCTACAAACCATAATAATTCTGCTTTGGTATAGTTGTAGTCAGGGTGAATCTTTTCTAAAAATGCTGGATCAGCATTGATCATTAATTGAATATCCTCTTCATCCGTTCCGTAAATACTCATGGAAGTTGTAGACCTATTTTTTATCCACCCATGAATTTTTAAATTTTTTGTTTTACAAGATACTTTTTCTAATCCAACCGACTGTATTGCTGTATCAATAGCATATTCAGCCATACTTCTATAGGTAGTCCACTTGCCCCCAGTAACATGAATTAAACCAGAAGGCAACACTTTTACTACATGGTCTCTTGGCATAACTGCTGTCTTCTTTTCTTTACCCTGGTTTGCTAATGGTCTCAAACCAACAAAAACACTTTTCACCTCTGCAGTAGTTATTTTAGAATTGGTATATCGATTAAAGTGATGAATAATAAAATCGATTTCTTCTTTTAATGCAGTGGGCTCTGTTGTTATATTTTCTACTGGCGTATCAGTAGTACCCAACAATAATTTTCCTTGCCAAGGAATCACAAATAAAACTCTTCCGTCATCCGTTTTTGGAATCATCATAGCTGTATTGCCTCTAAAAAAATGATGATCTACTACTAAATGAATGCCTTGAGAAGGAGCAATCGTTTTTTCAGAATGCCCTTCTGCTAATTGGAGTAATCCATCTGCAAATACACCGGTCGCATTGATAACCACTCTAGCAGTAAATTCATGCGACTTACCACTTAATTGATCTATTGCATTAACACCAGTAATTTTATCATTTTGCTTAGTAAAATTGGTAACCCCGAAATAATTAATAACGGTTGCTCCCTGCTCTATTGCTGTCTGGGCGAGATTTATAGCCAGTCTGCTATCATCAAACTGACCATCAAAATAAAGTACGCCTCCAGTTAAATGATTAGTAGACAAATCTGGCAGTTGAACCAAAGTCGAAGCGTTGGACAATAATTTAGTTTTACCCAAACTTAATTTTCCTGAAAGAAATTCATACAACCATAATCCAATACCATAATACCATTTTTGCCACCAACGATAGGATGGCACTACAAATGGCATAGAATGACAAACATGTGGTGCATTTTTTAAAAGCCTTCCTCTTTCAAGTAATGCCTCTCTTACTAAACGAAAATTTCCTTGAGCTAAATACCTTACCCCACCATGAACTAATTTAGTAGCCCTACTAGAAGTACCTTTTGCAAAATCGTATTTTTCTAATAACAAAGTTGTAAAACCTCTGCTAGCAGCATCAACAGCACATCCTAAACCAGTAGCCCCTCCACCAATGATGATGATATCATAATTGGTATCAGCATTTATTTTTTCTATTTGCTCTTTTCGATTCATTGAATTATTTAAAACGATTAAGCTATTGATAAAGCAGCTGTAATTGCCTTCTTCCAACCATTCGTTAATACGGTTCGCTCTTGCGCTGTGATAGCAGAAGAAAATACTGTTTCAATTTGCCATTGCTCTTGCAATTCATCCGTATTTTTCCAAAATCCAACGGCCAATCCAGCAAGATAAGCAGCCCCTAATGCGGTTGTTTCTGTAACTGTAGGACGAATCACTTTTGTATTAAGCACATCACTTTGAAATTGCATTAGCAAATTATTTTTAGTTGCACCACCATCTACCCTCAATTCTTTAATGCTAATACCGCTATCTGCTTCCATCGCTTTTAACACATCCATCGTTTGATAAGCAATACTTTCAACAGCCGCCCTTGCAATATGCGCAGCTGTGCTACCTCTTGTCAATCCAGTGATGGTGCCCTTTGCATGTTGATTCCAATAAGGAGCTCCCAGTCCGGCAAAGGCAGGAACTACATATACTCCATCAGTAGTGTCTACTTTTTTTGCTAACGCCTCTACCTCAGATGAACTTTTAATAATACCTAATCCATCTCTTAACCATTGTACCACCGCGCCGGCAATAAATACACTGCCTTCCAATGCATATTGAGTAACCCCATTAATTTTCCAGGCTACCGTAGTTAATAAATTATTATTGGAATGGATCATTTTATCACCCGTATTCATCAACATAAAACAACCTGTACCATAGGTGTTTTTCACCATACCCGGCTGGGTACACAATTGACCAAATAATGCTGCCTGCTGGTCACCCGCAATTCCTGCAATTGGTATTTCAGTACCCAACAAAGTAGTCGTACCATATACTTCACTACTACTTCTAATTTGCGGCAACATATTTCCCGGCACATCTAAGATTTTTTGTAGCTCTCCATCCCACTCACAATTTTCAATATTACAAAGCATCGTTCTACTCGCGTTACTTACGTCAGTAATATGAACTTTGCCATTCGTTAAATTCCAAACCAACCAAGAATCTACTGTGCCAAAACATAATTCGCCTTTGTTCGCCTTATCCCTTGCACCAGCCACATTATCAAGAATCCATTTCACTTTGGTTCCGCTGAAATAAGCATCAATTACTAAACCTGTTTTTTCTTGAATAGTTTTTTGAAGTCCTTTTACTTTTAACTCATCACAAAAATTGGCTGTTCTTCTATCCTGCCATACGATTGCATTGTAAACAGCTTCTCCAGTATTTCTATCCCAAACAATTGTCGTTTCACGTTGATTAGTAATTCCTATTGCTGCTATTTCTTTTGTTGAAATATTTGCCTTTGCCAATACTTCTTTTGCAGTAGCCAACTGTGTTTCCCATATTTCTTTAGGATCATGTTCTACCCAACCTGGCTTTGGAAAAATCTGAGTAAACTCTTTTTGAGCAACGGCTATGATGCTTCCACCTTTATCAAATAAAATTGAGCGACTACTAGTAGTACCCTGATCGAGGGCTAGAATATATTGTGGCATCGTTAATAAAATTTTTAGAATGAAAAGTTAAGCAGAATTATCTGCAATTAAATAGATAATGGTTAGTTTAAAGTAAATTTTTTCTTTACTCATAACTGATAAACGTTTTACCATCTTTATTAAATGACAAGGCACCTGATATTTAAAACAGGTGCCTTGTAAATGGTGTTATTGATAAATAGACTGATAACTATCTATTCGGAAAAATTTAATTTAAATACCTAATGACCAACCTTCGCGATAGGTTCTTTTTACAAACTGATTTGCCTCTTCAAAGTTGGTAACCTTCATATTAGGACCATCCCATAATAATTTAATGTTACGTCCAGGATATTGATCTTTACCCTTTGCATCCTTCTTAGCAATATTATAACTTCTAATAGCAAGATTTCCCATTAACACACTTTCCGTTAAAGGACCAGCAATATCAAAATTAGAACTTAGATTATTAGCTTTATCACTACCATATCCAGCGATAGCACCTTCTACCCATGCAGCATAGTGGCCATTGTCTCCATTTGGAACACGTGCGATGGTTTGAGGTACCATGGCTTCTTTCTCTTTAGTACGAGAGGTAGGTAATAGATTTGGTTTAACGCCATAAGTACCGCACATCATCTTACCTTTTGTTCCTAAGAAAATTGCTCCATTACCTCCATCGCCCATTACTTCATTTGCACCAAGTTCCTCTGGACGATCAGGTTGCATACCACCATCCATCCAATGTAATTTAACATCTGGCTTACCATCTTTTCCTTTAAAGGTAAGGGTGATAGAAGATGCTACAGGACCTGAATCTGGATATACACCTCTCTGCCAATTTTCAACATAAGGAGTAGCTACACTACATTCAGCAGAAGTAGGATAACCTAATCCCAAAACTGCAAAAGCAGGAGCCATAATATGACAAGCCATATCACCTAAAGCACCGGTTCCGAAATCCCACCATCCGCGCCAATTGAAAGGCAATAATTTATCTACATAATCTCTATAATTTGCAGTACCCAACCAAAGATTCCAATCCAAACCTTCAGGAATAGCTGGCTTGGCAGAAGACCATGGAATGCCTTGTGGCCAAACTGGACGATCGGTATAACAATAAACAGTATGCACATCACC
>Ga0222712_10005883_pt1 | contig 12250 bp, 12 predicted proteins | sample C33_657DmetaG_FD_165043 | JGI IMG/M metagenome (GOLD analysis project Ga0222712, IMG submission 165043) | Estuarine water microbial communities from San Francisco Bay, California, United States - C33_657D | ecosystem: Environmental > Aquatic > Marine > Unclassified | place: USA: California...
TTATATTTTGAAAAATAATTAAGAAAAAGCTTGACTTTTAATCCAGAATTTTGTACCTTTATTATATGAGAGAGAGATTGATAGCTTTGATTGTTTTCCTAATTGCAACTGACCATCCTTGTCGATTGCGTGTTACAGCCATCGAAGTTGACCACCTCCCAAAAACTGAAATTTGTTTCAAACCTAAAAAATAATATTATGGAATTGTTAGATGTGCGTGGTATGAGTGTTAATGAGTATTGTGACTTCGTAGTGAGTCGTGCAATGCATTTGCGTGTTTCTCCATTTGAGTTGAATATGGAGTATTGCTTCGAAAGAGGTTTGATTTCAGATGAGATGTATGAGAAGGCCAAGTGGGAGATGAATGCCAGAAGAAATGATTCATTCTGGTTAGAGCGTGGTGAGGTTGTTCGCTAATTAAATTGTTAAAACTTAAACTTTAAAAATATGTTATACGATAGTTATGATGTTGAAGTACTTGCTGACCGAATGGAAGAGGAAGCAAATGTGATTAGTGAAATGAATGAACTCACCAATTTTGAGTTTACATTTAAGACCGATGCTGAATATCGTTCTGAAAGATTTAGTGGTTATATTGAAAGATACAACAATGTTCGTATGGAAATAATCACATCAGAAGGATGGCATATAGATTTTCCTTTACATAGTGAGGAAGAATATTTTAAATATTTATCCAACCATATAAAAGAAGGTGATAGAATTATTAAAGTATACGCCAATATAGATTGTTACGAAGCAAAGGATTGGTATTAAAATTTTCATAATGTTAAAAAATAAAGCAGTGGGGAATTTCCTCACTGCTTTTTTGTTTTATATATACTTATATATAAACACAAAAGTTATATTATGGAAGAAAATATCGAACAACAAGTTACAAGAGGATTAGGAATGCAAACTGCACAAAGAACATATCCTTTTCCAACAGAGGTTATATCATTACCATCAAAAGGTTTATGTTACCCAGAATCATCTCCACTAGCTAAAGGAGAAATTACAATTAAATTAATGACAGCAAAAGAAGAAGATATTTTAACTTCATCTAATTTAATTAAAAAAGGTATTCATTTAGATAAATTATTGGAATCTGTGGTTGTAGAACCAGGAGTAAACATCGGTGAATTACTGATTGGTGATAAAAATGCTATTCTGATTTCATCTAGAATATTGGCATTCGGACCCGAATATTCAGTAACAGTTACAGACCCTGAAACGGGAGCACCAACTGAAACTACTGTGGATTTATCTAAAATAAAAATTAAAGAAATCGATGAATCTTTGTTTAATAGAAAGAATGAATATGATTTTACTTTACCTATTTCAAAATCTCAAATCAAATTTAAGTTATTAACTCATAATGATGAACTTGCTATTAATAAAGATATAGAAGCAAGTGAAAAAACTTTAAAGCAAGGAAACGAAATCACAGCAAGATATAGACGTATCATTGTAGAAGTAGATGGGAATAGAGATTTGGGTAGTATTAGTAATTTTGTATCAAATAGATTATTAGCAGGTGATTCCAAAGCATTGAGAAAACATATATCTTCAATCACACCTGATTTGGATTTAACATTTGAATATGAATCTCCATTGACCGGTGAGAAGGAGGCTCTCCGAATCCCATTTGGGGTTGACTTTTTTTACCCTGCCGACTAACTACTCTGTAGTTTTACATCAGAAGATTTTTCAAATGATTTATTTTGCCAATGGTGGATTTAATTGGCATGATTTATATTTTATGCCTATTAAATTGAGAGATTTTTATTGGAGAGAACTTCTTAAAACAAAAGAAGAAGAAAACGAAACAATTGAAGCCGCAAAAACAAAATCAAATAATTCTTCTAAAACGAGAAGAAGATGATATTTATAATAGTATTGTAATATAATAATTATGTCTAAACGAATATTAGTAAAAGAAGCGGGTTTAATGAATTTTTTCAAAAGCTTTTTTAAAGCAAAAGTTGATGGAAATGAAAGTGAATGGCTTCAGAAATTAAGAAAAGCTGACCCTAAATTAGCCGATATATGGCATGATTATGATAGAGCGTTATCCAAAGATATGCAAACACAAAAAGCTGCTATGGATAAATTAGGATTGGATTCTAGCCATATAGATGATTTTGTTAAGCAATATGGTATAAAATAATCATTTTCTTAAATGGCTAAAAACCGAAATAAAGGTATAAAGGGAGTTCCTACACAAGTGAGGGGACTTGCAAATGGCGTTGAAGCAGACTATAATCAATTAAGTCAGCAGGCAGAAGTATGGGCAAAAATAAACAAATTAAAAGAAGAAGGTCAGAAATACGATGAACGAGCTTTAAAATATTTTGAACAACAATATGGTTCTTTAAAAAATTTACAAAGCAAAACAGAAGATACATTCAAAAAATGGGAAAAATTCACCGATAAAATTGAAGATTCTAACGATGCTATTAAAAAGGTATTGGATGATTTCGATGATATCGATGATACAATAACCAGTATTGGTAATAAAATTGGCACTAACAATAAGTTATACGATACATTTGCAACTCAATTAAAATCATCAAAAGTTACAATGCAAAGTGTTTCTAACATTTTGCAAAATTCAGTTGATTTAACCGAAGGGCAAATCGAAGCTGCAACTGAAGCAGCAAAGTCATATAAAGATATTGGTATTTCTATTGCAAATGCCGGTAAAGAATTACAAAATGGAAAAATTACTCAATCAGAATTTAATGATATTGTAAAAAAATCATACGAAAATTTTGATGAATTAGTTTCTAAAATAGATGCTTCCACCGAATCGGGTGAAGCATTAATGGCAGTATTTGCATCGGGTAAAGCAAAAGTAGATGCATTTAATGAATCCGCTAAAAAAAGTTCCGAATATTTAGAATCCATAAATCAACAATTGGATACATTTGGTAGTTCAGGCATACCTTTGTCTGGTCAATTATCGGATGTATTTAAGAAAATGGCTAATAAAGATGTACCAGGTCTTAGAATGGGATTGGTAGCATTGGGAGCAGCGGCAGGTGCATTAGCAATGAATTATTTTGGAGCACCAATGCAAGTTGCAATTGAAACATATTACGATAAGCAACAAAATGTAATTGATGGAGCAAAGGAACTTGCAAAAATAAGTAATGAGAGAGGATTTATACCACAAAAAATTGGATTAGAACTTTCTCAATCTCAAATTGATAATCAGAACGAATTAAATAGACTTGGAGTAGAGAGAGAATTTGCAGCTCAAAAAGCAGCAAATCAATTCAATGCTACTATGAAATCTAATACTGCTGAATTCCAAGCCGCATCAAAAACGGCATTATTTGGTAATTCAATAGGTGGTGTTGGATATGCCGCAGGTCAATTACAATTAGCAGGAGTTAGCGCAGACCAAATAGCCGGTGCTATGACTGCTGCATCTGATGCAACGGGTAAAATGCCAACTGGAAAAATTGGTTCTGATATGGCAGTTTTGCAAGCAAGAACAGGTCAATCCGCTGAAAATATAGCATCTATCAATGAGGCTTATATGAGAATGGATGGGTTATCGGAAGGTACTGCTCTTAATATGCAAGAAGGTTTAAGAGCAATGGCTAAACAAGCTAATGTTAATTTAGGTGGTGTTATGGAAGAAATGGCAACCGCATCTAAAGATATGCTTGGTTACCAAATTAAAAGTGCATCTGCGTTATCAAAGCAAGTTATATTTGCTAAATCAATGGGAGTTAGTTTCAATGATATAGCAAAAGCTGGACAAAGTATGGTATTGAACTACAAAGATAGTATCAAATCAGAAATGCAGTTATCAGCTATGTTAGGTAAAAATGTAGACCTTTCAGAAGTAAGAGCTAAATTTGCTAGTGGAGATACGGAGGGTGCAATGAATGCATTGAAAGCACAAGGTTTAGACCCGGCTAATATGGATATGTTCCAACAACAGATGTTGCAACAAGCCACAGGTATGGATTTAACCACATTATCCAAAATAAACAAAAATACAGGTACATCGGTTGGTGTAAGTGGTGGTAATGTCGCCGCAGGAAATCAGTCATTTTTGAGTAGAACTCAATCTGCACAAGCTACATTGGCATCTCAACAAGCTGTAATATCGGCTGACCAAGCTATTATAGATGCAAAATTATCACAACAAATTACCGAAGCATATTTAAAATCACCTGGATATACTGCATATCAACAATCTTTAGCAGACCAGCAAGCTAAACAAGCTCAATTAAATACTCTCATAGAAGAAGCATTACTTAACAATCCTCAAATGCAAGCCTTAAAAGCACAAGAAAAGCAATTGGGTACTGAAAGAAGTATTGGTGAAAATGGATTGAATTTGGTAGGAGGATTAGCAGGTGGAATGCTTACAAATAAACTTTTACCAAAAGCAGCTACATCGCTTGGAGGAGCAGCAGAAGGTGGTGCAGGATTATTAGGTAAGGCTGGTGGATTTTTAGGTAAAACGGGTGGATTTTTAGGTAAAGCCGGTGGATTATTGGGTAAAGTAGCGGCTCCAATAGCAATAGCAAAAGGACTCTATGATGGATTCCAAGGATTTACAGCGGATAAAGATGCATCTACGGGTGATAAATTTATGAATGCTGGTAGTAGTATATTAAATGGATTAACCTTTGGATTACTTGGAAAGGATGCCGATACAATAAAAGCAGAAGCAGAAGCTAAAAAAGCAAAACCAGCTACTGCAAGTGTTGCATCTCAAATTCCTGCAGTAACTCCGGCGGCAGTAAAAGCATCTACACCTGGAAATACATCTATTATAACCGAAATGGATAAGTGGATGCAAGCCAAACTTACCTATATGAGTGGTAATTTGGAAAGAGTAGTTGATAGGACTCATAAAACTATGATGAATACAGCCGCAACTACAAAAGAATTACAAACTTTGAATGCAAATACAACGGCAATGGTAAAATTAACAAAAACAATTGAAGCATTGACTGTTGCAACTTATACAGGTACGGATAAAGCAGTTGTATTATCATTAGATGGTAAGCACATCGCAGCATCTTATACTAAATACAAAGGAAATACTGAAGGTGGTACTCCTCCTAAATAATTCATAAATTTTCTTAACGGATATTTATAGTAAATACAATATACTATTAATGCCAACAATACTGGATTTATTTAAAAATGCAAATGGTAACAAAAATGTTACTACTTGGAACGGTGGCCATAAGGATAAGGGTTTAATTGGTGGTGCGATGGATTTTGTCAAAGCAGAATTAAATCCAAAAGGACCAAGAATTACTTTCTATAAAAAATTAGTAACTCCTCCATTATTGTATGGTACTGAAACTCCTAGAATATCTCTTAAAGGAACAGTAGACCCTCCAAGAAGTTTAGCAACCACATCAGCTAGATACAATGAGGACCCAACCAAAAAAGCACCTTTATTGAATTTAGGTTCTTTATTGGGTGGTTCTGCTAATAGACCTTCTGATACAATTTTTGAAACAAAAACAGGAGCACCTGTTACAAAAGGAACATTACCAGCATCTGTTGGTGACCATTCCGCTGAAAGATATGCAATTGAAGGTGGCAAAACAGAATATTTTATAAGTAAAGCTCCAATAGGACCTAATGCACTTTCTGGTGTATTAAAAGGTGATATGAATCAAATGGCGGGTAAAGCTATTGGTGCAGGTATTGGTGCAGCTAAAAAAGCAATTGGTAAAGCGGTTACGGGATTAGTAACTAAAAAAAGAAAAAAGGGACAAAAGCCACAACCTGAAAATAATAATAAAAATTTAGCCGGTAAATTATATAATAATAAACAAACAAATTCGGATTATTTTACAAATTATACAGGCCAGACTCCTACTAAATTAGTTGAAAGAAAAGCAGATGAATATATTAGTTTAGATAAATTCAATAAAATTTTATTGAGTAATGGTGATTTTGATAGTGATTCTGAATTTGATAATGCAATAAAAGCTAATAAAAAATTAGGACAAACTTATATTAAAATAAAACCATATGGTAAACAATATTCATTGGTATTCCCAGCATCAATTTCGGGATTAAGTGAAGACATTTCACCTGAATGGAGTGATTTTAAATATGTTGGTTCTCCATATAAAATAAGACGTTATAGTGGAGTTGAACGAAGCTTAAAATTTGAATTCAAATTATATTATTTAGATGAAATAACTAAATATAGAATGATTTCCAATTTAAATTCTTTAAAAGAATTGACATTTCCTTATAATGAAATTTCAGATATAAAATATAAAAATGAATCAACTGCATTAGCATATTCTCCTAATTTAATAGAATTAACAATTGGGCAATTATATAAAAATGTATTAGGTGCAATTGATTCATTATCATTTTCGATAGATGATAATGTATCTTGGGCAACTACTGACCCGAATCAAGCAAGCTCCGCTGAATTTAATAATAGAATATACCCAACAGTTATAAATGTTAGTTTTAGTATGAAAATCATAGAACGACATATGGTTGATGATAGTGCAACTAATACTGGTACTAAAGTTATAAGATATAGATTTGATGGATATGATAATTACACAATATCTGAAAGAGCTGAAGTTGAGCGTGATATGGATAAACTAGCTAAAGATATAAAAAGTAGTATTATACAAAAGCAAACTAAAAATGCTGAGGATGAAATGGAAAATGGATTACAAACTCCTCCAGATGAAAACCCTTCAGCCGTAGAACCTAAATAAACTTAAATTATGGCGAGTAGATATACATACAGTGAAGTATTAAAAACAAACGAAACTAAAAAAGAATATTTAGAATCTACATTATATCCTATTATTAAACCAAATGATAAGGATTTATATATTATTTCTGAAGCTGGTGATAGATTGGATTTATTGGCACATAAATATTATGGGGACCAATCAATGTGGTGGATAATAGCAACTGCTAATAATATAAATGATGCTACATTTTATGTAGAAGCTGGTAAGCAAATGAGAATACCATCCGATACAAATAAAATATTAAATGATTTAAGAAAGATAAATAAATAAGTTATGGGATTTCCATATTTGGCTCCGCTTAAAGATTGGGTTAAAAATGTATTAGAGGATAGAGAATCATCGTATTTAGTAGGTGGTAATACTAATCCAATTAATAATCATTTAAAAATGCCTTGGGCAACTTTGACATCTGGTGCAAAGGTTGTTAGTGCTAGTGGTATGAAAAGTACTGACCCAACTGCTAAAGTTAGAAAATTTGAAGATATAATATCTGATAATTCAACGAATAGTGGTGATTACTGGGGATGTATAATTAAAAATGAAATAAATTCAACTGCATTTACATATCAACAAAAAGAAACAATCGTTGGTATTGATTTTAAAGGTGACCCTATAAAAGTTATAGGTGAAACAAATAGACGCATTTCTACTCCAATTATAGAATCGATAGAAATCGATACTGATGGTGCTAATAACACATTAAAAACAGCAAAAGTAAATATTAGATGTTTTTCATTGAAACAATTTGAAATGTTTGAATTGTTTTTTTGTAAACCTGGCATGAATGTGTTGGTAGAATATGGTGATAATACATTGGATATATACAGAGGTAATAAGAAGCCAAAAGATGCATATTCCAATTCAGCATATGTTTCTGGTCAATTATTTGATAAAAGTAATTATAATGATTTTGTAGAAAAATTTTCAAATTATTATAGATTCAATACGACATCATTAAAACTATTTCAAAAGCATGTTGAAAAGGCATTAGGTTCGTATGATATGGTTGCAGGTAAAGTAACAGATTATTCATTTGCAATTGATGCAGATGGTACATATACTGTTAATTTAGAAGTTTCACAGGGAAATCAAATGTCATTAGCTATTCCAATTAATATTGGAAATGATAAATCGAATGTAGCAACTCAAGCTAAAGATAATACACCTAAGTGGGAACAATGGTTATCCCAAATGTCAGCCGATTTAAATTTAGAAGCTAAACAATTTAAAGGTAGTGTAACTAAAGAAGAAGTAGAAAAGGAATTTTTTAATTGGGGTAAAGTAAATGAAAGTAAATCCGATGAAGTAGCATCAACCGATGCATATGTTAGTTTTAGATTTATTTTAAAAAAATTAATGAATTATTCTTTGGGAGATAATGGTGGATATGCCGAAGATACATTTAAATTTGATATACCACAATATAATGTTGATGGTGCTATGAAGGAGTACATACCGGTGCGTTCTCATAAAAACATAATATCAACCAATGGGGATATTATATTTCCAAATAAGGAAATGGTTAAGTTTAGAGCACCTGTAAAAGGTGATAAAGAACAGGATAATATTCAAATATCAAAAGAAACAACCAATGGTTCTATTAATGGATATTCATTCAATGAAGGTAAAAAAATTAAAAGTGAATTAGATAGTGATGGAATTATAAATCCAACATTGGATGATGGTAGTACATGCGGAAATGCTTTAAATATTTTTATAAATTATAAAATAGTAGTACAAGCTTGGAAAGCATCGTATAGTAGAAAGGATTTTTTAGTAGCCATATTAAATAGTATAAATGGTGCATCATTGGGTAAATTTAGACTTACAAATAGTTCATACAAAGAAGGTACAACCGCATCTGTGATGGATTGGACATCTTCACATGATAAACCAATAGAAGAAACTTCCATTTATAAATTTAAAGTTAATTCTTTAGAATCAAATGTAAGAAATTTTAGTTTTAATTTTGAAATGAGCAATTTAGTTGCCGGTAGAACTGTATTCAACGCTCAGAGGTTTTTAACAAACGCTTTGAAAAAATTAAAAGAAGAAGAGAAAAAATTACCTGAAATACCATTACCACCATCTGTTTATCAGGAATTTGATAATTCATTAATGAGTAATGCTGATGGATTTTTTTCTATAAATGTAATAGATTTAAAAGCATTGGAAAAAAATTATAATGAGGCTGCTAAAAAGCAAGTAGTTCCAGCAGAAGATAAAGAAGAAACGCCTAATGAAGCTAAAAATTATACGGATATAATTGCTCAAAAATCTATAAAATTTAAAAAAGGAAAGGGAGATATCCAAACATTGATATTTACGGATGTTGATTTAATTAAAAAATACATAAAAGCACCAGCATCTGATATTAAAAGTACATTAAGTCCAATCGAAGTAACAATTGGAATTGATGGAATGGGTGGATTTAGTTGTGGTGAATATTTTCGTATCAATGGTGTTCCTGAAATATATAATCAAATAGGAGTATTTCAGATTACAAATGTTAAACACAATATTTCAAATGATGGGTGGATAACTACATTAGAAGCACAATTTAGAATAACTCCAAAAAACTAAAAATATGTATAAGGATATTGTTAATAATTTAGAATTATTTAAAATAGAAATTCCAAAAACAATAGTTCCAGTTCCATCTGAAAATGATTATGAATTAGGATTTATTAGAAGATATTTTGCTCAAAAATCAAATGACCCGATGGCTCATATCTATGAAATAGATGAAAATGTTTATTCTGAATTACAAAATTCTCCTTTTTGGAAAGTATCGGATATGAAGTGGAGAATCAGAGGTCCATTGGATAATGTTTATGATGCAAATGGCAATCTGTCGGATATGAGTGTACAATCATCAAACACTGCATCAATTCGTTTAGTTGGTAATAAATTAAATAATATTGCATTGTATTTACCCAATCTTTTACAATTTCACAAATGATAAAAATCATTTAGATTTTATTATCTTTTGAAAAAAATACTATATATATTTATATATAAATTAATTAAGTTATGACAAAATTCAAACACCTTACTAGAGAAGAAATTCAACAAATGACGTTCGATTGGCGTTATAGAGGTTGGACAGTATTACAATTACTTACTGAAAAAGAATGTGATGAAATCAACGATGAATTGGAAAAGTTGAGAGTAGAGCGTTCTAAAACAACAAAAGATACGGGAGAAGAATGGGGTGAATGGGACCCATTTGCATATCCACATAAAATTTCACCAAAATTAGAAAAATTATTCGCACACCCTAAAGTATTAGAGGCATGTGAATTCCTTATGGAAGGTGATGTTGTTGGATTGCAAACTTGGTCTTATTTTAAACCACCAGGACAATTAGGTAGAGATATGCACCAAAACGCATTCTACACCGGATGCGGCCATAATGAAATCATTAACACTGCTCTTGCATTAGATAATCACGATAAAGAAAATGGTGCAGTATGGAACTATGAAGGTTCACATAGATTGCCAGTTTTACCAATTGAAGTAGATGAGGAAAGAACAAAAACCAATCCAACATTTTGGAGAAACGAAAGAGGTAAACCATGTGTAATGCCAGAAGGACATGATTTCCGTAAGGTAGAAGGTTATTTACAAAAAGGACAAGTAGTATTATTACACTCACATTGTGTACATGGTTCAGAACCAAATAACTCTAATAGATTCAGAAGAAACTTTTTAGGTGGATATTTGAAGAAGGGGGCATATTTCAATCAGGGTAGCCATATGAAGCGTGAACCAATTGATATGTACGAACTTCGTCAAAAACATTGGGGAGAGTAATTTGGATAATTAAAATATTTTTCGTATATTTGTAGGGTATGAATTTAATAGAAACTAAATCTGCCCTACATTTTTTTGTCAAATCAAACCCAACAATTGATTTGATAGTACCCATATGGAGTTCTCATAAAGCACATCCATTTATGAATCGTATATCGTTTATCTATTATAGATTGAACGATGGGAACGATGGTATAATCAATATCAATCATATAGATGCAAAAAAGATTGAGAAGTTTCCAATTGATACTTTAGTTTCTGAAAATACAATTGTATTAGGAAGTAGATATGTAGCAACAAAAGGATTAGATTATGAGTGGGTTTACTTTGAACAATATGGTAAACCATTCATAATCAATGAGTTCGCTGAATCGGTGTATAAGGGGTATAGAATCGATTATAAAGAGTTGAATGATTGTATTCCTCTAATGAAATGGTATGAGGTGTTAAAGACAATCCCATCGATTAATTCGGACAATCAATCTTATAGAACATATTCATCAGCTATCCGAACACTTGGGAGGCTGGAGGGGGCTGGGGTGAAAGTCGAAGAAGAAAAATTTATTGATAGTTTTAGCCTTTCCACCGAATACATCAAAAGAGGATTGGTGTACACACAATACAATCCATACACAACAACTGGCCGCCCATCCAATAGACACTTAAACATTAACTACTCTGCTCTTAACAAATCGGATGGGAGTAGGGGGTGCTTCGTTAGTAGGAATCCAAATGGTACTTTGATTCAATTCGATTACGAATCATACCACATTAGATTGATTGCCAAATTGGTTGGATACGAATTTCCTAAAGGAGTTACCGCTCACCAACACCTTGCCGACTTATATGGATGTGATTACGAAACTGCGAAGAAAGTAACCTTTACATATCTTTATGGGGGATTAGATGATAACGCAAGACGGATTCCGTTCTTTCAAAAGGTAGAGGGATACATTAGGGAACTATACCAAAAGTTTGTAATTTCCGGTCGTTTAACGACTCCTCTTTATAAGAGGGAAATCCATTTCTCAAAAATTGAAGGAGCGACTGAACAAAAAGTATTCAACTATTTGTTACAGGCGTTGGAAACTGAAGTGAACTATATGAAGATTGAGAAGGTGTTAGATTTACTGAATGGTAAAATGAGTAAAATGATTTTGTACACCTACGATGCGTTCCTTATAGATACACATCCTGTTGAAAGGGATTGGGTTTTGAGTGAAGTAAAGTCGATTATGGAGGTAGGTGGATTCCCTGTCAAAGTGGAAGAAGGAACTAATTACGATAATTTAGTTGGAATAGATTAAAAAATTATATTTATATCATATAATTATATAGGAATAAACACGCAAAATATGAAATTAGTAAACCTAATCCCATTAAAAGAAATTGATTTTAGAAATCAGGACGCATTTGATGCATATCATAAACAACACCAATTAAGACCGGATACTAAAGTTACAATAGCTGGTAAAGCAACAACCGCTGGTCAAGCTGCCAAAGTTAAAGGAACATCCGTTTTTGGTGGAGGTGCTGATAAATCTATAACAAAAACGAAATCGGATAAGCAAATAGATGTATCGTCTGTATCTAAATCCATTTTACAAGGTTTAGAAGTTAAAGATAGACACGGATTTGTAGATAAAGAGGCCGAA
>Ga0222712_10005884_pt1 | contig 12250 bp, 9 predicted proteins | sample C33_657DmetaG_FD_165043 | JGI IMG/M metagenome (GOLD analysis project Ga0222712, IMG submission 165043) | Estuarine water microbial communities from San Francisco Bay, California, United States - C33_657D | ecosystem: Environmental > Aquatic > Marine > Unclassified | place: USA: California...
ATGAGCTTTTTCTATTTCATCAAGGAGTACTACAGAATATGGCTTGCGTCTAACTTTTTCTGTTAGCTGTCCACCTTCTTCATAGCCTACATAACCTGGAGGCGCGCCAACTAATCTAGAAAGAGTAAATTTCTCCATGTACTCGCTCATATCGATTCGTATGAGTGAGTCTTCAGACTCAAACAAGGTTTTAGCTATAGATTTAGCTAGCTCTGTCTTACCTACTCCTGTTGGTCCCAGAAATACAAAGGTACCAATAGGTTTATTTGGATTCTTAAGTCCGATTCTATTTCGTTGTATGGCTTTGGTTATTTTTTCGATTGCGGCATCCTGTCCTATGACAGATTTACGCAATTCATGTTGCATATTTTTGAGCTTAGATGTCTCATCAAAAGCTACCTTGGCTACAGGTATACCAGTCATCATAGCTATAACCTCAGCTATATGATCTTCAGTAATAGGGCATTTAGATCCTTTGACATCGTTCTCCCATTTCAATTTTAGATTCTCATACTCTGCCTTTAGTTCATTCTCTTTATCTCTGTATTCGGCAGCTTTCTGAAAGTCTTGAATCTTAATCGCACCTTCTTTCTGTACCTTGCATTCCTCCAATTTATCTTCAAAAAGAATAATCTCCTCTGGCACTTTAATATTTTTGATATGAACTCTAGCTCCAACTTCATCTATGACATCTATAGCCTTATCTGGCAGAAATCTATCTGTAATGTATCGCTGACTCATCTTTACTGCAGCTTCGATGGCTTTATCATCAAATGTGACATTATGATAGTCTTCGTATTTGGACTTAAGATTCTTAATTATAGCAATCGTCTGCTCTATGGTTGGTGGATCAATTTGCACTTTTTGAAAACGACGGGCTAAAGCACCGTCTTTCTCTATGTATTGACGATATTCATCCAAGGTAGAAGCTCCTATAACTTGAAGTTCTCCTCTGGCTAGGGCTGGTTTAAAGAGGTTAGAAGCATCAAGAGAACCCGATGAGCCTCCCGCACCGACAATAGTATGAACCTCATCTATAAATAAAATAACATCTTTATTCTTTTCAAGCTCAGCCATTATCGCTTTAATTCGCTCCTCAAACTGTCCTCGATATTTAGTTCCAGCGACAATTGCAGCCATGTCTAACATGACCACTCTTTTATCAAAAAGTATACGTGAAACCTTTTTACTGATAATTCTTAAAGCCAATCCTTCCACAATAGCTGTCTTACCTACTCCTGGTTCACCAATAAGTATGGGATTGTTTTTCTTACGTCTGCTCAAGATTTGCGAAACGCGCTCTATTTCTTCATCTCTTCCTATGATAGGGTCTAGCGCATCTTCTTCTGCTAGTTTCGTGACATCTCTTGAGAAGCTATCTAATACTGGCGTTTTTGATTTAGAATTTGATCTGGAACGCGACGCTATTTTCTTAGGATTGAGATTATCTTCAAAACTATCTTCTTCTTCATTTTCAAAATGTGACTTGGGAGCAAAGTTTAAAGTAGTCTCATAATGATCGCGAAAAACTTTATCATCTATGTCATAATCGCGAAAAACCTGGCTCACTATATTCTCCTTAGAACGAAGAATAGCTAACATCACATGCTCTGTTTGAATGATAGGACTCTTATATTTTTTAGCCTCTAGAATGGCTACTTTCAATATGGTATTCGTCTGTTTCGTAAGTGGAATATCGCTATTTTTATTTAAAACAGAACCTATGTTCTTCGCTATCGCTTTCTCTAGCTGCTTCTTAAAATCAACTAAATTGACATTGAGATTAATCAATGACTGACATACATAATCTTCTTTCTCCCGTATCAGACTTAGTACGATATGCTCAGCACCTATGCTATCATGATTTAAGCGAATAGCTTCATCTCTGCTAAACCGAAGTATTTCTTTTACCTTATCACTAAAACTAGCTTCCATTCTTCTATTATTAATTTTCTACAAATATAGTCATCAATAATTGCGCCAATACAAGATAGGTAAAGTAAATTCACATAATATGGTTTATTGTATACTAATTAATGCAAATATATACGACAAAATGTCTACAAATTAGCCATAACCTTATTGCTTAAGAATTTTTATAGCATTTTCGCCCAACTTGTCATGACGAATTTTCAACCAATAAATACCAGTATTAAGTCGTGAAATATCAAGTGTTTCTCGGGAATTAAACTTTTCGTTCACTAGTATCAATCTGCCGTCAATAGAAAAAATATACAAACTATAGTCTAGATTATTCTCTAGACCGGACAATTGGATAAAATCTTGACTCGGGTTGGGATATACACTAAATTTTCCAATAGAATTGACAGTAACTATTGCACTTGGTGGAGGCGGAGGATCTTTAACTCCTGTAAGGCTATCTATGGAAAAAATCTGGATACCGCCAGCATAGTTACCAAACATAAATTCCTCTCTACCATCATCTGTCACATCCTTAATTACAATGCTAGGAAGTTTATTAATTGAATAATTATCAAAGATACTCTTATTCTGCAACTTCAAAGATCGGTTATTATTCAGTTTTTGAGTATCAATTAATGCCTTCCCTACCTTGCCTCTATAGTGCTCATAGGCAAAAATCAAATACTCTTTATTATCCTTTGGATCTCTCCAGACAGCAGGGTGATAATAAAATTGGAATGGAAGATAAATAGGGTCAATTATTTCAATTGGATTAATAACTGAATCGCAAGAAGCGGTGTCAAAAAGCGGAGTGCTATTAGTTCCAGTATTTCTGTAATATTTGAGGTTATATAAATCTCCTACAAATAAATCACTCTTTCCATCTTTATCTACATCGTGAATACAAATATTAGATCGACCATATTTTTCTTCAGATTCAAGTTTTAAATTTTCTGTAGTATAAATAAATTGTTGTCCTCCATCCCCTTGATAATAATAGATTTCTCCGATAATATCTGCATTTCCATTGGTGGCAAAGGGTCCATATTGAATTCTATCATAAGAAGTAACTAATAAGTCATCTAGTTTATCGCCATTTAAATCACCGACAGCCAGCTTAATATTCGCTCTATTTTTAGCTTTATAACTAAATAGATCGGGATTCTCTAGCTTATAAATAGGTTGTTTTTTATTGCCTATATTCTTATAATAAGTTATGTATCCAATTTCCCATGAATCTCTCTTCATTATATTTGGTATCAATAAATCGACCAAACTATCTCTGTCATAGTTGTAAAAGACAGGCGCAGAACCAGTCCCCACATCGATAGTCTCATTAGACAAAAAACTATCCGTCACGAAGACAAAACTATCATGATAAGTCATGGTTTTTGTATCTAAAATCTTTTTTCTACCATGGTTTTTATAAAAATGAATCGTATTGATATCGTCGTTGAACAATTTTTGAGATAACTGAACACCAGAAAAATCTCGCTCAATAAGGAAAGAAATTAAAATATCCTTAAACTTATCATTGTTGATGTCATACCAGAAGCCAATGGGCATCATAAGACTTATGGGTTTCGCAGAATAGCTAGGAAAGTAAGTATCGGAATTCTTAATATAAGCAGAATCTTTAGATCCTAAATTGATACCTAAAGGAGCATTTTTTTGATTTTCGCTATAACAGACTATATCGAATAATGAATCCCTATTGATATCAATATTCCAAAACATTTGATATTCATCGTGTCTTGGCGTTAAAATTGGATCTTTTCTAGGAGGGGCCTCTCCCTTAACTATAGACTTGCAAAAACCTTCATTATATTTCAAAGGAAAAAAATCTGAACTAGTAAAATTAAATAGACCGTAACATGTATTATCACTCTTCCATAAATTTTCATTTGCAGGCAGAGCTAGTTCTTTTTTATAGTTTTTATATAGCCATCTATTATTTCCCATTCGATTTACATAGACTATATCTACATCCCCATCGCTATCTAAGTCTTCGAATACAGGCAAATATTTATTTAAACTTATGATTTGCTGTCGACCTATCAATGGATCATAACTAGTAGATTCGATGGAATCATAAAAGTCAAACTGAAATACAGAATCATTTATGCGCTTGGTATAATGAATGAGAAAATAGCTCTCAGTCTGCAATATGAGATCATCCAGTTTATCTTCATTTAAATCTCGCATGGAGAATATATAATTATCACTTTTGGGGAAAAAGGCCTCATATCTTGGAGTATAGACATAATCTCCATTTGATTTTTGAAGATAAGTTTGTATTCTATTCGCATTAGCGCCTGCAACTTGAACTACAACAAGGTCTTTTATACCATCATTATTCAAATCCATCTGATTTAGGATACAACTGTTCATACCACCAGTGAAAGGATTGAGAAGCTGTCTATTACCATGGAAAACAGGAATATTATTCATTCTGAATAAATCCTGAGAATGACTAATTAAAGCTAAAATAGAAAACACAAGCGCATATAACTGTCTTGAGAACATAGAGAATTGATTAACTACAAATATACGCCAATTTTAGGAGAAAATCAATATCAAAAACGATTTGCTTGTTAATAAATATATTATCAAAATTCCGGAAACTCGCATTAGAAAGGGAAAGCTTGGTTAATAGGTTAATAGTTCGATTTTTTAAATTATCCTAATTGATACTTTTCAGATATATAATGCTCGAAACAATAAAAATCTAAAGACTTCCCTGTAGCCATGACGCAGAGTTCATCTGAATTATATAGAGCACCATATTGATGAATATGAACCGAATGCCAATCATTAATTTGGCTATACTTTTTTTGTCTTATAAGATCTTTTAAACCTTGGGTTTTATTCATTTCTAGATACCATTGCGCTGCATAAAAGGAGCCGAGCGAATAGGTTGGAAAATAACCCATACCGCCAAAACTCCAGTGAACATCTTGCAGACAACCCATAGCATCATTCGGTACATCTAATTTTAGATATTGTTTATACATAGCACTCCAATATTCACTTACCTCAGATACTTTCAATTCATTGTTAATCAATTTTTTTTCCAACTCATAGCGTATCATAATGTGATAGTGATAGGTTAGCTCATCGGCTTCTGTTCTTATGAGACTCGGCTCTATATAATTGATCTCAGAGAATAAATCCCAGGGGCTGAGAGCTTGCATTTGTGCGGGAAAAAATTCTTGTATAATCGGGAAAAGAAGTTCAATAAATGCTTGACTGCGACCTATGTTATTCTCCCAGAATCTTGACTGACTCTCATGAATACCTAGAGACACGGAATTAGAAGAAGGCATGCCCGCCAAACCTTGTGAAAGACCCATTTCATATCTACCATGACCACTTTCATGTATAGCAGACCATATTGAAGACATTAAATCATTTTCATTGTAGCGCGTCGTCATGCGTATGTCGGTGCTATGAAAATTGGTGCAAAAAGGATGCGAAGAGACATCCATGCGAAAAAGATCTTTATTGACTTCTAGTAAATCCATAATTTTTTCCACTAGCTTTACCTGATTGGGAATATCAAAAGATTGCCTCAAGTGGGCAGTCCTAGGGCCTTGCTTAGCTAGTACTTTGGCAATTAAAAATCCTAGACGAACCTTGACATCTTCAAATAAAGGATCTAGTTTAGCTACAGTCATTCCTTCTTCAAATTCATTCAACAAAGCATTATAAGGATGAGCCTCATAACCTAGCAAATCACATTTCTCACGAAGTAAATCCACGATAGAACTCAACGAAGGCTCGAATAATTTGAAATCAGAAGACGATTTCGCCCTTTCCCATATCGAATAGGCTTCGCTAGTCAGTTTACTTTCCTTTTCTACGAATTCCTTTGATATCTTCTTTGACTTAGAAATATCTTTTTTCAATACAGTTACCTCTCTCCTATCCTGCTCTGATAGAGTATTTCCTGCTAACAAATCATTCACCATCTTTTCCAATTCACTATCAGTCATTTTTTCATGAGCCATACCATTGATCAATGAGGACTGATCTGCTCTAAATCCTCTATCAGATGCATGAGGCATCATCACTTCCATATCCCAACTCAGCAAGGCGCTAATAGACTGCAATTGCTTTATTTCATACGTTTTTTTCTTTAATAGATCGTAGGACATATAATAGTAATAAGTAAAAAGTGATTAGTTAATAGAAAAAGATTTTATCTTTCCTCAGCGAAGATATATAAAACCTCATTAGGCCTTTTCAAAAGATAGGTTTCGCGAACGAATTTTTCAAAATATTCATCACTATACTTTAGTGCCTTTTCTTCTATCTTGGTCTTTTGAAGCTCTTTTTGATAATAGCTTATTTCTTTGTTGAGCTTGACGATTTGATACTTTCGCTGCACTTGCCTCACTAGACTATTATTATCAAACAAGCAAATCCAAACAATAAAAAGAATAAACGCTGTCCAATACTTACTCCTAAAGTACTTTTTAATGAGAGTAAGGCCCCATTGGTAGTTAGTAAATAGCCTGGATTCTAATATAGTCATGAAGCAAAACTCTGAAGAATTAACTGATTCATTTTAAACGAGTTTCCACACTTGAATGAAAGCGTTTATAAAATCAAACACCTATACATCAACTAGTATTTCAATTGTAAAATTCTTATTCGTCAAGGTCATTAATTCCTCATCAATAATAGATTTTATTCGCGATTTGTTCGTTTGTAGATCCTTATTTTTTGGTAGTTTAATCAAGATATCTCGTATATACTGATTTCGTATTCTAGAAATAGGAGGCACCGTAGGTCCAAGTATGATCGCCTTAATAGAGTTAGAAATCCGCTCTACCAATTTATCGGCATAGACTTTAACTAGGTCTTCTTTGATGTGCTTAATTGAGATTTTGAGAAGCTTGCAATAGGGCGGGTAGATAAATTGTTCTCTAATTTTTAGCTCCTGCTCTACAAATCCCTTCCAGTCATTATTGAGCACATAATTGATGACTTTATTGTCTGGATCACTAGTTTGAATTAAGACCTTCCCTGGCTTTAAACCGCGTCCTACCCTTCCTGACACCTGATGGAGGGTTTGAAAAGCCCGTTCATCTGTTCTATATTCTATAAATGAGAAGAAAATATCCGCCTGTACTACCCCTACCAAAGTCAAATTTTCAAAATCTAATCCCTTCGATACCATTTGAGTACCAATCAATACGTCATAGTCTCCTTTTTTGAATTGATTTAGAATATGATCTATCTTGGCTATACTACCGGCAGAATCAAGGTCCAAACGACCAATTCTTATGGTTGGGAGAAACAATTGTATTTCTTCTTCTACTTTTTGTGTACCCAGCCCTTTCGTCCTAAGCTCCGAACTTCCGCAATCGACACAGGTAGGCTTTAAACTATACTTTTTATTGCAATAGTGACAAACCAAGAGTTTCTGATAAGAATGATACGTTAATCTCACATCGCAATGATCGCATTTTTGGACAAAGCCACAAGTATTGCATTGGATAAATGGCGAATATCCTCGTCTATTCTGAAATAAAATAACTTGTTGACCTTTACTCACTGCCTTCTGAGTTTCCTCAAGCAGTTTTTCAGAATAGAAACTTTTCATGCCCTGATGGACGTCGTGGTCTCTCAGATTTATGAGTTCTATTTCGGGGATTAGAGCATCTCCATAGCGCTCCAATAATTCTACATAGCCATACTTTTCATTTCTTACATTGAAATAGGTCTCTACTGAAGGTGTAGCAGAGCCTAATAATATCTTAGTTTGAAGCGACTTTGAATAATGAATCAGACTATCCCGTAAATGAAATTTTGGATTGCTATCGGTTTGTTTTAAAGAGTTATCGTGTTCTTCATCTATTATGATCAAGTCCAACTTCTGAAAAGGAAGAAACATAGCAGAGCGTGTACCTATAATTAATTTTATTTCTCCATTTTTTACTTTCTTCCATATCTCGTAGCGCTTATTCTGACTAATGAGAGAGTGATAAACGACGAAATCTGAACCAAAGTAGCGATTGAGGCGGCTTACTATCTGCTGTGTTAGCGCTATTTCAGGTAAAATAAGAAGACAAGATTTCTGCTTGTCTAGTGCATCTTGGATCAATTTTATATAAACTTCCGTTTTGCCGCTACCGGTTATTCCTCTAAGTAAAACCGTAGTTTTAGTAGAAAAAAGTTCTAGAATACTCTGATGTGCTATCAATTGGGCTGGACTCAATATAGCCTTTTCTGGTGTGCTATTTTTCTGAATCATAAATCGATCAACTTGCTGGGAATATTCTTCCAATATCCCCTTATCTACTATGGATTTAAGCACACTAGCACTAGTGTCCGCTTTATGCAATAGGTCTGATTTAAGCACACCATCATGTCCCTTGGTTAGAGAGAAAAAACTGAGTAATAGCTTATATTGCTGAGGACTTTTAGATTGCAATGCATTAAAGGCCTCATTGATTTTAAATGTATCTGTATAGCTATAATGCAGACGAATAAACTTTTCATATTTCGCCTTGTATTTATTCTTCACTATATCTATTGGTTCTACGATACCGATGTCTATCAATTTATTCAGACTAGCTAGTCCTCTCTTATTTCCAAAACTATCCTTAATTTCCTTGAAGGAAAGCTGCCCAGAACTGCGGATAGCATCTAGCAGCATTTCATCTTCCCCGCTAGCCTCTATAGATATTGGCCAATGCGGCTCTTCGATATAATTGTCTGCTATTTTGAAAAATCGCTCACTCGATAGCTTGAAATAATTGGGCAAAGCAGTTTCCATAACTTCCCCAATCGTGCACATATAATAGTTCGCTAACCAAGTCCAAAAGTCAAGCTGAATAGCTGATAGGATGGGCTCATCATCGAGAACTTCTTCTATCGCCTTTATCTGAGCGAAGTTGGGCCTATCCGTATGCAGTTTAGAAATTATACCTGCATAATATTTACTCTTACCGAATGGTACCAAAACGCGCTTACCCACTGCTACATTATCCGCCAACTGGCTGGGGACCTGATAACAGAAGCTTGAAGCTAGTTTAAAAGGTAAAATAATATCAGTAAAAAGGGTCATTATTTTCTATTAAGAATCTATTTCAATGGCAGTTAAGATCATAAATTGACAACCACTTCATACCCCGCATGACTGCGGATATTGATAACAGTATTCTCATTTATAATCAAATATTGCCCTTTGATGCCAGTGAGAATGCCTTCTAACTTGGCTTGCTTTTCTAGTTTAACTGATTGTATAGGTTGGCTTAAAATTGTGGTAGGATAACTCAAAACGTGTACAGTATCATCTTCGGCTATATAATGCTCAAATTCTTGATCCTGATCAACCAACCAAGATGCATAATGATTCTTTTCAGCCTTTAAATCTATAGATAGATCTTTTACATTTTTAAGCATAGCCCGCCAATTGGTTTTATCGCTCAATTGATTTTTTAACACGACTTCAATTTGACCTGCTAATTGTCGATATGGGGTCAATGCTAAAATAATCGCCTCATCCGCACCCTGATCTATCCAACGAGTCGGTATCTGATCTACACGAGTGACACCTACTTTAAGCCCTCCTGAATTTGCTAAATATACAATATGAGGTTGATTATGATATTTCTCCTCCCACTCAGGTACTCTCCCTTTACCCAAATGAGCTTCGCAGAGTTCCGGATTGATAATGCATTCAGAATTCAATGCAGAAGACATCATACAAACATAGCATAGACCTGGGGCATAAAATTTTTTGACATTTTTTTTACAGTCTATACACTGTAATCTTCCTGTATATTCTAGTTTAAATTCCTTGCCTACAAGTTCATTCAAAGCAATAGGCTCCCTTTGTGCCAAGGATAAATTATACTGCACGGCATCATGCTCTAGTCTTGCTGGCAACTTATCTAGAAAAAAAGAAGTAGAAGTACTCAATTCCAAAATAATTTAAAAACGACATAAGTAGCTACGATAATTACAGACATCAAAACTCCTTTCATAGCGAATACTTTGTCAAAATAGTTAAGTAGCAGGAAGAGAAACAAAGCACCGAGAAGACTCAATTTTAGAATATTCACTTTGATAGGCGCACCTAAATCACCCAAAACATCCACATTATAATAGGTCATTTGAGCTAAATATGTTAGTCCTATGGTTAAAAAACCTAGGATAAATCCTGTCACCATATTATCCATTTTTTCGTAGCCAATGATTCGTTTATATTCCATTTAGTATGATTTGATAAGTGAAGTAATTAAAAGGTTGAAGGAAATGATTATATCGAGCTTAATTGAGTTCCCAGTTATTATGAATATAGTTTATGTTATGATAATTAGTTAAGTCAAATTGAATAGGTACCACAGAAACATAGTCATTCTCAAGTGCCCATTCGTCCGTATCATGGCCTTGATCATAGTTAACAAATTTACCTGTCAGCCAATAATAATGGCCTCCGCGTGGATCATTTCGCTCTTCAAATTCTTCCTCCCATTTAGCTATCGCTTGTCTGCATATTCTATAACCTTTGAGTTCAGATGGACTTACTTGTGGTATATTTACATTGAGCAGACTAGGTTTGGTCATCGGATTAGCCAACATTTGAATCGTTAACTTTCTCGCCACAATTTTAGCCGTTTCAAAATCAGCATCCAAATCATGATCACATAAGGAAAAGCCAATGGAAGGTATTTCTTCGATTGCCGCTTCTAAGGCAGCACTCATGGTGCCAGAATAAATAATATTGATAGATGAATTGGAGCCATGATTGATACCAGATAGGCAAAGGTCTGGTTTACGATCTAGAATGACATCGCGTGCTATTTTCACGGAGTCTACGGGTGTGCCACTGCATGCATAACTAGCTAGTACTCCATCGAATCTCTTAACCGGGGTCAATCGAATAGGGTCTTTTAACGTAACAGCGTGTCCCATACCACTTTGTGGTAGGCTAGGAGCTACTACTACTATTTGACCTAAATCTTTGACAGCTTCTACCAAGCTTCGTATTCCTTTAGAGTATATACTATCATCATTTGTAATCAATATTAAGGGTGTGGCTGGATCTGATTTTATCTTTCGTATCATAGATGTAAAAATAGAGCATAATGCGAGAACTAAGTTGATATATAAATTAAAAAAAGGAAAAAATTGCAAATAAAATATTTCCTGTAAATTTGCTGATTAATCATGAAAATATGAAATACTTAGCAGAAATTAAGGTCATGCCGCATAAAGAGTTACTGGATCCACAAGGTAAAGCTGTTAATAATGGTTTGCACAAAATGCAACTCCATGCTATAGAAAATGTGCGTATTGGTAAAAATATAGAGCTCCACTTAGAGGCTGCCTCCAAAGAGGACGCTGAAAATCAAACGAGAGAAGCTTGTGAGAAATTACTAGTCAATAAAATCATGGAGCAGTACACTTATACGCTATCTCCTCTTGACGCCTAAGCTCTTTATAATTCCTACTCCCATAGGAAATTTGGGTGATATCACGCTGCGAGCACTAGACGTATTGAAGTCTGTAGATACTATTCTGTGCGAAGACTCTAGACAGAGTTTTAAACTACTTCAGCATTATGATATATCCAAGCCACTGCAGCCTCTGCATAAAATGAATGAGTTTAAAGAAGTAGAGCGCATAGTTCAACAAATTCAAGGTGGAAAATCCTTTGCCCTTATATCTGATGCTGGCACGCCCGTGATATCTGATCCAGGTAATCTACTAATTGATAAATGTTTAGAACATGGAATTCAAATAGATTGTTTACCTGGGGCCACCGCATTTGTTCCTGCCTTGGTCAATTCTGGCTATGACCTCTCATCATTTGTATTCCTGGGGTTTCCGCCACATAAAAAAGGCAGACAGACATTTATCAAATCTATTCTAGCTGAGCCAAAAACTGTTGTCATATATGAATCTCCCTACAGAATTGTCAAGTTTCTGCAAGAATTTATTGATTTAGGAGGGGGAGATCGACCAATCTCCATATCAAGAGAAATAACCAAAAAATTTGAAGAGACCATCCGAGGTTGTGCGTCAGAATTACTTGGATATTTTGCTAAAAAAGATCCAATTGGAGAATTCGTGATAGTCATCAAAAGTAAAGCGAAATAACCTAGTAGGGCCCCAAGTTTATCCATATTTTACATTTTTACTCTTTTCTAAAACGTTACATATGAATAAAAAAAAACTATACCTAGTCACCGGCTCTAGCAGTGGTATTGGACTGGCTTTATGTAGAAATCTGGCAAAAAACTCTTCTAATTTCGTCATTGGGCTCGCTAGAACGAACTCATTAAAAGCTGATAATTTTCAATTTCAT
>Ga0222712_10005885_pt1 | contig 12248 bp, 11 predicted proteins | sample C33_657DmetaG_FD_165043 | JGI IMG/M metagenome (GOLD analysis project Ga0222712, IMG submission 165043) | Estuarine water microbial communities from San Francisco Bay, California, United States - C33_657D | ecosystem: Environmental > Aquatic > Marine > Unclassified | place: USA: California...
AGAACGCCTTCCGCATTGCACGACTCTTCACCGGGCGCCACAAGATTGCCGCGCGCTACCGTTCGTATCACGGCGGCACCTCTGGCGCACTCACCGCCACGGGTGATCCACGGCGCTGGTTCACGGAGCCTGGCATGCCGGGCGTCTTCCGCATCCCTGACTTCCATGAGTTCGGCGCTGACGCGCCGCGTCCGGCCGCCGAGGTGCTCGTCGAGACGGAGAAGATCTTGAAGTTCGAAGGGCCACACACCGTTGCGGCGATCATCATTGAGACGGTCGTTGGGACGAACGGCATCCTGATCCCCCCAGACGGCTATATGCAGGGGATGCGCGAGATCTGCGATCGCTACGGCATCCTCCTCATCGCCGATGAGGTGATGGGCGGCTTCGGTCGCACGGGGAAGTGGTTCGCCGTAGATCACTGGGGGGTCGTTCCAGACATGATCACCATGGCGAAGGGTCTGACGAGCGCCTATGTGCAGCTCGGCGCGCTCGGCATGCGTCGCCACATTGCGGATCACTTCGCCGAGAAGGTCTTCGGCGCTGGGCTCACCTACAACAGCCATCCGCTCGCCTGCGCCACAGCGCTGGCGACGATCGCCGTTTACGAAGAGGATGGCCTGATTGAGCGCGCGGCAGCGACTGGTAAGAAGATGCGCGCACACCATGAGCGGATGAAGGCGAAGCACCCCTGTGTTGGTCCGATTCGCAACATCGGCCTCTTCGGGATCATGGAGCTCGTCCGCGATCCGAAGAGCGGCACGCCGATCGCGGGATTCAACGAGACGGTGCCAGAGATGGTGGCGCTCGGAAAATTCTTCCGCGCCAACGGTCTTTATACGATCGTGCGCTGGAATGGCTTCTTCACCAACCCGCCACTCAACATCAGCGACGAAGAGTTGGACTTCGCATTCGACGTGATCGATCGCGGACTCTCGGAGGTCGACGCCACGCTCGGGCTCGCCTAATGGCGAACCCTTCGCTCGGCGTCCCGGTTGACGCCGCACCAGATGCGCCAGCGCTCGTCCGCCTCGTGCGTGGCGGCATCGTTGAGACACAGCAGCGTGGCGATCTCGCGATCGTGGGTGAGGACGGCGCGCTCCGCGCCTCACTCGGCTCGCCGGATCGGCTGATCTCGCTCCGCAGTTCAATCAAGCCCTTCACGGCGGTCGCTGTTCTCCTTGCCGTTGAGGCGGCGGGGGGCAGCATGAGCAGCGAAGCGCTCGCCCTCTCCTCCGCGAGTCATGCTGGTGCAGATGAGCACGTTGCGGTGGCGCAAGGAATGGTGGACACGTACGGCCTTGACCCATCACTCCTTGTGCACGGTCGACCATCACCGTTACGGAGTGGCACGAGCGGCGAGCTGTTGCAGCACATGTGTTCAGGGCAGCACCTCTCACTCCTGCTCCTTGCGCAGTCGGCTGGCGTTGAGGGGCGTGGCTATGACAGCTACGATCATCCGGTGCAGCTGCGGATTCGCGCCGTTGTTGGGGAACTTCTCGGCGTAGACCTCAACGCTGCGCCATGGGGGATGGATGGCTGCGCGATCCCAACGTACGGCGTGCCGCTGCGCGCCGCGGCGGAGGGGGCACGCCGCTGGGCGAACCCTGCGAGCTCTGGTCTTCGCCCCGAACTTGTTGCCGCACTGGCTCGCGTCCGTGATGCGGCGATCGCGCATCCGCGGCTGATTGCGGGCGGGGGCTTCCTTGATACCGACCTGATTCGTGGCGGCGAAGGTGTTGTGGTGGCGAAGCAGGGGGCGGAGGGACTCTGCCTTGTTGGCGCGCCTGGGATTGGGATTGCGCTGCACACGGAGGACGGTGATGGCGCCGCCCGCGCCGGACGCGTCGCCACCGTTGCCGCACTACGCGCCGCGGGCGCTGCGGTTGCCAGCACGTCGTCGCTCGATCTGCATCGCTATGTGGAGTACCCCGATCCACGCGGCGGAGCGCCGCTCGCGCGCGTTGAGCCTACGGCGGCGCTTGCGAACCTGATGCTGAGCTAGCCATGCCGCAGGCGCGGATGCGAACGCTCGAAGCGTGGCGGGTACTCGGTCTCCCATCCGCGCCAACGGTTGAGGCGGTAAAACAGGCGTACCGCGGACTCGCAAAATCGCTGCACCCCGATGCGGCGGGTGGCACCGCAAAGCCTGCAGCATTTGCACGACTCACCGAGGCGTATGAGGTTGCGCTCAGTGAAGCGAGCGCCGCGAATCGACACGGCGCAACGAGGTCTAGGCCGAGTTCACCACCACCGCCGCAGCAACGCAGTGCGCCGCGGCGTGATGCCGCACCGCGCGATCCAGAAGTGCGTGGCGCACGGCCCCGTGCAACGCCAGGCTCCACCACATATGACGGCGCAGGGCCAGAGGATGGCGATCAACCATGGGATGGTGCGGAGTGGGTTGGCGCCGACTCCGGGACGTACTGGCGCGTCAATCCGAAGGAGTATGCCGATCCGCGAAAGCATGGTGCCGAATATCGCGCGCGCGGTAAGCGCCCAGTGCGCCGTGATCGCAGCGAGCAGAGGGTCTCGCCAACAGAGGCTGCATACGTAACGGAAGAGGAGCGCGGATTGGCGCCCGTGCGCTGGCCCTCAACGGTCTGGCGACTCTTCTATGCGCTCGCTGGTTGGCTCCCATGGCTTGCACTGCCGATGGGCCCACTCGCCATCGGCGTTGAGCTCTTGCTGCTCGGCCTCTTCCTGCTAGTGCCGCGCGTTGCATGGGCGGCGGCGCATGGCACGGCGGCGTTGCTGATGGTTGCGGCAGCGTGGCTCGCCTTCTGGCTGATCGGTCTGCCACTCCCGGGGAGCGGCGAAACGCAGCTCCTTGCTGGGGCCATCTGCGCGGCTCTCTACCTGCTTGGCGCACTCCTCGCCGCAGCGGGGCGCTTTCGTGCGCGACCCTGGCATACACCGCACGCGGGGTAGGATGCACACATGAGCAGTGAAGGCACGCAAATGCGCGTTCGTATCGCCCCTAGCCCTACTGGCCCCTTTCATATTGGGACGGCGCGTACGGCGCTCTTCAACCTCCTCTATGTGCGGCGCAACGGCGGCACCTACATCGTGCGCGTGGAGGATACGGACGTTGCTCGCTCAACGGCTGAGCACGAGGCGGACATCCTTGAGGGGCTGCGTTGGCTTGGCCTAGAGGCTGACGAAGGGGTCGTTGCCGCTGGCGAAGAGCGCGGTGATCGTGGTCCGTATCGGCAGTCGGCGCGAACCGCACGCTACGCCGAAGTTGCGCAGCAGTTGCATGCGCGTGGTCTTGCATATCACTGCTTCTGCACTGCAGGAGAGCTTGAGGTAGAGCGGAGCGCCCGTGATAAGGCGAAACTTCCGCCACGCTACTCAGGACGCTGCGCCACGCTCTCAGCCGAAGAGTCGGCACGACGACTTGCGGCGGGTGAGTCGGCCGCGCTCCGCTTCCGCATCCAGCCTGGCGTTGTTGTTATTGATGATCTCGTGCGCGGCCGCGTGGAAATCGACGCTGAGACGCTCGGTGGTGACCTCGTGATTCTGCGTGCCGATGGGAGCCCGCTCTACCACTTCACCGTGGTGGTAGATGACGCAGATATGGGGATCACGCACGTAATTCGCGGTGAGGACCACCTCTCCAATACGCCGAAGCACATCCTCCTCTTCCAAGCGCTCGGCGTCCCGCTCCCAAAGTTCGCGCACCTCCCACTGATCCTGAACCCGGATCGGACCAAGATGAGCAAGCGGAAGAGCCAGACGGCGATCGCTGGCTATCGTGCCGAAGGCTTCCTCAAAGAGGCGATCATCAACTTCTTGGCGCTCCTCGGTTGGTCAACCGGAAGCGAAGACGAGATCCTCAGCGTTGAGGAGATCCAGGCGCGCTTCGACCTTGACCATGTGCAGAAGGCTGGCGCCGTCTTTGATCGTACGCGGCTGGAGTGGATCAACGGCCAGTGGATTCGTAAGTTGTCGCACGACGACCTTCTCGCGCGCCTGCGCCCCTTCTATGACCGCGCGGCGGAGGATGGCCGTATTGGCCGTCCGGCGCGAGATGAAGAGATTGCGGCGCTCCTTCCACTCATCCGCGAGCGCATTCCGCTCCTCTCGTCAGTGATTGAGCTGACCGACTTCCTCTTTATTGAGACGCTGCAGCACGACCCAGCGCTACTCGTCCCGAAGCGATGGGAGCCTGCAACGACACTCGCCGCGCTTGAGGCGGCGCGCCCGCTGGTTGCCGCTGGCATTGGTGAAGGTGACGCGCCACTCCTTGACGCAGAAGACCCGCTTGAGCTGCAACTTCGCGCGCTGGCGGAGACGAACGGCTGGAAGGCGGGCGATCTCTTCATGGCGCTCCGTGCCGCCGCTACCGGCCGCACCGCCACCCCACCACTCTTCGACAGCATGCGCCTCCTTGGCCAGACGGCAGTGTTGGCACGGATTGATCAGGCGATCGCGCTCCTTCGCGCCGCGTAGCTGAGCATGGGACGCCTACGTCTCCGTTCACATTCTGGTAACAGAGCCTGGAGATAATTAACGCGTGAAAAACGACTCGGCTCGGATCCTCCTCATCGAAGATGAGCGTGCGCTCCGCGAGGCGCTTGCTGACGCGCTTGCCGCTGAAGGGTTCGCGGTTGAACAGGCGGCGACTGGTGGTGCTGGGTTGACCGCCTTCCGTGCGAATCCACCAGACCTTGTCCTCCTCGACCTGATGCTTCCCGAGATGAGTGGCATTGAGATCTGTCGTGCGATCCGATCAAACTCAAAGGTACCGATCATCATGGTCACCGCCAAGGCGTCGGAGACGGATCGAATTGTTGGACTCGACCTTGGCGCTGATGACTATGTGACAAAGCCCTTCTCTGCGCGCGAGCTTTCGGCACGAATCCGCGCCGTCTTGCGACGCGGGGCTGCAACACCGCCACCCGTTGGGCAGCGCTTGCTGAAGGTTGGCGAGGCGGAGATTGACCTTGAAGGGCAGCGCATCCTGCGGAGCGGGAGCGTGGTCCATGTGAAGCCGAAGGCCTTCCAGCTCCTCGCCTTTCTGATCCAGAACGCAGGACGCGTCTACAGCCGCGAGCAGCTGCTCGATCGGGTCTGGGGCTACGACTACGCGGGGGAGACACGCACCGTTGATGTCCACATGCACGCCCTCCGCCAAGCGATCGAGGCGATCCCAGCGCAGCCCACGGCGCTCCAGACGGTTCGCAACATTGGCTATGTCCTTCGCCGCTCCGCCTGAGCTGCAGCCCTGATCGCCCGCCAGGGGCGCGGCGCGGGTAGGATTCACCCATGAGGATTGGATCGCTCTTCTTCACGACGCTGCGCGAGGACCCCGCCGACGCGGAGATGCCATCGCATCGCCTCCTGCTGCGCGCCGGCTACATTCGGCCGCTCGGCGCGGGAATCTACTCACTCCTGCCGCTCGGAATGCGCGTCAATATGCACGTCACCCAGGTGATTCGGGAGGAGATGAACGCGATCGGCGCCCAAGAGATGCTGATGCCGGTGGTGCATCCGGCCGACCTCTGGCGCGAAACAGGCCGTTACGACCAGATCGGTCCCGAGATGGGACGATTCCAGGATCGTGGCGGACGCGACATGGTCCTTGCGATGACGCATGAAGAGGTAGTGACCGATCTCCTCCGCAAGCTGATCAGCTCGTGGCGACAGCTGCCACAACAGATGTACCACTTCCAGACGAAGTGGCGCGACGAGCCACGTTCGCGTGGCGGCCTGATTCGCGTGCGTGAGTTCACCATGAAAGATGCCTATTCAGCGGATCGTGATGAGGCGGGGCTCGACCACTCGTACAAGCTCTACTACCACGCCTACACGCGCATCTTTGCGCGGCTCGGCCTAAAGACGATCGCCGTTGCGAGTGACGTGGGGATGATGGGCGGCTCGCAGGCGCATGAGTTCATGGCCTTCAGCGAGTACGGCGAAGACACCCTCGTGATCTGCGACACCTGCAACACCGCATCAAACCGTCAGGTTGCTCGCGTGCGCAGGGCGACCCCTGCGAGCGAGGCACCACTCCCGCTAGAAGAGGTGAAGACGCCGAATGCCCCAACGATTGAGGCGCTCGCGAAGCAACTCGGCGTTGGGCCCGAGCGCACCGCAAAGGCGGTCTTCTTCGCAGATCGCGATGCTCGCCTGATCGTTGCGATCGTGCGCGGCGACGACGACGTTGAGGAGACGAAGTTGACCAACGCGATCGGTGCTCGCGACCTGCGCCCAGCGCGTGAAGAGGAGATCCGCGCGGTGGGGATGGTGCCAGGCTACGCATCGCCGATCGGCGCGAAGGGTGCGCTGGTTGTGGTTGACGAACTTGTTGCCGCATCGGCAAACCTTGTTGCAGGCGCCAACAAGGAGGGCTACCACGTTAAAAACGTCAACATCCCGCGCGACTTCACCCCAGACCACATCGTGGACCTCGCATCAGCGAAGGCGGGCGACGCCTGTCTCGGTTGCGGCGGTGCCGTGCGCCTAGAGAAGGGGATTGAGGTCGGCAACATCTTCAAGCTTGGAACCCGCTACAGCGCCGCACTCGGCGCAGAGTACGCAGATGTTGCTGGTGTCTCACACCCGATCGTCATGGGCTCATATGGCATTGGGGTTGGCCGCGCGGCCGCCTGCATTGCCGAGGCGTATCACGACGAGAAGGGTCTCGCCTGGCCAGCCGCCGTTGCACCGTTTGACGCGCAGGTCGCACTCCTCGGCGCGAATAAGGATGCGCGCGTAGAGGAGGCTGCCGTGGCGCTTGAGCGCGCGGCGAGCGCCGCTGGAATAGAGCTGCTGGTTGATGACCGCACCGAATCGCCTGGCGTGAAGTTTGCTGATGCTGAACTACTTGGTGCTCCGTGGACGATCACTATCTCTCCACGCTCACTCGATGCGGGTGGGGCTGAGCTCACACGCCGTGCTGACGGTGAGCGCAGTGTTGTTCCACTTGCAGAGGTCCTTGAGCGCATCACCGCAGCGAAGCGTGCCGAGCGTGAGCGGGTTGAGGTGGATCTCGTTAGCAGCGGCTTCCCCGCAACCTATCAGGGCGGACAAGCGGCGGGATGAGCGGCGAGATTAGTCCAACACTCCTTCTCGCCCTTCTCTTTGGAGCGGTCGCGGTCCTCCTTGCACAACGTCTTCGCAGGCGCCGGGCTGAGGGCGACGACAGCGCGTCACGCGCGAATCGCGAAGAGGAGCGTGCCGATCGTGAGGCGGCGCGAGCTGAGCGTCGTGCGCAGCGCCTGGATGCACTCCTTGAGGCCACCGATGACGCCGTGCTTCGCGTGCTCCCGGACCTCACCATTCGTGCCGCTAGCGCCGCGAGCGTTGAGATCCTCGCCCGCGAACCTGAGGACCTTCGTGGCCGTCCGCTGATTGAGGCGACCGTAGATCACCGCCTGGAGGAGATCGCAAAGGTGGCGCTTGGCGGCGTGATCGCGCGCGGAGAGATTGCGCTGCGCGACCTACGCCCCGGACACTCAGATGAGACGCGCCATGTGCAGGTGATCGCCGCGCCAGATGGCGATGATGGCGTATGGATCCTCCTCCGCGACCTCACAGAGATCATGCGCCTCCGACAGATTCGCTCAGAGTTTGTTGACAATCTTTCGCATGAACTTCGCACTCCGCTCAGCACGATTCGGCTCCTCGCCGAATCCGTTGCTACAGCGGGCGAACGGGGAGATGCGAGCGGCGCGCGCGAACGCGCCAGCCAGATTGAGGTGGAGGTGCTACACCTCGTGCAGATGGCCGACGAGATGCTCGATCTTGCCACGCTCGAGGCGGGGGAGATTCCACTCCGCTCCGCCCCGGTGAACCTGCTTGATCTCGCCAACGAAGTGGCAACGCGCTTCGCCCCAGTGGCAACACGGCACGGTGGAGCGATCCGCGTCGAGAGTGAAGGCCCTGGGCCATGGATCGTGCTGGGCGATCGTGATCGACTACGCCAGGCTCTGGCAAACCTTGTGCATAACGGCGTCAAGTACAGCCGGCCAGAGGGCGTGGTGACGATTCACCTCTCCACGCCAGCGGTTGGCGCAGGGAACGAGTCTATTGAAATCAAGATCGCGGATCAGGGTATCGGCATTGAGCGACGCCACCTCCCGCGCATCTTTGAGCGCTTCTATACCGTTGAGCGCATCGCTGGCGGGCAAGCCTCGGTTGGTGGCGCGGGGACAGGGCTCGGCCTTGCAATCGCTCGCCACGCGGTGCTGCGCCACGGTGGATCAATTGAAGTGGACTCTGCGATTGGTGTAGGGACCACCTTCACCATCCTCCTACCAAAGGGTGGCGCTGCGGCAAGTCTGCCACCGCGCTGATCAAGCGCATGCGCCGCTCACCGATCGGGCGTGCTGCTGAGGCGCTCGGTCGCCCTGCCCTCCTTGCACATCGCGGGCTTCATGGCCACCTGAAAGAGAACTCGTTAGCGGCGTTGGCGGCGGTGGCGGGATCGGGACTTGATGGCGTTGAATTTGACGTTCGATTCTCGGCGGACGGCGTGCCGTTGATCTTGCATGACGCCACGCTGCGCCGAACCTATGGTGACCCACGTGCAGCCAGCGAGCTCTCCAGCGAGACACTGAGTTCGCTCGGCGTCCCTTCGCTGCGCGACGCACTCGGCGCACTCCCCGCGGAGCTCTTACTCGACGTTGAGGTGAAGGAGGCACCGCACGATGCACTCTTCTCTCTGATTCGTGAACTGCGCGGCGAGGGTGCAGAGGGGGTGACTCTCTCCAGTTTTGATGTGGACGTCCTGCGGAAGATTCGTGAGCGTGCTCCGGAGTGGCCACTCTGGCTGAATGTGGAGCAGGCGACGCCGGGACTTGTTGATCAGGCACGCGACCTTGGCGTGAGTGGCCTCTCAGTTGAGAAGGGGCTGCTCGTGACCGATCTCGCAGGCGAGGTGAGAGCGGCGGGGCTTGAGCTTGCAACCTGGACGCTGCGCTCACGCGCGGATCGGCAGCACCTCGCGCATCCTGGGCTCACCGCCGCCTGCGTAGAGGGAGAGGCGCGCTAGCGCTCGTCCTTCGGTGCGCGGAGCAGCGAGGGTGGCGCAACGCTGATCAGGCGTCCAGCGCCAGCGGCAACACCGTTCGGAAGGTCAATCCTGATCAGTGCACCCTTCTCTACGGCGATCCCAGAGGTGCCAGTGAGTTCGGCGACGATCTTACTCAGGCTCGGCTCATGGCCGACCAGTGCGAGTCGCTTCACCCCCTTTCGATCAAACATCCGATCAAGGTCAGAGAGTGTTGGTCCGTTCGCCAGTCGATCATCTACCGTCGCTTCAACCTCAAGCACTGCAGAGAGCACCGTTGCTGTTTCTACACAGCGGCGCGCAGGGGAGTGACGAATCGAATCGAAGCGCGTCTCGGCGGCGAGGAGTGTTGCGGCGAGCCGTGCAGCCTGCTTGACCCCTTTGCCGCTCAGTGGCCGCTCAGCGTCGGGACCGATCCATTGAGACGGGTCGCCAGCATCCGCGTGTCGGACCAAGTAGAGGGTGCGCGCCGCGCTCTGTGTCTCCGCTGCGCTCACGGATTCAGGTCTTCCACCTCGCCAGAGACGAGGTAGACAATGTCTTCGGCGATATTCGTTGTGCGGTCGCCAATGCGCTCAAGGTAGTGCGCGGCGAATAGGAGGCGCGTACCGCGCTCGACATTCGCCTTATCTGCCTCCATGAGGGCGACGCACTCATCAAACGACTGTCGGTAGAGCGCGTCGATCTGGTCATCGCTCACGGCAACCTCGCGTGCGCGGGCTGCGTCCGCGTCAACGAGCGCGAGGAGCACGCCGTGGAGCTGGGCTGCGGCAAGCTCACCGATCTCCGGGAGGTGCAGATAGCGCTGTAGCGCTGCCTCTGGCGCAAGCTGCTTCGCAACCTTTGCCACCGAGGAGGCGTGATCGGCGATGCGCTCCAGTTCGTACGCAACGTGATTCATGGTCAGGAGGTTGCGCAGGTCGCGGGCGACTGGGCTCTGCGTAGCGATCGCCATAGTGATGGCGCTGATCACCTCATGCTGCATCGCATTGATCTGTCGGTCGCCAACGATGATCTTCTGTGCGAGGTCGGCATCGTGGGTGGTGAGCGCCTTCAGGGCGTCACGGATCGCCGCCTCGGCGAGGCTCCCCATGCGCACGATGATCTCCTTGATCTGGCGCAGCTCACGGTCAAGTGAGTCGCGCGCCCCCTGGGGGGCGGCGTTTGCGGCGGCTCCGCTCGGCGCGCGCGCAAGGATCTCGTTGATCTCGCTCTCTACGCGACCCGGTTCCTTCTCGTTTTCCATCGTCTCCTCCTCAGGTGACCCTGAACGTTGGTTGTATCGTAGCGCGCCGCTAGGATGTGAGGGTGAAGCGCAGCGACTCTCAGGCCACACCACGGAAGACCCCCGCACGCCGTGGTGGCGCAGGTCAACGCGCGGTTAACGCCACGGAGCCGCGTATTGGGGCGGTGGCTGATATTGGCTCAAACTCCATCCACCTCCTCGTAGCTGTTACTGACGGAGTTCGGCTCAGCCCGCTGACAGACGAGTCGATCCCATCCGATCTCGGCCGCCTTGTTGAGCGGCGCCAAGAGATTGGGGGCAAGGGGAGCAGCGACGTTGCAGATGCACTTGAGCGCTTTCACATTCGCGCGCTACGGCTTGGCGCGCACTCACTCTCCGTTGTGGCAACTGAACCGTTGCGTCGCGCGAAGGATCGGAACGAGGTGCTCAAAGCCTTACGTGAGAGAGTGGGGATAGAACCGGTCGTCCTCTCCCATGAGCAGGAGGGCCTACTTACTGTTCTCGGTCTGATTCATCCGCACGATCGCTCAACGCCGCTCCTTGTAGGAGACATTGGCGGTGGGTCTACTGAGATCGTCAGCCTCTCCCCACAGAAGAAGCCAGAAGCGCACGGCTTCTCAATTGGATCGGCGCGACTGATGACGCGCGTTGGCTATAGCGATCCACCGAAACTGCGCGAGTGGCGCGAGCTGCGAGAGTACGCACATGATGCCTTCTCGGCCCTCCCCGCAACGGAGGCGCGACGCCTCGTCCTTGTTGGCGGGACGGCAACTCGACTCCTCAAACTCGTCCCCTCAACACTGTTGACGCACGCAGTTCGTCCAGATGACCTGACGTTGATGGGGGAGCGCCTCGCCTCGCTCACCTCCGCGGAGATCTCTGCGAGCTTTGCCCTCTCAGAGCGGCGCGCGCGGCTCCTCCCCGCTGGACTCGCGATACTGGAAGCGCTCCTGCAACACACGGAGGTGACCGATCTCTCCGTTGATCGCGGTGGCATCCGCGAAGGTGTGATTATCGCTGAAGCACTCGCCGGCTCAGACTGGCGCAACTCGCTCAGCTCGCTCGTTACCTCACAGCGATAAGCGGCGCGCGCGTTCCCCTTTTGACTCCGTGCTGATGGAGATCTGCGGGTTGCTCTGTAGCGCGCCGTGCAGCTCTCGCGAAAGGTGTTGAACCTCATCATCACTGAGTGAAGAGAGAAACTCAATCTCGAGTTCGCACCAACTCGCCCCACCAACAGCAACCTGGTCAATGGTCATGTCGGCAACTGATACCCCCTGACGCGCGAGCCTCCAACTGCTGCGCTGTTGTGTCAGGGTGATCGTTGGCCGTAGTTGCGCAGTAACGTCTAAGCCAAACTCTCGGTCAATCACGCTGCGGATCTGTTCTGGTAGCGCTGCACCTTCAGGGCCCTCCGCTTCACCGAGCGCCACCGCCTCAATCTCTTCTCGGCTATGCAGCGCGCCAGTAGCTGTTGCATCGCGCTTCAGCGTGTACCGCCTTTCGCCCCCCTCGCTTTCACGTCGCCTGAGTCCCCATCCACGCGCGGCGAGCGCGCCATCAGCATCAAGGTAGGTGTCCTCGAGTGCGAGCGGTGCAGCCTCCGCACCAAGCGACCAGCCTACGGGGAGTTGCGGTGGACGAGTGGCTGCATAGAGATATTTCAGTTCTCGCTCACGTCCTTCACTCATGTTGCCGAGGGCTCACGCTGCAGAGTCAGATGCGAGTCGCTTGAACTCGGTAAAGGCTGAGCGCGTCGCTCCCCCCTTCTCGCCACGTGCGAGCTCTTCACGCCGAACCCAGGCCCCGTCAGGCTGCAGCAACCAGCTGTTTCGCACATCGCTGAGCAGGACGCTCAGCACCTCCTCGCAGCGTCGAATCGATTCAGCGCCTAGGAGGGGGAAGAGTGCCTCAACACGGCGGTCAAGATTTCGGTCCATCAGGTCGGCGCTCCCGGCGAACCACTCCGACCGCCCGTCGTAT
>Ga0222712_10005886_pt1 | contig 12246 bp, 8 predicted proteins | sample C33_657DmetaG_FD_165043 | JGI IMG/M metagenome (GOLD analysis project Ga0222712, IMG submission 165043) | Estuarine water microbial communities from San Francisco Bay, California, United States - C33_657D | ecosystem: Environmental > Aquatic > Marine > Unclassified | place: USA: California...
CGCCAAACTGCTGAAGATCGGCTTCAGCCCTCCGTCCGACGGCGATCCGGCCGAACTCGCCGCCTGGACTCAGGCGTGCCGCGTCCTCCTCAACTCCCACGAAGCGATCACCCGCTACTAAGCCCATGCGCCCTTACGACCCTGTCGCCCACGCCCTGTCGATCAACCGACGGAGCTTCCTCACGAAGAGCGCCTACGGCCTCGGCAGCGCGGCCTTCGCCATGCTCGCCGCCCGGCACGGCCTCGGCGGACTCCAAGCCGCTTCTTTCTCCAAGGGCGTGCTGCAGAAGCCGCATATGCCGGTGAAGGCCAAGCGCGTCATCTTCCTCTGCATGGCCGGCGGCCCGCCGCACCTCGAGCTGTTCGACAACAAGCCGGTCTTGAAAAACCTCCACGGCCAGGCTTTCCCGGAGTCCTTCACGAAAGGCAAGCAGATCGCCCAGCTGCAGGGCGCCGTCCTCAAGGCCCGCGGCGGTTCCTTCGAATTCAAGAAGTGGGGCAAGTCGGGCATGGAACTCACGGATATCTTCCCGCACATCGGCTCGGTCGCCGACGACCTCTGCGTCGTGCGTTCGCTGAAGACGGAGCAGATCAACCACGACACCGCCCACGCCTTCTTCAATACGGGCTCGATCATCAAGGGACGCCCGAGCATGGGCTCCTGGTTGCTGTACGGCCTGGGCGCCGAATCCGAAAACCTGCCCGGCTACATCGTCCTGACCTCCGCCGGCCGCACCGGTCAGCAGCCGATCTCCTCCCGCCAGTGGTCCAGCGGCGTGCTGCCCAGCAAGTATCAAGGCATCCAGTTCCAGTCCAAAGGCGAAGCGGTCCATTACATCGGCAACCCCGAAGGGGTCTGCCAAAGCACGCAACGCCAGGTCATCGATGAGATCCGCCGCCTGAACGGGCAGCTGGCCGAAGAGACGGTCGACCCCGAGATCGCCACGCGCATCGCCCAGTACGAGATGGCCTTCAAGATGCAGTCGAGCGTCCCGGAGCTGCTCGACTTCAAGAGCGAATCCGCGAAGACGATCGAATCCTACGGCATCAAGGAAGTCGGCGACGGCTCCTTCGCCTCCAACTGCCTCATGGCCCGTCGTCTCGCCGAACGCGGCGTCCGCATGATCCAGCTCTATCACCGCGCCTGGGACCTCCACGGCAACCTCGACAACGGCATGAAGATGGGCGCGGAAGACGTGGACAAGGCCACGGGCGCCCTCATCAACGACCTCAAGCAGCGCGGCATGCTGGACGACACGCTCATCCTCTGGGGCGGGGAATTCGGCCGCACGCCGATGGGGCAAGGCACCGGTCGCGACCACCATATCGCCGGCTACTCGGTCTTCCTGGCCGGCGGCGGCGTCAAGGCCGGCACGACCTACGGCGCGACCGACGAACTCGGCTACAACGCCGTCGAGAACGTCGTCGATGTCCATGACCTGCACGCCACGATGCTCGCGCTGATGGGCATCGATCACCATCGCCTGAACGTGAAATACCAGGGCCTCGACGTCCGCCTGACGGGCGTCGCCGGCAAGGTGGTCAAGGGCATCATGGCCTGAGCGGTAAACGACACTTTAACGCCGTTTAAATTCGGCGTTTAGACTTCAACGCAGGGGTCGGATTCATAAGGTGAAGCCATGCCCCTCCACCGCCTCACCCTGACGGCCGCCCTGCTGGCGTCCGCCTTCGTCAATGCCTTCGCCGCCGACGCCCTCACGCCGGCTACGAAGACCGAACTCTTCAACGGCAAGGACACCGCCGGCTGGGTCGTCTTCCCGGCCGAGACCTCCAAGGACACCTGGTCCGTCAAGGACGGCATCCTCGCCTGCGTCGGCAAGCCCAGCGGCTTCCTGCGCACCGAGCAGAGCTACAAACAGTATCGCTTCACGGTCGAGTGGCGCTTCACCAAGCCCGGCAACACCGGCGTGGTCGTGCACATGACGCCGCCTGACGCCATCTGGCCGAAGAGCATCGAGTGCCAGGGCATGCACAAGAACCAAGGCGACTTCTACTTCTGGAATGGCGCCACGCTTTCGGGCGGCACGGAACTGAAGGACAAGAAAACGGGCAAGATCCGCGGCTACCGCCTCGGCAAGCAGCTCGACGCCGAGAAGCCCGCCGGCGAATGGAACACCTACACGACGGTCTGCGACGGCAACACGGTCACGATCCTCGTCAACGGCAAGGAAGTGAACAAGGCGACCGGCACCAATCTCTCCGAAGGCTTCATCGGCCTGCAGGTCGAAGGCGGCGCCTTTGAGGTCAAACGCTGCACCCTCGAACCCCTCTGATTCGCCTACCCCTACCCCCGCCTCAACCCTCTTCAGTCATGCGTCACCTCACGACCCTCCTCGCCGTCGCGGCCTCCGCTCTTTTCGCGGATTCCCCGCCCGCCGGTTTCACCTCGCTCTTCAACGGCAAGGATCTTGCTGGCTGGCATGGCTACAACCCCCACGCGGTGACGAAGCTCTCCGGTGAGAAGAAGGAGGCCGCGCTCAAGAAGATGCGCGATGAATTCCCGCAGCACTGGAGCGTCAAGGACGGCGAAATCGTCAACCCCGGCACGGGCGCCTACGCGACGACCGATAAGGAATACGGCGACATCGAACTGGTGCTCGAATATAACATGGCGCCGAAAGGCGACTCCGGCGTCTACCTTCGCGCCTGCCCTCAGGTCCAGATCTGGGACCCGACCGACGAGAAGGCCTTCAAGCACGGCGCCCAGCTCGGGTCCGGCGCCCTTTGGAACAACTCCCCCGGCAAGCCCGGCAAGGACCCGCTGGTGCTGGCCGACAAGCCCGCCGGCGAATGGAACACGATGCGCATCCTGATGGTCGGCTCCCGCGTCAGCGTCTGGCTCAACGGCAAGCAGACCGTCGACCACGCCATCCTTGAGAACTACTACCACCGCGAATCGGCCATCCCGGCCAAGGGCCCGATCTGCCTCCAGACGCACGGCGCCCAGATCAAGTGGCGCAACATCGCGGTCCGCGAGATCGGCGGCGCCGAAGCCAACCGCATCCTGGCCTCCCACGGCAACAAGGGCTTCAATTCCATCTTCGACGGCAAGAACCTGGCCGATTGGCGCGGCGCCCTCGATGAATACGAGATCATCGACGGCGCGATCTTCTGCAAACCGAAGAAGGGCGGCAATCTCTACTACAAGGAAGACCTGAAGGACTTCTCCGTGCGCACCGAGATCAAGATCCCCGTCGGCGGCAACAACGGCTTCTGCATCCGCTTCCCCGGAAAGGGCAACACGGCCTATGTCGGCATGTGCGAGCTCCAGGTGCTCGATGACAACTACGACAAGGTGAAGGGCAAGCTCGACCCCCGCCAGGTGCACGGCTCGGCCTACGGGATGGTCGCCGCCCAGCGCGGATACCAGCGCGAGATCGGCGAATGGAATTTCCAGGAGACCACCGTCGTCGGTTCGACCATCAAGGTGGAACTGAACGGCTACGTGATCCTCGACACCGACCTGTCCAAGGTCGACATGGCCACGGTGATGGGCAAGAGCGCCCACCCGGGGAAGGACAACACCCACGGCTACTTCGGCTTCGCCGGACACAACGACCCGGTCGGCTTCCGGAACATCGCGCTCAAGGTCATCGAGTCGAAATAAGCGGCCTCCGGCCGGCTTCCCAAACCCCTCGTCCGAGGGGTTTTTTATTAACTGCCCATTGCTATGGACCAACCAGCTCCTTTACTTTCGGTCATCGCAAGCCCCATGCGTCTTTCCCGCCCCCTTCTCTCCCTCGCCGGCGCCCTGCTCCTGACGTCCGCGACCGCCGCCGAGCGCGTCCAGTTCAACCGCGACATCCGTCCGATCTTCTCCGACACCTGCTACGCCTGCCACGGCCCCGATGAAAACAAAGTGAAGGGCAAGCTGCGCCTCGACTCCCTCGACGCCGCGCGCAAGGGTGGCAAATCCGGCGAACCAGCCATCACGCCCGGCCATCCGGAAAAAAGCGAAGTCCTCAAGCGCCTGCTGACGACCGACGCCGACGACCACATGCCCCCGGCGGAGTTCCACAAGGTGCTCAGCAAGGCCCAGATCGCGCTCGTCGAACGCTGGATCAAGGAAGGGGCCGAATACCAAGGACACTGGGCCTTCCAGACGCCCATCAAACCCGCCATCCCGCCGATCCCCGCCGGCGGCAATGCGATCGACGCCTTCCTCGCCCAAGGCCTGGCCGACAAGGGCCTCAAGCCGAATGGCGACGCGCCCAAGGCCACCCTGCTCCGCCGCGCCGCGCTCGACCTGACCGGCCTGCCGCCCTCCGACACCGACCTGGAGGCTTTCCTGACCGACACCTCCGCCGACGCTTGGTCCAAGGCCATCGATCGGCTGATGGCTTCGCCGCACTATGGCGAGAACATGGCGATGCAGTGGCTCGATTTCGCCCGCTACGCCGACTCCAACGGCTTCCAGAGCGACACGCAGCGCACGATGTGGCCCTACCGCGATTGGGTCATCAAGGCCTTCAATGACAACAAACCGTTCGACGCCTTCACGGTCGAACAGCTCGCCGGAGATCTGCTCCCGAACGCGACCCGCGATCAGATCGTGGCGACCGCCTTCCATCGCAACCACCGCCTGAACGGCGAGGGAGGTCGCATCGTGGAGGAATGGTTCGCCGAAAACGTCATCGACCGTATCGAGACCACGGGTTCGACCTGGATGGGCCTGACGATGAACTGCTGCCGCTGCCACGACCATAAGTATGATCCGATCTCGCAGAAGGAGTTCTACCAGTTCTTCGCCTACTTCAATTCGAACGACGAATCCGGCGTGCTCGGGGATTTCGGCGGCGCAGGCACGACCCGGCGCGGCGGCAACACGCCCCCACTGCTCTCCTTGCCGACCGAGGAGCAACAGAAGAAACTCGACGAGACGATGGCCGCCCTAACCGCCGCGGAAGCCGCCCTCAAGGCGATCCCGGCCGCGCAGCCCGAGCTCTTCGCGAGGTGGCTCGAACGTCAACGAGCGGCCTTCTCGAAGGAAGGCGTGGCCTGGCAATCCTTGCCGGATGAAAAAGTGTCCGCCAAGGAAAACGCCGAATTCAAACGGCTCGACGACGGCTCCTGGCTGGTCTCCGGAGGCACCGCCGCGAAGGAAACCTACACCATCGAGGCGAACGTCAACCCCGGCCTGCTCACCGCCGTGCGCCTCGAGGCCCTGCCCGACGACTCGCTGCCGAACAAGAGCCTTGGTCGCGCCTTCAACGGAAACTTCGTGCTCAGCGCCTTCGAAGTCCGGCTGAAGACCGCCGACGGTAAGTCGACCGTCCTCCCGCTGGTGAAGGCCGAAGCCGATTACGACCAGCCAGGCTGGAGTATCGCCAAGCTCGCCCCGGCCCCGATGACGAAAGGTAAGCCGAAGAAGCCCGACAGGGATAAAGTCGGCTGGGCCATCGGCGGCAACCAGCCCGAGAACCGCGTCCCGCGGAAGGCGATCTTCACGATCGCGCCGACGACCGTTCCCGCCGGCGCCAAGCTGGTCCTGGTGATGCGACATGACTCGTTCGCCAACCATAGCATCGGCCGTTTCCGCCTGAACACCTCCGGCCAAGACCCCAAGCTGCTCTCGTTGAAGACCGATCCCGCCGCCGAAGCCGCCCGGCGCTTGCTGGCCAAGCCGGCCGACCAGCTGACTAAGGCCGACCAGAAGGCGCTCGAGAAACTCTTCGCCGACAGCCCCGAACACCCGCGCGCCCCGGCCACCGCCAAGGTCGCCGCCGCCAAGCTGGCCCACGACGCCGCCTTGTCCGCGCCGGTCACGGTCATGGTGATGAAGGAACTGCCCAAGCCTCGTGACGCCTTCGTGCTCCTCCGCGGAGAATACGACAAGATCGGCCCCAAGGTCGAACGCGCGCTCTTCAAGGCCCTGCCCCCGATGCCGGCCGGCGAGCCCAATAACCGGCTGGGCTTCGCCCGCTGGCTCGTCAGCGGCACCCACCCGCTCACCGGACGAATCTGGGTCAATCGCGCCTGGGAACGTTTCTTCGGTATCGGCATCGTGAAGACTTCCGAGAACTTCGGATCCCAGGCCGAATGGCCGAGCAACCCCGAGCTGCTCGACTGGCTGGCGGTGGAATTCGTCGATCGCAAATGGGACATGAAGGGGATGCAGAAGCTGATCATGACCAGCGCCGCCTATCGCCGGAGCGCCGCGGTCACGCCGGAGATGCTTGAGAAGGACCCCGACAATCGCCTGCTCGCCCGCGGCCCCCGTTTCCGTCTGCCCGCCGAAGTCATCCGCGACCAGGCCCTCTGGACGGCCGGCCTGCTCGTCGATAAGCAAGGCGGACCCAGCGTGAAGCCGTACATGCCCGAGGCGGTCTGGGACGAGACCAGCGTCTACGGCGACATGCGTAACTACAAGGCCGACACGGGCGAGGGCCTCTGGCGTCGGTCGCTCTACACGATCTGGAAGCGCACCGCGGCTCCGCCGACGATGCTGCTCTTCGATTCCGCCGGCCGCGAAGTCTGCACGGTGAAGCGCTCCCGTTCCAACACGCCGATGCAGGCGCTCTCGCTGCTCAACGAGGTCACGTTCGTCGAGGCCGCCCGCAAGCTCGCCGAACAGTCCCTGCGCCAGCCTGGCGATAACGACGCCAAGCTGGCCTGGACCTTCCGCAAGGTGGTCCGTCGCGATGCCACGCCCGCGGAAATCGCCGTGTTGCGCAAGGGGCTCGATAAACGCCTGACGACCTACGCCGCCGACGCCACCCTCGCGCCTAAGCTGCTCTCCCAAGGCCTGAGCCCGGCCGCCGCCGACCTCGACCGCAACCAGCTGGCCGCCTGGACCGCCACGGCCAACATCCTCCTCAATCTCGACGAAACCGTCACCCGCGAATGAACTGCAACGACCGTCAATTCCTCGGCCTCGACCAAGCCACGAAAATGGCCCTGTCTCGCCGCACCTTCATCAAGGGTTCGGCCGGCGGCATCGGCCTCGCCGCGCTGGGCTCGCTGATCGGCACGCCGGCCTTCGCGGCGAATCCCGGGCTGGGCTTCCCGAACTTCAAGCCGAAGGCCAAACGCATCATCTACCTGTTCCAGTCCGGCGCGCCTTCGCAGATGGACCTTTTCGACCCCAAGCCGCAACTGGAAGCGATGCGCGGCAAGGACCTGCCTGACTCCATCCGCAAGGGCCAGCGCCTGACGACGATGACCTCGGGCCAGAAGAACTTCCCGGTCGCGCCTTCGATCTTCAAGTTCAAGCAGCACGGCCAGTCCGGAGCGTGGTTCAGCGAACTAATGCCCCATATGTCCGCGAAAGCCGACGAATGGTGCGTCGTCCGCGCGATGCATACGGAGGCCATCAACCATGATCCGGCCATCACGTTCATGCAGACCGGCAGTCAGCTGGCCGGCCGCCCGAGCATCGGCTCCTGGTCCGCCTACGGCCTCGGCAGCGAGAACGCCGACCTTCCCGCGTACGTTGTCATGACTTCCTTCGGCAGCGGTCGTCCCGACGACCAGCCGCTCTACGACCGCCTCTGGGGCGCGGGCTTCCTTCCTTCCAAGCTCCAAGGGGTGAAGCTCCGGAACAAAGGCGAACGAGTCCTCTACCTGAAAGACCCCGACGGCATCCCCCGCGAAGTCCGCCGCGAACAGCTCGACGAACTCGCCGAACTGAACAACCAGCGCCACGGCGTGCTGGGAGATCCGGAGATCCAGACCCGCATCTCGCAATACGAGATGGCCTTCCGCATGCAGACGAGCGTGCCCGACCTGCTCGACCTATCCAAGGAACCGCAGCACGTGCTCGACCTCTACGGGCCCGACGTGAAGCGTCCGGGCTCTTACGCCTCCAACTGCCTCCTCGCCCGCCGCCTCTGCGAACGCGATGTCCGCTTCGTCCAGCTCTTCCACATGGGCTGGGATCACCACGGCGGCCTGCCCAAGGCCATCAAGGGCCAGTGCAATGACACCGACCAGGCCACGGCCGGCCTGCTCACCGACCTCAAGCAGCGCGGACTGCTCGATGACACCCTCGTCGTCTGGGGCGGCGAATTCGGCCGCACGACCTACTCGCAAGGCTCGCTCACGGAGACCAACTACGGACGCGACCATCACCCGCGTTGCTTCACGGTCCTGATGGCCGGCGCCGGCGTCAACAAGGGGACGACCTACGGCGAGACCGACGACTTCAGCTACAACATCGTCAAGGAAGGCGTCCATGTGCACGACCTCAACGCGACGATCCTGCACCTGATGGGCGTCGAGCATACCCGCCTGACCTACCGCCACCAAGGCCGGGACTTCCGCCTCACCGACATCCACGGCGAGGTCGTCAAGAAGCTGCTGGCGTAAACCCGGCCTATCGGCCCGTCTGCTCGCGATAGAGGACCTTGAAGGGATTCTCAGCCGGACCCGGTGCGTTCTCGTTCACCATCAGGGGGCGGCATTCCTTCCACCAGGCGTCATGGCGGGCGATCAGGTCTTTGACGACCTCAGGATGCTGGGCCGAGACGTCCGCGGTTTCGCCATAGTCCGCGCTGAGATCGAAAAGCTGCCAGTTGGCAGGGGTCGGCTCGAAATCGGCCGGCGACTGCTGGGCCTTCTTCCCTGCTTTGGCCTTCGTCTTCTTGGCCTCCCCCTTGGAGGCCGGCTTAGCGAACGAGGCCGATGATACCAGATGCCAACGGGCGGTGCGCACGCTGGTCTCGGCATACCGGCCAACCTCGGGATCGACGCCTTTGACCATGTTACCCCACCGGCCGAGGTGCGTGATGAGCACGCGGTCCGGCCAGGCGATATCCTCGCCGACCTTGGCCCGCAGCAGCGGCGCAAGACTACGGCCTTCGAGCTGCGATTTCATCTGCTCCGAAGCCGGGGTACCGGTGAGCTCGAGGATCGTCGGGGCGAAATCGACATGGGCGGCGAGGGCTTTGACGTCCGCCGGATTGAACTTACCCGGAAGTCGCCAAAAGGACATGGCGCGGATGCCGCCCATGAAGGCCGTGCCTTTTGGTCCGCGCATGCCGGCGTTGAAGACCTTCACTCCGGCGGTGCCGCCGTTATCATTCATGAAGATCACGAGGGTGTCCTTGGCGATGCCCAGCGCTTCGACCTTGGCCATCAGCTGGCCGACGTTCTGGTCGATGTTATGGATCATGCCGAAGAAGTTCTCGGTGTCCTTGCCAAGTCCTTTGCCCCCATAGAGCGCCGCATCTTCCGGACGGGCATGATACGGACCGTGGGGAGCATTCGTGGCGATGTAGGCGTAAAACGGACGCTTGGCCGTGGCCTCGCCTTCGATCCACTTAGCGGCCTGCTTGAAGAATTCGTCGGTGCAGTAGCCTTCGGTCTTCACGAACTTGCCGTTATGCAGGAGCGTGGGGCCGTAGTACGAATTGCCAGGGACGTCTCCACAGCTGCCAGGATATGACTGGCCGATGCCGCCGGCGCCATGGATATAGACCTCGTCGAATCCGCGCTTGTTCGGCTGATACTCGGCTTCGTCGCCGAGATGCCACTTGCCGAAGATACCCGTGCGATAGCCAGCCTTCTGCAGCTGCTGGGTCAGCGTGACCGCCCCCAGCGCCATCCGCTCACGCTCCAGGATGGTATGGGTGATGCCGTTCTTGAACTCATGTCGGCCGGTCAGCAAGGCGCTGCGGGTCGGCGAACAGGTCGGCGAGACCTGGAAATCGGTGAAACGGACGCTTTCGGACCTGAGCTTATCCAGGTGCGGGGTCTTGAGCACGGGATTACCGTGGGCGCCAAGGTCACCGTACCCTTGGTCATCGGTAAGGATGAAGATGATGTTAGGCCGCTCGGCCGCCAGCGACAGTAGGGAGCAAAGGAAAATTGCGGCGAACGATCTCATGGGGGTGAGCACACGATGGGCCCGGGCCTACGGAACGCAACCCCTCAGCCCGGACGCTTGGTCAGCTTGAACGAGCGGTAGCTCATTTCGCCGCTCACGGCGTCGCGATGGAGCCGCGACCCTTTGACGCCGGCGAAATCCAAGGCCAGGCGATGCAGGAACCCCGGCAAGGCCTGCTTCACCATGGCCGCGTAGCGCGGAGTATTAAGCTCCATCCCACGGATGACCTCAGGATTGATGAGACGCATCTCGTCGAGCCGCAGTTGCGGGTGCTTGGCCAAGGCGGCCACCCACTCGTCCACGCCGTTACGATAACGAAGATCGGCATGGCAGAATCGTCCGCCCGGCTTGAGCACGCGGGCGACCTCGGCGACGAAGCCCGGGAAATCCGGGTAGCAGTGCGAGGCCTCGACGTTGATGACCACGTCGAAGCTGCCGTCCGCGAACGGCAGTTTCTGCGCATCACCGACCTGAAAGCGCAGCCCGGCGGACTGATGCCGCGCTCGGCAATGACGGATCGCCTCCGGGTTGAGATCGATCCCGACATACTCCGCGGGCTGATAAGTGCGGGTGAAATAGGACGCTCCGCCGCCATGACCGCAGCTGACCTCGAGCACGCGTAACCCGCGGAGTTCGACCGTGCCACGTACATGCTCGTAAAGCTGGATGTTCGGACGGTTCGGTTCGTCGGCCGCGGCGAGGGCCGGCCGAGGAACTTCGGCGTCCTCGTAGGCATAGTTAAGGAAATCGACGCCCTGCGCCCGGACGCGACGCGTAAAAAACGGGTACCACCAGGCCCACAGCTTCTGCCTGAGCTTCGGACGGACGAGGATCTCTTCGATGAGCCCCATCAGGACCAGACCCCTTGCTCGACCAAAGCCTTCGTCGCGGCCTCCGACCAGCCGCGGTTCGCGACCGGATTCGCGGGACTTGGATGAGGCACCTTCGCGTACTTGACCAGCAGTCCGTCCAAGGCCTCGCGTGCTCGCGTCTCGGCGTAACCGCCGACGCCGACGACGGTGCTGACGCCGAGCGTCTCGACCATGACGCGCAGGAGCTTGTCGCACTCCTTGTTCACCGGCGCCATGACCTCATTCGGCAATTCTTCCGGGATGACGTTCCTACCCTGCTTGGTGTTCTCGAGGAACAGCAGAGGGCAATAATTATGGACCAGGTGCTCGGCGAAGAAAGCCTCGGCCTTGCCGAAACGTTCTTGGAACAGACCCCAGAGGCGGCGACCGCTGACCTCGGATCGGTGGCAGGCGAAGCCGGTGACCTTCTTGCCCGGATGCTCTTTTTCGGGACGCCCGACCGGCATCTCCAGCCCCATCCAGTCGCGGACGGCGGCGATCTCGCCGAACGGCACGCCGGTCTGGGCCATGCCGAAAGGTCCGGGATTCATCCCCAGGAAGAGCACCTTCTTCGGCCCGGAGGCGGCATATCGACGCAGATAGGCCTCGTGCGAAGCCCACGCGTAGTCCAACGGCTGGTAGACGTAGTCCGCGGGCGTGGGGAATGCTCGCCCCGCCAAGGCTTTCCGTAACGCGATCGTCGCTCGGATGACTGGTTCGGCGGACATGCCTGAAGACAAGCATCCGTCGCCGCCGGGTCGAGCCGTAAGCCGCCCGGCGAGGCGAGATTTCCCCTTGCGCTTCCCCCCGCAGGATAAAAAGTCCGAGTCCCTACCGACGTGAGCAAACCGCAGCCCTGGACTACCAAAGACGCCGAAGAATATTACGGCTTCAAACGATGGGGAGGTAACAACTTCTCCGTGGACCCTCAGGGCCACCTCTGCGTGCACCCGAAAGGCGACCACCGGAAGATCCGGATCACGGACATCGTCAAGGAAGTCGAAGCCTCCGGCCTGAAGCCCCCGCTCACGATCCGCGTCCAGGACCTGCTCCGCAACCGCGTGACGCAGATCAACGAAGCCTTCCGCAGCGCCATCAAGGAAGAGGATTATGACGGTCGCTACCGCGGCGTCTTCCCGATCAAGGTCAACCAGCTCCGCGAAGTGGTCGAAGAGATCCTCGACGCCGGCGAAGAATACGATTTCGGCCTCGAAGCCGGCTCCAAGCCGGAGCTCATCATCGCCCTCGCCCTCTTGGAGAACCGCAAGGCCCTCCTGATCTGCAACGGCTACAAGGACGAAGAGTATATCGAGCTCGCCCTGATGGGCCGCCGCCTCGGCAAGCAGACCATCATCGTCGTCGAACAGCTCTCCGAGATCGACGCCATCATCCGCATCGCCCGCCGCATGGGCGTGCAGCCGCACATCGGCCTGCGCGTCAAGCTCACCACCGCCGGCGAAGGCAAGTGGGCCGACAGCACCGGCGAGAACGCCAAGTTCGGCCTGACGGCCTCCGAGATCGTCGAGGTCGCCCAACGCCTCGCCAAGG